>Ga0210403_10001450_pt1 | contig 22461 bp, 21 predicted proteins | sample IncBWC19MmetaG_FD_150863 | JGI IMG/M metagenome (GOLD analysis project Ga0210403, IMG submission 150863) | Forest soil microbial communities from Barre Woods Harvard Forest LTER site, Petersham, Massachusetts, United States - Inc-BW-C-19-M | ecosystem: Environmental > Terrestrial > Soil >... | reverse complement strand
GACCAAACACAACAAGAAGCCGTTGAACGCCGTCTGGTTCCCGATGTACGACGTGCTGCACACGCCCCTCGTCAACCTCACCGGCTCGAATGCCTGCCCCACGGTCACCGCCACGCCTGAGGTCGTGAAAGCTGCGTTCACCAAGGAGAGCGATATCTTCGCTGAAAACAACATCGCCTATCTCGACCCCATCCTCAACCTGCAGGACCAGAGGATCTGCGCGGAGCAGATGTACAAAACTTGGTCGCCGATCCTTGGCCTTTCGCGAGAAGAGAACGAGCGCGCCCTCCGCGAGGGCTTCAAGGCACTCGCCGACTGCGAGAACGAGATCCGCCGGCAGGCCAGGGAGACGCTGGATCAGCTTGAGCGCGAGGACCGCATCGGCATCGTCATGCTGGGTCGCGTCTATCACCACGACCCCGGTCTCAACCACGAGATCATGGAGGAGTTCCAGAAGCTCGGCTACCCGGTCTTCTCGCAGAGCACGCTTCCACTCGATGAGGATTTGCTCGACCGCCTCTTCGGCGACGAGGTCCGCGCCGGCCTCATCACTCACCCACTGGATATCAGCGACGTCTGGAAAAACCGCTACTCGACAAGTACGAACCACAAGGTCTGGGCGGCGAAGTTCACCGCGCGGCACCCAAACCTGGTCGCGCTTGAGGTCTCGAGCTTCAAGTGCGGCCACGATGCTCCGATCTACGGTGTCATCGAGGGCATCATCGAAGAGTCCGGAACGCCCTACTTCTCCTTTAAAGATCTCGACGAGAACAAGCCCTCGGGCTCGATCCGCCTCCGGGTGGAGACCATCGACTACTTCCTCAAACGATACCGAGAAGACATCATTCGGCGGCGAAAGACGGAGGCGGACATTGAAAAGAAGCTCGTAGAGTACGCTCGTCAACTGGAATCCGATAGGCTTGTGGCGGCTCATTAGACTCGGGTCGCCGGCCGGGCCGCATCCGACGCGTGGAAGCGGCTCGGGTATCCGCTGAAAGACGCGACTGACCGGGCTCGCATGGCATTTCACAACAGAGCCTCAATCGAACCGAACACTATCCGGTTCCTCGCCGCGAGATCGTAACTGCCCGGCATACATATGAGCGGAACAACAGGAGAGTGAGAAGACTATGACGCGGCGAATTATCGGACTCGTCTTCCTGACTGTGGCGGGGCTCTGTGTAGCCCCCCCCGGCGCTGCCCAGCAGCTTTCTGCGTCGGATCCGCAGCCCGCAACCATAGTCGGAACGGTGCTTGATGTAAATGGAGGAGTCGTACCGGGCGCCATGGTCGTCCTGAATGGCCCCGACTCCGATGACCATCACACATTCGTCACCCCGGACAACGGCCTCTTCGAGTTCGCCGGCGTTCACCCAGGAGTGGCCCACCATGTCACGATCAGTGCACCTGGATTTGCAGACTGGACCTCAAACACGATTACTCCGACAGCGGGCCAGTACTTCATGGTGACGGGCATCCAGCTCCGGCTTGCGACCGTCCAGGTCTCTGTCGTCGCTGTCACTCCCGAACAGCTCGCCGCCCAACAGGTCAGGATCGAGGAGACGCAACGTGTCTTTGGAATCATTCCGAACTTCTATGTCACCTATGAACCCAACCCGGCGCCCCTGACGTCGAAGCTCAAATTTCAGCTCGCGTTCAGGGCCCTATCCGACCCTGTTACACTTATCGGATTCGCGCTGAATTCTGGAATCTATCAGGCCGCGGATTATCCGAGCTACCGCGGCGGTATGGCGGGATATGGGCAGCGTTTGGGAGCTACCTTCGCCGGCGGCTACACAAATGTTCTCATTGGGGACGCCCTGCTCCCTTCGCTTCTGCACCAGGATCCACGGTACTTCTATCAGGGCAAGGGAACAAACAGATCCCGACTGCTCCATGCAGTCTCGAATGCTTTCATCACCCGTGGGGATAACGGGCGGCGCGAGATCAACTTTTCCGGAATTGGTGGAGACCTGGCCTCCGGCGCCATTGCGAACGCCTATTATCCAACCGGAGAGCGCGGTGGCAGCCTGGTGGTCCGAAGTGCACTGATCGGCATCGGAGGACGAATGGCCAACGGCGTCGTGCAGGAGTTTGTTCTGCACAGGCACCGAACAAATGAGAGGACAGCGGTGGCCTCCCCAAATCAACACTAATGCGCACCTGATACGCTCCGGACTCCGCACTGCTTCAGCCAATCGGCGAGTGCGTGCAGCTTTCGTGTAAACGTGGGGAAACTGCGCACCGGCTGCGGGTTATGGTCGGCACCAACTGCAACGAACAGCTCACTTGCTCCTACATCGCTCCCGGCAGCATCGGGATGCAGGATCGGCGCGCACTCTTCTCGCCTGCCCGGACGTTGTACCAGGAGGTTAACCCGAGGCAGGCATGCCGGGTTGTATGCTCGCTGCGTTGTCTCGTGCTCGACTTGCGCATGGTTCCGGTGGTTCCACCAAAGTCCACTCGTGTCGAGCCCTCGGACTACGACCGTGCCCTCTACAAAGAGCGCAATGAGATCGAGAGGCTCTTCCGTCGCCTCAAAGGCTTCCGCAGAATCTTCTCCCGATTCGAGAAGCTCGACGTGCCACTGCGGCAGGGTAAAACACTCACGTCTGGGCCAATCCCGTTGGCCGGTTTTGAAGTGACCACAAGTGGCCGGTTTTAGGGTGACCACCGAGGTTCTGGCTGGCAGGTGTCGGGCACAGAAAAAATCCTCCCGAAACTGTCACAAAAACAAACACGACGATTACATTCCCCCGAGGAACGCTTCTGTGGCTCCGTCCTTCAACGATCTTTGAGTGCACTGGGCGTGTCCTCGTTGGCCTGATTTATGGCGCGAGATAGTCCATCTCATTCCGAGGCTTCGACATACCTTAGAACAGCGAAGGTCGATCTGAAGCTCCGAGGCTCACCACCCTCCTCGGCTTCCCGAAAGACCACTGTACCCGATGGGCCTTGGATATTTGCACCAGAGCCGGTTACGGTTCTTCACGTGGGCGCATCAGCCAGGTCCATATGATAATGATGGCCGACAACCCCACGATAATTTCCGCCCAGATGAAGGAGACATAGTCCCCAAAGGCTCCCACGGGCGGGACGCCGGGCTGGACGTTGCGGAGCGCTGGCAACCCGAAAGTCAGCGAGATGGAGATAGAGAGTGGAAGCAGATCGACTTTTCGGCCGCTTGTCGTCGCCTTGAACACCATCGCCAGCAAGCTCAGGGCTAGACCACCCATCAATATCATTAGAAGAGTGGAAACAGCGATCACATTGTCGGCCCGTCTGACCTTCAGTTCGATGCCCGCGACTTTCTGGCTGCTCTCATGAGCGACGACGCCTCCTTGGAACTTGATTCCTGGAGTGGATGCAGACAAGCTGATTGTAAGTGGAATAGGGGCGCTCTGCTGCAAGGCTGTTGTGCCGACTGCTAGTTGATCGCTCTGGATCGGCTGCTCTTCTTTGCGTTCCGGAATATTCGAATCCTGGGGCTGTTTCTTTCGCACCGGCGTAGTGATCAGAAACCATAACGTTGTACCGTAGTGGTCGAACGGATATTTGTTCAGCTCTCCGTTCAGAGGAAAGACGACCGCAATCTGGCTCATCCGCTTTCCTTTAGGGAAGTCGAATTCTTGTTGGCCTTCTATGTTGTTGGTCAGTAGCTTTAAATCAACCGCCGGAGTCACCTCATCCTGAGCAAGGGCCCCCTGAGGCCGGATAACTATATGTGCCGTCAATGCTTGCGTTGCCGGATTGACCGCGGTAACGAGCACAGAAATCACGACGTGCTCTGCCGCATCGGCATCGTCTCGCAGTTGCAGAGAACGCCGGCTCCCCTCATTCAGGCTGCGAAGAAGTAGAGCACAATATGCGAAGATCAGGATAGAGACGAGCAGGAGCTCTCGGAAACGCCCAATCTTGTTCCGCATTGCAGATTCCTCCCAGTAGTTTTCCGTCACTCCTGCTTCCTGTGCCTTTCAAAACAGTCAGCCGACTCGACACAGCACCATTGTCCGCCCAGATGACAAGAAGCGGGCGGGACTCAACTGCATTTCTCACCTGTTAAGTTCGATTCCCTACGAGCATAATCCAAGAAAGTAGGTCACCTGCCCAACCGCTCTAACAAGGGTGCCTACGACGACCACGTCACTCTCGAAGGTAGGAGACATGTTATGGGCATTCACAGACAACATGCATCGTGATGAGGTGAAAGGATTCGTGCCTGAAAAATATTGAATGTCTTGCCCGTTGAGCGGTCAGAGCACGGTTAAACCACTGAAAACATCGCTTATCGCGGAAATGGCCGGCTCCCAAGAACGCTGGAAGCCACCGATACCAGCCATGCTCCTTGGTACTGTTCGCCAGCGAGCGGCCGAGGAGAAATTCCATCGAGAGGTAGTAAACACGTTTAGAATTCTTGCGCTCGTACGTTCCGCAGATCACTTTTCCTTCCAGGGGTCGCTTAGGATCCAGAAAACCGTAAGGCTGGTATTTTTGTGCCTCTTTTCGGCAAGGGAAGATAACGTGGATCTGTTCTCGCTGCTGGAACAAGAGGGTGATGCGGGCCTGGGCAACGGGGACTCGGCCGGTTGGCAGCGTGTTTTCTTGACTCCATGGCTACTATTCCGGCCATGGGCTACCGTCTGAGATATCAATATGGCACGACGATGCCTTCCTTGCTGTCGAAGCCAAGGTGCGCCTTGGCTCCGAAGTAATACTGGTTGCCCTTCTTCGTCTGGTGCATCTCCGGATCGCGCTCCTTCTTGCGGTTCTTGGTCGATGAAGGGGCGGCAATGATGGTGGCGTCCACAATGGTGCCGGCGGAGATGCGGATGACCTTGCTTTTCAGATACAGGTTCACCGTATCCAGGATTTTTGCGGTTCAACTCATACTGTTGGAGAAGATGACGGAAGTTCAGGATGGTGGTCTCGTCGGGAACGGCGGCGCGGCCAAGATCGACTCCGGCAAAGCTGCGCAGCACGGGAGACTCGTAGAGCGCATCCTCGGCGCCCGGATCGGAGAGGTTGAGCCAATGCTGCAGAAAGTAGATGCGCAGCATGATCGATAGGCCTACAGGCTGACGGCTCCTGCCTGCCTTCGGATAGTTCGGCGTTATCAATGCCTCCAGTTCTGACCACGGAACGATGGCTTCCATCGTGTTCAGGAACTCTTCCCGGCGGCTCTTCCGCCATACTGCTCCAAACTTGGCCGGCATGCAAATGTTACCTGGCGCATTGCGAGCTCTACCCGGTTACATGTTTATGCAAGCCGGCTGTGGATGTTGCACTTATTCAGAGGTTCCCTAAGGGTTAGTGCAACGTAATTCTCGGAAGGAGAATCCAAGCATTGGGTCGCCATTCCGATGGCGGCTTGTGTAGCGCAAACCCACTGCGCGACATGAGGTGAACTACATGCTCACTAACTTCAAGAATTTACGCTTCGCGAATGGGCCCTTGGTTCTGGTTGCTCTGCTTATGATCGCTAGCGTCCCCGCTATTGGACAACGGGGAAGCACCGAGACGATCGACGCCACAGCCTTCGGTACAAGCACTCAGCTCGGAAGAAACTTTGGCGTTAAAATTATTATTTATGAGTTCTCGAGTCCTGAGGACAGAGACATCCTAGTACAGGCATTCCAGCAGGGTCAGAACGACGGACTAGTGAACGCTCTTGAGAAGATGAAAAGCGTGGGCCGGATAATGATCCCCGGAACACTTGGATACGATCTTAGCTTCATCAGGGAGATCTTGACGCCGACCGGAAGAACCATCCGTTTTGTCACCAACCGCAAGATTGCTTTCGGCGAGTCCTATTGGAATACCCAGACGAAGAGTTTTAATCTTACCGCGGGGCAACTCAACTTGAATGATAACGACAAGAGCAAGAGTGACGGTGTTCTTTTCCCCGCCGCGCAGCTCATTGTCAATAAGGAAGGTGAGTTGCAGTACGAGCTTAACCAGAATGCCTGGAGACTGACTAACATCATCGAGTGGAAATAAGATAGCGCAGTGGTGCCAGCCGTTGGAAGGTTGCCAGACCGCAGACCTCGGATTATTGCTATCGAGAGATAAGACAAACACCTGTAGAGACTTAGGCATCATGATCGCCCGGAAAGGCACGCAGCAGACTAGTGTTTGTCGAGGATCGGCAGTTGTGTCGTGAGATCTGTTTCTCTACGAACTCCCGACATCTGCGGTGCGAGCGGGATATATGGCTATGAAGATTCAACAACAATTAGATACTTGGAGTGCGTTGCTTTTATTGTTTTGCATCGTCCTACTGAGCTTCGCACCCGCGCAGGCGCAACATAAGAGCAGATACATATGTGATGAAGAGAGGCCCGAGAGCCTGTGCAATGCGGTCAACACCTGCGGTTCGGTTTCGTCTCCGTGCACGGTTGATATCACCAGGTCAGGCAGCTCCGCCGACGTAAAGCCTGTTATTCCCAACGCGAAGAACAACCAATTTTTCTGCATCAAGGCTGGTACTACAGTGGTGTGGACGAGTTCGAACAAAAACAATGGATTCATGGTCTCGTTCGGCACCGCCTCGCCGTTTGACCCAGACGACCCGATCATCGGTGGCGGGAAGAAGCAGGTGAGGACAAAAGCAAGCACTCCCGGCTGCTACAAGTACGATGTGGGCGCGTTCCGTTCCGGCACAGTTTATGGAATGAGCGGCGGCGGCAGGCCGGAATTAGTCATTCTGCCTTGACGTGCTCAGAAACGCGGCAATGCTCGAGCATTATGTTCCGTAAACCGCGAACGGCCAAGATCGGCGGCCGGCTCGAGGTCGCTCAGCAGATGGCCGCGCATGAGTCAGCCAAAACGACCGGACTCTACGACCGGCGCAATGACGAGGTCTCGCTCGCTGAGGCCGAGGAAACTGCCCATTGGACGAACATGCGCTCGATCTTCCCGCGAACCCAGGGAAGCGCTGCGCAGGTGGTTGATTTCCGGGCGGTGAGAAGATAGGTGTGTTGGGCAGAGTGTTTTTCAGTGATAGATCGCTGCAAGAGGCGGTTTTTACTGCTTGACCCGGCACCCAGCGAGGCCGTTTCCCGGCCTCTGGACACTACGCCCCGAGCACTGCCAGCCGTATGCGGTTCGCGCACAGCCGGTGGTGGTTCTTGGCGATACCTCTGTACCTCACCTTGTCGAAGCCGAAGCATCAGACCTCCAAGATCGTGCCGCTCCAGCATATGACGGAACCGCAACACCGTCGTCTCGTCCGGCGCGCGAGCAACCCCAGGTCCACCCCAACGAACCGCCGCAGCGCCGCAGGTTCGTACAGCGCCTCCTCCACGCCGGAGTCGGACAGGTTGAACCACTGTTGCACGAAGTACGTCCGGAGCATGATCGACAGCCCCACAGGTTGACGTCCCTTGCCGGCCTTGGCATAGTGCGGCCGCACCAGATAGATCCGAATAGCGTGAGAGCCTTCTTGTCTCTCAAGTAGCGGCTATTCAAGCCTTGTATGTATGGCACGTAGGTTGCAGTTGTGGTAGCCGGTTCCAGGAGTCGGATCGACCACCGTGTGTCGCACGCATCCCCAAGAAAGAAGGAGAATCAGACATGGGCGATACTTACACAAGGAGACTGCAAATACACAAAGCATGGATATTCATGGAGGCCCTTGCGGTCACGGCCGGCATAGCCATGGGTCAGAGCAGGACCACCACGTCCGTCACAGCTACGAATCCCTATGGAGAATTTCCCAGAGTGGAAACAGCACTTGACTTTATGTACATCCACACCGGCGCGATTCTTGGATTTCAAAGCGGATTGAACTGTGTAGGCGGCGGCGGGACGATCGCATATAGCCTCACAAGCGCGTTAGCCGTCGCGGCAGACTTGGGTGGCTGCAGAATACTCGAGCTGGATGGCGCGACCGGCCCACTAAGCAAGATCCACGGTAGCGAATTTACCTACTTGTTTGGCCCCCGGATCACCTTCCGAAATTCGACACGGTTTGACCCATTCGGGGAACTGAGTTTCGGCGGGACCCGCGCTTCAATCAGCTGCAACAACGGAGACTTTGGGAATAATTGCGGATCCCTCACGGCCTCGCAGCTGCCCACCCGTACCGTCGCTAATCCCTTCGGAACGAGCGTTTCCAAAAATGCATTCTCCCTGTCGGTCGGTGGCGGCTTTGATTTCAAATTAGGCCATAATATCGCCCTACGCTTGGTTCAGGCCGAATACCTCTATACTCGCTTTGGCAACGACTGCCCGTTCGCTATCTGCAGCAATAACAATAGCCAGAACAGCTTCCGGCTGAAGAGTGGAATCGTCATGAGCTGGGGGGGAGGAGGGGCTCACTAAGCCGAACCTACTGATTACACCTAAACTCCTGTCTTGCCTCCGACGGCGGGTGCAACGGCTGGGTGTGAACGGGCGCTAACACTTTCATGTCGGGTCATTCACCGGAAAAGATTTACTACACCGCAAGTCGTTGAATTCAATGGAGGAGACTTTCACTTTAAGCGTCACCGCACAACCCTCGCCCGGGAGCTGACCGGCAATGCCCTGCTCCAGTCGGTCGTTTGGCGGCTGATTCGCCGACGAGCGCGCGCGGCCGAAATCACGACCGAGATCGGCTACCACACCTTCCGAGCCACCGGCATCACCGCCTACCTCAGGAACCGCGGCCGGCTCGAGGTCGCCCAGAGATGGCCGCGATGAGGCAGCCCGAACGACCGGCCTCTACGACCGGAGCCATGATGAGTTCTCGCTCGATGAGGTCGAACGGATCGGGATCTGGGGTTGATTAAGTTACATCCAGACGAAGCGCTTACACAAACAAACCAAGCACTCCACGCTCAATGACGGCTTTCCGGAGGGGTGAGACCCTGGGCAACTTCCCACTGCCTCACTTTGTGCCTGGCCCCATCGAAAATCCGCTCATAGTTGCCCTTAAGCACTTTCTCGCGCGTTGTTTCGTCTAGAAGTATCCACAGCGGATCATATTGGTAATAGACGCGCAAGTACTGCTCCTGAGTTGACGGCGCCACCTCGTCGGTGCCGAACAGAAAACGATCCGGATAACGATTGATGAGGTCGGCAGCAACACGAGTCGAGTCCGGAGTCGCGACCAAGTACTTGACCACCTCGCTCCAGGAGATATCAAAGTAGACATGATTAAACTGTGGATCAGCCAGGATCGCAGCCAATTGAGCTGCATGGTTCTTTACCGGCCGAATCACCCTTCCCATGCCCGTATGAGCCCAAATGATGGTTGTATTTGGATGCCTTCTGAGAAGAGCTTTCATCTGTTCCAGGTAGACTGGCTGCGAACCTTCCTTCGCAAAAGGAACATCCATATCGTTGTGTATTAGCGCCACGAGCCCGACCGTCCCTGCAAAGTCGAGGATACGGTCAAGCGCCGGGTTTAGCAGACTGGCGGTTTCGCCCGCAACTTTAGCCGACACGAACTCCTTGTGAATTGTGAACTCCCCGATGCCTGAGAACACGCCTGGAAAGGTCTGAAGCACCCGTCGAATGTGATCGACGGCATACATGTCAGCGGGGTTGAACCCTGTGATCATCGGATCGAAGCGTGCTCGCTGTTCGCTTGATAGCGACCGGTACGCCATCGCGATATAAGCATCGGTGAAGGAGTAGTAGTAGAGCGGTGCATCCGTCTCCAGATAATACTTTGGAGCGAAGTCGCCGGAGTTCTGGTACGACCACTCCTGTTGCAGGGGAATTCCAAACAGAGCCACGCGTCCGACTTTAGTGCCCATCATCTTCAGGAATTCGTGGATGTCGGTGCCTTCCTGGATGTAGTTAGTGAGGTGAAGGTGGCTGTCATTCAGTTCAAACTTGTCTAAAGAGTTGGACTGGGCGACTGCAACGGTGCAATACAGAAGCAACGACACGCCCAGACTTGAAGCGAACTGGACCACTCTACACGGCCAGACTCCAATCTTATATTTCATCGCCGTTTTCCCGCTCTAAAACGCCATCTCAAGATTTGTGTGGACGATTGGTCCAGTGCCGCCGAACGCGAAGGGTACCGACGTGTAGCCGACTGGGGATCTGTGCAGGTAGAGAAATTCAGTGTTCCATCGGACAACTCTGTTCTTGAAAGGAAAATAATTGACGCCTGCACGGAAATCCCATGGCCGCCCATAATGGCCAATCACTTCCGATCCACCTAGGTAGCCCTGGAGCGTCTTGCGTATTATCATCGCTGAGGCCTGAAGCTGGTAGCCGTAGTCAAAATTTGGTCGCAGGCCCGATGTGCCGGTGCCTTGGAAATTGCTCAACCGGTGCATGGGGTAATACTCACCCTCCAGTGCAAAGCCGTGATACTTAACACCTCCATCGACCGATGCCATCTTGTAAACCGCGTTATTGACCGAAATCCCCGGCCCAAAGAGATTGGGCGTGAAGATAATGCTGCCGTCAGAGAGTCGGAGTTGGGTGTTCTCGAATGTCTCGGTATTCGGCTGTTCTTGGGCGTCCTCCTTGCTATAGCTGAAATGTCCAGCCAGGCGGGTAGCCAGTTTTTGGTGGTCTTCAAAGTCGCCGAAACCCTGGCCGAATTCACCTGTCGTCGGCATCCAGACGAGCGCGTTAGCAGTCGTCTGGAAATAATTCGGGAGTTGGGCCGCGCTCACTCCCAAGATACTGTTGTTATCGCCGATCATGGTCTGATAGATCAGCCCTTTCCTCAAAGTGCCGCTAGCTCTGATGCCCGCGGTGTATGAGGGGCGGAAGAACTCATCGGCGATTAGACGGCTATCCACTCCAAGCCAGAACGGAAAGTTGCCTTCGACGCTCCGCGTACCGGGCAACGACATGATTCCTGCCGTTACGGTGAGATAGTCGTTGAAGGCGTAGCTCAGATTCCCGGCGAGGACGACTTGAGCAGGCAGACCCATCGAAGCGTTAGAAGTCCAGGCATAAAGGAAATAGCGGAACTTCGGATCCATAACCCAACCCAAGAACTTTATCTGCAGCTTCTGCAGTTGGAAGTCCTGACGCTGTTGAAGGTTTGTGGTGACGCCGAATGTGCTTGTATAGGTTGGCTGCAGGGCACGTTGATTGAGGTAGCGCGCGTAGGAATAGATGCTGAGATTCACGTCACCATGCTCTGTATTAACTAACTTGAAGCCGAAATTGGGGGTGTAGGTGCCCCACCATTTGCGCTCCTCCTTGCCGGCGGCCGCATTGTCGGTCTGCCTTCCTGCCGTCGCGGACGCGGCCGAAATAGAGTCGATCGATTCAACCGTCGATGCAGTCGCTGGCGAAATGGGATTAGGACGGGTCTCTTTCGCAATTACCTTTTCAGGTGCGCGCTCTGTCCCCTCAGCCTGCGAAGGATGAGCCTGTTCGGACAGCGCTCGCCGCATGTCTGAGATCAGAATTATCAGCTCGTGGTTTTGCTGTTCCAGTTGCTCATTTTGCTGAACCAACGAATCTACTTTATGCAGCATTTCATCAGCCGTTGGAGGATCTATCTTCGGGTTGGAGCCCGAGGAATTGATGGATTGTCCGCTCGCCAAGCAGGAGGCCCAGGTGAACACAAACAAAATGACGGCTTTTGAGAGTACTTTCAGCGCATCTCGTCGCATTGTTCATCCTCCTGCCGTATCTTCGAGCGACGCAGACTCGCTTGATCTAATTTCACTTCGTTCGACTAGCCAATACTTACTTCCAACCGACTGACAATGGCGAATAGAGGTTGTAGTTCAGCTTGCCAGCCACGTACTCGATCACCTCCTGCGCCTTGACACTGTTCCCAGCCTCATCCAGTGGAGGCGCGAAGACGGCGATTGCGCCCTTCCCAGGAACGATCGCTAAGATCCCGCCGCCGACTCCGCTCTTGGCCGGAAGCCCCACATGCCAGGCCCAACCACCGGAGCCGTCGTAAAGGCCGGCCATTGTCATCGCGCTGAGAATGTAGGGAACGTCTTCGGCTTTGATCACCTGTTCGCCTGTGGCTGGGTTGATCCCGTTATTAGCAAGAGTGGCCCCCATCCGGGCTAGTTGAGCCGCGTTTACGCCAACGGAACACTGCTTGGTGTAGATATCCACCGATTCAAACGGATCAGCGTAGATCCGGTCATACTTGGCCAGAAGCATGGAAAGGGCTTTGTTTCCGGTGTTGGTGGCGGCTTCGGATTTATAAACTTCATCAATAAGGGACAACTTCTCTCCGGCCGCACGGCTGTAGAAGCTTAGGATCTTGTTCCACTTTTCATTCGCATCCTTGCCGGCAATCAAACTTGCGGTAGCGATGGCGCCCGCATTTACAAGAGGGTTGCCGGTGTGTGTCTTCATATCCACAACAGCCACTGGAGAGTTGAAGGGGCGTCCACTAGGCTCGGAGCCGATTTTTTCAAAGACCGCGTTCGGCCCTAAAGCTTCCATGGCAAGAGCCAGCGTATAAACCTTGGAAATGGATTGGATGGAGAAGGAATAGTTCACATCCCCTTTCGTGACCACCTGATTATCGGTAGTAACGATTGCGATGCCGAACAGCTTGGGATCCACCTGTGCGAGATAGGGAATGTAATCGGCGTTCTTTCCGCTGTTGTCATTCTTGAATTTGTCGTAGGCCTCCTGAACTACTGCCGCCACGACGTCGCGCCGCGGGGCCACCGGACTGGACCGACCGGCCTGAGCAGAGAGTTGAACCGGAAAAATGACTATTGCGATCGTAGCCACCATAAGGAGCGCTACTGGCATCCGCTTCGTGTTCATTGTCATTCTCCTCAACTCGCTTTAGATTCTTGCGGGGCAGATTGCGAAGCCTGGCCATGTCCGTTGAGGTCCTGACAGCCCGTTTCTAATAAACAATAACGTTCACTCTCTCCCCATTTCCCCTACAACAGAGCTAAAGAGTCGGGATTTTGAAACTCTTGTCCCAGTCAAATTTGAATGAAAACTGGATTCGGTAATCGTTGTAATTGAAGCCGTCGCGATAGTTCACCCGTCTGCCGAACTGGAACTCACCCCCCATCATGACCTTCGGAATCGGGTGATACAGCAAGTTCGCGATGGCATAGTGACCCTGGTGAAAGTCCGACGTATTCTCTGCGTTTGAGTTCTGGATGTCCACCAGCGAGTAGCCGGCTGAACTGGTGAAGCGCTCGCTCCAGGTGTGATCGAGGAACGACACAACGCCCAACACCGGCAAAGGAACGCCACTAAGGGGCACGGACGAGGTTGGGGGATTGTGCTGGACACCGACATCGAACGGTGCATCGTTCATGTAATTCTCAATGCCATGGCCGTAGACAAACGCCAGCTTTGCAACATTCTTCTTTGATAGGTTGAGATTGGAGCTCAGGTTTACGCCCCAGCCCACGACGCTGCCACCGAGGTTGACCGGGTTGCCGCTCGTGTCAACCCACCCAATCTTCCGAACAATGGCAGCCGTCTGTAGGTAGCCCCAGTTCCTGACTATCCGCGCATTCCCCGAAAGATCCGGGAAATTGAACCGAGGCGTGATATTACTTAGCTCGATACGGCTGGCATAAACGCCTTGGTCACCACTGGCTCCCGGTTTCTCCAGGGCGATAGCGACGCTGCCACTCTTCCTTCTGACCGGCATCCAGCGCACCTGCACCGTGCGGAAGAAGACCATCCCGTTCGGGCCCCAGTATTCCACTGTGTTCGGGAAGACGCCTATGTCCATGAACGGGCTCCAAGTTTGTCCGGCTCCGAACTGGCCCAACTCACCGTAGGCATGCCGTAGACGGAAGGTCGTTTGCCCGGCGTCGACTCCGGTCCCAAATAGTTCGAATTCGAATATGGTGTTGAGATCGCCGAACTGGGTGGAGGTGGATGACTTCACGCCGTACCGAGTCTGCCGCACGCTGGCGTAGACATTTCCACTCGGCGCAAACTCGTTGTGGAAGGACGGCAATTTGGTGGGACGAACTACGTCATACCAGTTCGGATCTATCTGCCCGAAGTCGTAGCCAGAGTCGAGCATAGCGAATCCATAAAACTCGACGCTGTTCTGCCGTTCCGTTATTTCACCTTCCAACGGAACGGGGTCGGCTTGGGGTTGAGGGATAAGAGCCTCCGTGGGAATGGCGACCGTAGGCTGCGGCTCTGCAGGCGTCTTCGTCGCCTGGGCAGGGCTTTGTGTGAGGGGGGAAACCTGGGCGTGTTGCGGCCCCTGCAGTTCCAGCGCGCTGATCTCCGCCCTGACCTCGCCCATCATTTGATCCAATTGTTGGAGCTTGTCTTTCAGTTGTTGTATGTCTTGTTTCCGGTTGTCCTGGGATTGCGCCCGAGCAGGCTGATTCCAACTGACCAAGAGAGCGAAGAGCAAAAGCGTGACGGAGTATAACTTATTCCAAGTGATCCGAAAATTCGCTTTCATTATAGGCTCCTGTCGACTTAGACCCTTTTGCAAATCGCTTACCGAGTTTCAGGCGATCTGCGATGTTCAGTCGGTCTCATGTCGGGCAACTCATGAAAACAAGGGGGGAAACGCCTAAGCACCTACGTCCGCGGTCTGGTACGGGCTCCTGTCGACCAAAACCCAGGTAATTTCAGGAAGACCTGCCACTGTCGATCGGGCTTGTGCCCGGCAATCGATCATTTAATGAAGGAGACCCTAAGCACCTATATTCGCCGTCACTGGAGCATACGGGGTCCTATCGGCCTCTAGCACGCTGATGCGTGAGGGGACTAATGAGATGCTTGCTGCTGGCGGTTGCCGTTCGTGCAATCCTCGCTCGTAGACTAGAAGCGAAGTTGCACAGCCACACCAAGAACGGAGAGGATGCGGTCTGGATCCTCACCACAGTTTGCGCTTGATTGCCCGCCATCGCGTACGGTACAGGTGATTTCTCAACAAGTTAGCTTTGCATGTGACCTGTGACCTCCGACCCGTCGGAGGTCCCTACGATAGGTCGGAGTTTCGTGAGGGTTGTGTGTCTTGCCAAATTGATTCGCACCAGCGGAAACGCTTTCACTTGCAGTGGTTAATCAGACTCTGCCATGTTGTTCGAGTTGGCATTTCAAGTGCAGTTATACGCTCGTATGTTTGTGATTAATTCGAATAAGGACACGGTCGAGCCCTAGCGAACGTGGGTGACCAAGGCCTAAGGTGATCCCTATATCCCAGGACAACCCCAAAGTGAGCAAGATGTGTAAAGAATGACGGAGACGGTGACTATGGATTCTAGGCACAATTTCAGAGACATGATGGTCCACGCCGTTCGACAACTCTCCGCGATCCTTTGCGTTGTGGCGCTCGTTCCCGGAAACGCGGTGACGTTGGAACCACAGCAACCTGCGGCTCCAACGGAACAAGCTGCGCTGACGATACCGCCAGACCAACTGGACTCGCTGGTGGCTCCTATCGCCCTCTATCCTGATCCGCTGCTCAGCCAGACACTGGTAGCTTCCACATATCCTCTCGAAGTGATTCAACTTAAGCAGTGGCTGGACCAGCATAAAGATCTCAAGGACAAAGCACTCGCTGATGCGGTGCAAAAGCAGGACTGGGACCCCAGCATACAGGCAATGGCCGCACTGCCTGATGTAGTCAAACAACTGGCGGACAACATCAAGTGGACCACGGACTTGGGAAATGCATTTCTCGCGCAGCAAAACGATGTGATGGATGCGGTGCAGCGCATGCGCAAGAAGGCAAATAACGCAGGGACCCTGAAGTCTTCGGAGCAGCAGACAGTTGAAACGAGGGTCGTCGAGAGCAAGCAAGTGATCGTGATTGAGCAGGCAAACCCACAGGTTGTTTATGTGCCAAGCTATGACCCGACCGTAATATATGGACCGCCCGTTTATCCCTACCCAGCAATAGCGTATCCGCCGCCAGGCTATTACGCGGCGGGCATGGCGATTTCGTTTGGTGTGGGTATCGCTATGGGAGCGGCTTGGGGCGGTGGCTGGGGTTACGGGTGCGGGTGGGGCGGAAATAATAATGTCTACGTCAATCGCAACAACAACTTCATCAACAACAGCAACAGACAGAACATAAACAACGTCAACCGTAGCAACCGGGCGTCCACCCTACCTGCCCGGGGCAACAGCACTTGGCAGCATAACCCGCAGCACCGCGGTGGCGCGCCTTACTCCGACCGAGCCACAGCGAATCGGTTCGGTGGTAATGCCCGCGGTGATTCCAGCGCTGCGCGACAGGCGAATGCACGGCAGAACCTGGGTGCGCAAGCTCGGCAGCAGCCTGCGGGCGGCCGCGATATGTCGAATCGTGGCATGGGTTCTGGTGCGGGTACGCGGGACCTAGCTAACCGCGGCGCGGGTTCCGGCGCAGGCGGTCTGGATTTGAATCGTGGAGGCGGGGCAGACCGCGTCGGCAATCGGCAAGTATCCCGGACCCCAAGTGCAACGAACCGAAGTGCTTTTGGTGGCGCGTCTGCCGGCATGAGCGGGAGGCAGGCTCGCGCAAGTAGCTCACGCGGCGCTTCCAGCATGGGAGGCTCTCGTGGCGGCGGCGGCCGTTCCGGCGGTGGACGGCGGAGATAGACAACGATGATGAGCGAGGAGAACATGACATTCAGACTAACTAGCTCTAACGCGCCCAGGACTCTCATCGTCTTTGTCCTGCTCGCTTGGTTGGGTATTGCGCCGCCGGCGACGGTCGTTGCGCAAGCACAGGCCGTACACCAACCAACGGTGCAAGGCCCGAAGGCGTTCGCAACTCCACAGCAAGCTGCGGAAGATCTGATCAAAGCCGCCGCTGCCTACGACGTACCGTTGTTGATGGCGATCTTTGGGCCGGATGGTGAAGACTTTATTTCCTCTGCTGATCCAGTCCGGGACAAAAACAACGCCGTTGCATTTGCGAAGGAGGCTCAAGCCGGTCATTCAGTAAAGATGGATCTGTCAAATCCCAATCACGCGCGGATCATCGTCGGTCAAGAGGAATGGCCTTTGCCAGTTCCCTTAGTAAAGAACAATGGGAAATGGTATTTCGACGCGAAGTCAGGGCGACAGGAAATTCTGTTTCGGCGAATCGGAGCCAATGAACTGGATGCGATTCAGGTTTGTCGCGGGTTTGTAGAAGCGCAGAGAAGCTACGCGTCACGGGTTCATGACAATTCGGGCATTAACCAGTATGCCCAGAAAATTTTTAGCAGCCCAGGGAGGCAGGACGGCTTGTACTGGCAGAATAGCGACGGCTCGTCTGCTGGCCCGATCGGCGAGGCGGTGGCCAAAGCATTGGCTGAGGGCTACACCATCGGCAAGCCAGGATTCCACGGTTACTACTTCAAAATTCTGAAGGGGCAAGGTCCTGCGGCTCCGATGGGACGATTGGACTATGTGATCGAGGGAGTGATGATCGGGGGATTTGCTCTGGTCGCTGTCCCGGCTGAATATCGTGTGACGGGCGTAAAGACATTCATCGTGAACAATGACGGAATTCTTTATCAGAAAGACTTGGGGCCCGATTCACTCAACATTGTGAAGAATATGGAGCTCTACAACCCGGATCCAAGCTGGCGTCCTACAAATGACGAATGGCCTCAAGATGTTGCATTAGCTAACCCATGAATGAGTGGTGGATTGCGCGACTCTCTCCCCTCGGAACGTTTGAGTTACCCGTGAACGCATAAGAGCAGGCACGCTGGCACGTGGAAGTCGCGCTGGAGAAGGGGGGACGCTATGACCCAACTCAGATGGCTCAGAATCCTATGTTGGAGCTCTGTCGCTCATAGGCCTCGCGCTGCTCAGCACAACAGTCGCCGTCCAGTTGATAAAGGTCAAGGGACTGATCAAAGGACGAGACGGCGACGCAATGATCCTGCAGACTTGGGATTCCCCCACCGTTAATCCCACTCGAAGCTCAGACACGCCGATGTGAGCAAAGGAGATAGCCATATGGCATCACAGGAACAGGACTGGGCCAAACCACAGGCAATGGCGATCCCGAAGGAGGGATACTTCGAACACGAACAGGGAAACTATGGGCCGCTATTTCCCAGGACTCCTGCCTGTCATGGATTTACTATCATCGCGAAACTCAAGCCGGGAAGAGAGGACGCGATGCGGTCCTATGCAGATAGGGTCGAAAAAGCGTTGCAAGACGACCCGTCGTTCCTGGCACCTTTGAAGCTGCACTACCTGAAGTGGGTTCTCTTCGATATCGGCAGTGAGACGTACTTCATGTACCAAGGGATCTTCGACACCGATTTCGATAAGTACACCGATGACGCCGTAGCGCTGTTCAGCAAGTCAGGACTGCACACCGCCTTTGAAAACCTTGAAGGCTTTCCCGAAGATTGGAAGGCTAATATCCCGGCATTCATCGAGTTTGTTCGAGAGCACCACCGTCCTAGCTTCATGGAATATGGCGAATACCCGTATGTCACTGCTGACGAAATTAAGAAAGCACTCAAGGCGAAGAAGGCTTTCGGGGAAATGCTCGACCAGATGCAATAGGACCCAGCCAAGTATTTGCCGTGACGGATACCTACGATCTTATCGCCATCGGAGCTGGTCCTGCGAGAGAAAGCGCCACGGAGCTGGCATCCTTCTTTGGCCATCGCTCGGCGATAGTCGAGAAAGCCAGACCAGGCGGAACGGTCACGACTACCGGCGGTGCACCGACAAAAACGCTTCGCGAGGCCGTCCTCCAAAAGAGTGGAGGATGGTGGATGAGTCTCACGGGAGGTGATAATTGGCGAAGAATTCAGGTCGAACCTATAACCAACTCCACGTTCCGCGGAGCTACGCTCCGGGTAGACGTCGGTTCAGCGTTTATTGGACATGGAGTTATCCGTGGGAGGCGAATCGGAACATCAGCGAACTGGATAACCGCTTCTCGACCATGACTGAGGTCCGCCGGGTGGGATGGCCGAACTTCGAGTCGATCGAGTATTCAGAAAAGATGTTCCTGCAAGGTATAGCCGGTACGCTGGAACTCTTTCATCTCTCACTGGTGAGGTTCCAGAGCGTCATCGGCGAAGCCACGGGATATCCTGTCGCCGTCTACCAGCGTATCGACCAGGCCGGACAGCGCTTACCGATAGACGAACGCATACTCGCCGACACGGACACGCTGATGGTCTTTGGCCTGGACCACATGGTCACCGAGCAGGAAGCCTCTCCCGAAGAGATTGAAGCGCTTCGAAACTTCCTCGCGCGCGAAGGCACTTGCCTCATCCTTGGTCCGCATCATGACGTGGGTTCCTCGGTTGACCTGACGGAGCGCGCTATGGAATATGCTCATCACGGTGATCCGCTTGTCCCCCGCCAGCAGCGTTTCGGAAAGTACACACGTTCGTTGATGCAGGGGCTTGGCGTTCCCGTCGAAAATCGCTATGGTCTTCGGCCCGCAACCCTTCAAGGAACAACGCACACTGTTCCTCTCTCGATCGCTCAGGATCTGGATATCCGTGGTTGGCTCACGGATGTCAACACGTTCGTCTTCCACATGCACCTGCCGCACTATGCTGTGACCACTGACGATCCGACAGCCATCCACGTGCTGGCTCGGCAGCCGATCGATCTGTCCAAGCCGCATCCCTTCATCGAATCCGGGAATCGCGAGTTCAACATGTTCCTCTGGATGCCACCGGTCGACAAACGTGCGGGTGACATATTGCTGGCTGACTCGACGATTTTCACCACCTTGTTTGGCGGGGACAAAAGTCTGGAGCGCTTTTGGAAGAATCTCGCGACCAAATGACAGCGCTGGCCAGAAACCAAATCCGCCTTATCGTCTCGCTCGCAGTTTACCTGGTGGTGATTGTGATGCAAGCACAAGCGCAGAATCGGGGTGTCTATCCGCTCGGCATGAGCGCAACTAACTCTGGGGTCACGCCTGGCCCAGGATTTACGTACGTCAACCAGCTTCTCTTCTACTCTCGAGATCACGCTAAGGACAATGCAGGCGACACATTGACGGTCACAGGAGAAAACTACGTTCTCATGGACATGAATACGTTGGCCTGGGTAAGCAAGAGAGAGTTTCTTGGCAAAGCTGCGTATTCTCTCGCAGCGACTCTGCCTTTTGCGAAAAACGACCTCACATCGGATATCGAAGGGAATATCAGTGGCGGTGGGGGACTTGGCGATTCATACTATCTGCCATTCATCTTAGGATGGAATCGCGATCGGGTGGCGGTTCGGGTCACATACGGATTTCTCGCCCCAACAGGCCGATTCGCATCCGGCGCAAGCGATAATGTCGGGTCCGGTTATTGGACACAGACTCTGTCTTCAGGACAGACCTTCTATGTGAAAAGTAACAAGCACCTCGTCCTGTCGGCGTTTCAGCTATACGAATTCCATTCAACGCAGGAAGGCACCGATATTCAACCGGGAGAGACATTCGATCTTGATTACTCGCTCATGGGAACGATTCCTGTTCCTAGAAACTTGCGGCTCCAGATCGGTGCCGGTGGGTATGAGCAACGGCAGACAACTGCGAAAACCGGGCCAACAATATCCCCAGCAGCGTCGAAAGAACGTTATGCAGTCAACTCGCTTGGCTTCGCGTTGAGCTCGGTTTATCCAAGCCACAGAGCGAATTTAGGCCTGAAGTATTTCAAGGAATTTCAGAATCGTTCTACGTTTCAGGGATATTCCTTGCAGATTTCTGGTTCGATCAGTTTCTAGGGGTATTCTGATCTCTGAGGTAGAGGAGGGCCACTTTGACAGCGCCAGCTCTTGAACTCGGTGACATCCAAAGCGGAGTTTTGCGTCCGCGCCCCACGCCATTTGCCGCGACGTATATCATCTTGCGAATCGACGACCGCAATGCGGGACGAGAGCTGATGCGCCTCTTAAGCACAGTCGTGGCTTCGGCTGCTCACCCCGCCAGCCCTTCCGAGGATACTTGGGTAAGTGCCGCTCTTAGCTTCCAGGGACTTAAAGCGCTCGGCGTTCCGCAGGCCTCACTCGATAGCTTTTCACCGCAATTCCAGCAGGGAATGGCAGCGCGGGCGAAGGTATTGGGAGACTTTGGCGAGAGCAGTCCCGAAAAGTGGGAAAAGCCGCTCGGGTCAGCAGACGTCCACCTAGTGCTGACCGCGATTTCTCCAGATGCGGAGCATCTTGAATCAGCGATCGAACGCGCCCGGAAAGCGTATCGCCAGTTGTCGGGGGTCACCGCAATATGGCGGCAGGATTGCAATGTCCTCCCCGGTGGAAAAGAGCCATTCGGATTCAAGGATGGCATCAGCCATCCTGCAATCGAAGGCAGCGGGATTCCCGGGAGTAATTCACGCGAGCGGCCACTGAAAGCGGGTGAGTTCGTGCTCGGATATCCCGATGAGATCAGCGATGAGCCTCGAATACCGCAACCGGAGATTTTGGGGCGGAATGGAAGCTATGTGGCCTTTCGCAAGCTGCATCAACGTGTGGCAATGTTCCGTCATTATTTGAAAGCCAACGCTCCAGATAGCCAAGCTGAGGAGCTGTTAGCCGCAAAGATGATGGGGCGCTGGCGCAGTGGCGCCCCCCTTGCTTCGTGTCCCATGCACGATGATCCCGTAGTCGGAATAGACCCCAGACGTAACAACGACTTCCTCTTTAAGGCGGACGACCCAATCGGCTACAAGACTCCGCCTGGCTCTCATATCCGCCGGATGAACCCGCGCGATGCGGACGTGGCTGGCATGGTACGCATTCATCGAATGATTCGGCGTGGAACGTCCTATGGTCCGGCACTTCCTGAGGGAGTCTTGGAAGATGATGGCATTGACCGGGGATTGATGTTCGCCTTCATCGGCGCCAATCTCGGCCGCCAATTCGAGTTTGTTCAGTCCGAGTGGATGAACGATAGTACTTTTTTCGGTGTTACGTCGGAGAAAGACCCAGTTGCCGGCGCTGGTGATGGCACCGGTAAATTCGACGTGCCGCGACGGCCAGTACGGATTGCGACTGCAGGGATTGCCTCGATTCGTCGTCACACGTGGCGGAGAGTATTGCTTTCTTCCAGGCCTCCGCGCCTTGCGATGGCTAGGAGATCTCTAGACTAGGAACTTATTGATTTTGTCAACGGCGATTCCGTGAGGATTCGCGACCTCTTACCGATGAATTTGGTTCGAAAGTGGTATTTCAGCCGTATTGACGCGGCATTGCGTGGCCTCCAGGAAGCGTTCCCGGAGGCCGCGCCGGGTTTCAGGCACACTTCTCCCTGAGGTCCTGTGGCTTTCATGGCCTGCAAGCTATCTACATTGTTCCGGCCACTCCGCGATTCACCAACACCTTCACTACGACCCTGCGGTTCTCGGCCCGTCCGGACGCGGTCTCGTTCGGTGCTGCAGCTCCGTATTCGCCCATCGCACCCGGCGCCACTATATGCCGCACCGGCACGTTACCTTGCTGCATGAGATAAGTGACGACAGCCTTAGCGCGGCTCCCGCTCAGTTGTGTGTTCATCGCAGCGCTGCCGGTCGAATCGGCATACCCCACAACCTCGATGATGTATCCCTTTTGCTCCAGGGCAGTCTTCGCCAGGTTACTGAGATCTTCCTTGCCCTTCGCAGAGAGAACGGAGCT
>Ga0210403_10001449_pt1 | contig 22463 bp, 9 predicted proteins | sample IncBWC19MmetaG_FD_150863 | JGI IMG/M metagenome (GOLD analysis project Ga0210403, IMG submission 150863) | Forest soil microbial communities from Barre Woods Harvard Forest LTER site, Petersham, Massachusetts, United States - Inc-BW-C-19-M | ecosystem: Environmental > Terrestrial > Soil >... | reverse complement strand
CAGTTCCGTGAGGTACCAGGGCTTTTCTGGATGGATCAGAAGCGTCGCAAGGATCTTCGCCCGAATGTCGGGGAAGAGCGCCTCGAGAATGGGAGATATACGCATCCTGCGTAGATAATTACGCGAATCGCGTACACTGTCAAGAGATGGGCCACGGAGCGCGGGTAATTTGGTTGTAACTAGAACGGAACAAAAAGCTCTCCTCAGCACGCCCGATATCCCCGGTGTCCTCTTGCAAAAAAAAGAAGGAATCGATCGATCGTTCCCCACAGTGGGTGCGATTGTCTTTTAAGGCGACGATCAGACCGCAATCTAAGTTCCCCGTCTTCCGCTCTTTGCGAAGCAACAACGTGCAAATCAAGCATCGAGCCTGCCGCGGCGCTGCGATTGCCAAAGATGGAGCAAGTGGTCGTGACACCCATCAAAATGAGTGCTTGTGTCACAAATGCGTTCCTTCTAGCTTCCCAAGTTTAACTGCTAAGGAAGCAGCGACCGTGGCACCACCGGCGACTCCGCCCGCGCCCAAAACGACAAGCTTCTCATAATAAGCAGCAAGCTGCAGGTCGGCTTTGGATCGCAGTTCAATAGCGTTCAGATATTTCTCCACAGCACTACTTGAGTCAGGCATATATCGCTCCTGGTATCGGTCCATGAAGCATAGCTCAGGTCGTCGCATTAAGAAGGGCGGGCGGACTCTTTCGAGTCCGCCCGCTGTTGTTGCTGCTTCTTGTGGTTTTGCGCGAAGCGCTCTTCGCCGTAGCGCGTAGCTACTCGGCGGCGAGTTCTTCCTGTTCGCCTTCCATGCGCATCTGCTCGAGCTCGCGCTCTTCGGCTTCGATGGCTGCGGTGACCTCCTGCTGGACCTGGGCGGCCGCTTCTTCGAGCTCAGGGGAGAGCTGGACGTTGCGGTAGTACTCCATGCCCGTGCCGGCGGGGATCAGGCGGCCGACGATGACGTTTTCCTTGAGGCCGCGCAGCGTGTCGATCGAGCCGTTGATGCTGGCTTCGGTGAGAACGCGGGTGGTCTCCTGGAAGCTGGCGGCCGAGATGAAGCTATCGGTCGAGAGCGACGCCTTGGTGATGCCGAGCAGCAGCGAGCGTCCGATGGCGGGACGTCCGCCGGCCATCAGCGTACGCTGATTCTCGGCGTTGAAGCGGAAGCGGTCGGTCTGCTGATCGACCAGGAACGTGGTGTCGCCGACCTCTTCGATCTTCACCCAGCGAAGCATCTGACGAACGATGGTTTCGATGTGCTTGTCGGAGATGGTCACGCCCTGGAGGCGGTAGACCTCCTGGATCTCGTTGACCAGGTACATCTGCAGCGCGCGCTCACCGAGCACCTCGAGGATGTCGTGCGGGTTGCGCGGACCGTCGATCAGAGCGTCGCCGGCGCGGAGGCGTTCGCCTTCCTGCACGTTGACGTAGGTACCACGGGGAACGCTGTACTCCTCTTCCTGACCGTTGTCGGCGGTGACGTAGACCTTGCGCTGTCCCTTGGAGACCTCACCGAAGCGAACCACGCCATCGATCTTGGAGATGATCGCGGGGTCGCGCGGCTTGCGCGCTTCGAAGAGTTCGACGACGCGCGGCAGACCGCCGGTGATGTCCTTGGTGCGGGTGGTTTCGCGCGGGATCTTGGCCAGGATGTCGCCCGGGAAGAGCTCGTCTCCGTCGGCCACCATCAAGTGAGCGCGGCTGGGCATCAGGTAACGCTTAGTGCCCTGCGCGGACTTGATGAGGATGGCGGGCTGGCGCTTCTCGTCGGGCGAGTCCGCAACCACGAGACGCGACAGGCCGGTGACCTCGTCGACCTCTTCGTTGAGGGTGACGCCCTCCTGCAGGTCCTTGAAGTGGACGGTGCCGGAGATCTCGGTGAGCAGCGAGAAGGTGTAGGGGTCCCACTCGCCGATGCGCTCGCCCTGCTCGACCTTGGTGCCCTCTTCGACCTTGAGCTTGGCGCCGTAGACGATGGCGTAGCGCTCTTTCTCGCGGCCCTTGTCGTCGATGATGGCGATCGAGCCGTTGCGGTTCATGGCGACCAGGCCGCCGTCCTTGGAGCGAACGGTGACCAGGTTGATGAAGCGCACGGTACCGGCGTTCTTGGCCTCGATGTGCGAGGCGTCGGAGACGCGCGATGCCGTTCCGCCGATGTGGAAGGTACGCATGGTGAGCTGGGTGCCGGGCTCGCCGATGGACTGCGCGGCGATGACGCCGACCGCTTCGCCCATCTCGACCATCTTGCCCGAGCCCAGGTTGCGGCCGTAGCAGAGGATGCAGACGCCGCGCTTGGATTCGCAGGTGAGCACCGAGCGGATCTTCACCTTCTCGATACCGGCAGCCTGGATGGCGCTGGCCAGATCTTCGTCGATCTCCTGGTTCACTTCGACGATGGTCTTGCCCTCGAAGTCCTTGAGCTTCTCGAGCGAGACGCGGCCGATGATGCGGTCGCGCAGCGGCTCGATGGTCTCGCCGGCCTCGATGATCGGGGTGACGTAGATGCCTTCGACGGTGCCGCAGTCGTTGTGCGAGATGATGACATCCTGCGCCACGTCGACCAGACGGCGGGTGAGATAACCCGAGTCGGCGGTCTTCAGTGCGGTATCGGCCAGACCCTTACGTGCGCCGTGCGTCGAGATGAAGTACTGCAGCACGGTGAGGCCTTCGCGGAAGTTCGCGGTGATGGGGGTTTCGATGATCTCGCCCGAGGGCTTGGCCATCAAACCACGCATACCGGACAGCTGACGGATCTGCTGTTTCGAACCGCGGGCGCCGGAGTCGGCCATGATGTAGATCGGGTTCATGGCTCCTTCCTTGTCCGCACGCTTCATGTTGTTGAACATCTCATCGGCGACGCGCTCGGTGACTCCCGACCACATCTGGATGACCTTGTTGGAGCGCTCGCCGTTGGTGATCGCACCATCGAGGTACTGCTGCTGCATGGCGAGAACCTGCTTTTCGGCGTCGCCCACAACGGTGTACTTGGAGTCGGGGATGACCATGTCGTCGAGTCCGACCGAGAGGCCGGAGCGCGTGGCATAAGTGAAGCCCAGGTCCTTGACGCGATCGAGCGTCTTCACCGTGGTCTCGAGACCGAGGTTCAGGTAGCAGTAGTTGATCAGCTGGCCGATGCCCTTCTTCTTGAGCAGGCCGTTGACGAAGGGCATGCCCTCGGGCAGAGCGTCGTTGAGGATGGCGCGGCCGACGGTGGTCGAGATGAACTGCTTGTTGAACTCGACCGGCTCGGTGTGGATGAGGTCCTGATCGTCGTAGGCGGTGGTCATGTCGAGCACCTTGCCGGTGTAGCGCAGACGAATCGGGGTCAGCGTCTCGACCTGCTTGGCCTCGAGCGCCATGAACACCTCTTCGATGTTGGCGAAGACGCGGCCTTCACCCTTGGCGTTCACCTTGGCCTTGGTCAGGTAGTAGATGCCGAGCACCAGGTCCTGCGTGGGCACGGTGATCGGCTGACCGCTGGCCGGCGAGAGGATGTTGTGCGAGGCCAGCATCAGCACCGAGGCCTCGATCTGGGCTTCAGGCGAGAGCGGGATGTGCACGGCCATCTGGTCGCCGTCGAAGTCCGCGTTGAAGGCGGTGCAGACCAGCGGGTGGATCTTGATGGCCTTGCCTTCGACCAGCACCGGCTCGAAGGCCTGAATGCCGAGACGGTGCAGCGTCGGGGCGCGGTTCAACAGGACCGGGTGATCCTTGATGACCTCTTCGAGGATGTCCCAGACGATCGGTTCCTGCATCTCCACCATCTCTTTGGCCTGCTTGATGGTGGTGCAGTGGCCGGTCTGTTCGAGGCGGTGATAGATGAAGGGCTTGAAGAGTTCGAGCGCCATCTTCTTGGGCAGACCGCACTGGTTCAGCTTGAGCTCGGGGCCGACCACAATGACCGAACGGCCGGAGTAGTCGACGCGCTTACCGAGCAGGTTCTGGCGGAAGCGGCCCTGCTTGCCCTTGAGGGTATCGGAGAGCGACTTGAGCGGACGGTTGTTCGCACCGCGCAGAACGCGGCCACGGCGGCCGTTGTCGAACAGAGCGTCAACCGCCTCCTGCAGCATCCGCTTCTCGTTGCGGACGATGACCTCGGGAGCGTGCAGGTCCATCAGCTTCTTCAAGCGGTTGTTGCGGTTGATGACGCGGCGATAGAGGTCGTTGAGGTCCGAGGTGGCGAAGCGGCCGCCGTCGAGCGGCACCAGCGGGCGCAGCTCGGGCGGGATCACCGGGATCACGTCGAGGATCATCCACTGCGGCAGGTTGTCGGACTTGCGGAAGGCCTCGACGATCTTCAGGCGCTTGGAGTACTTGAGCTTCTTCTGCAGCGAGGTCTCGGTCTTCATGCGCTCGCGCAGTTCGATGGCGAGCTCGGCGATCTCGACGCGCTTGAGCAGCTCTTTAATGGCCTCGGCGCCCATCATGGCCTTGAAGCCGGAGGGGCGGTACTGCTGGTCGAGCTCGCGGAAGCGGGTCTCGTCCTTGATGACCTCGCGCTCCTTCACGGGCGCGTCGCCTGGATCGACCACGACGTAGGACTCGAAGTAGAGCACCGCCTCGAGCTCGCGCAGGCTGATGTCGAGCAGGTGGCCGATGCGGCTGGGCAGGCCCTTGAAGAACCAGACGTGCGAGCAGGGGCTGGCCAGTTCGATGTGGCCGAGGCGCTCGCGGCGGACCTTGGAGAGGGTGACTTCGACGCCGCACTTGTCGCAGATGACGCCGCGGTGCTTCATGCGCTTGTACTTACCGCAGAGGCACTCCCAGTCGGTGATGGGGCCGAAGATGCGGGCGCAGAAGAGGCCATCGCGCTCCGGCTTGAAGGTGCGGTAGTTGATGGTCTCGGGCTTGGTGACCTCGCCATGCGACCAGCTGCGGATCTTCTCCGGGCTGGCGAGCTGAATCTTAATGGCGTCGAAGTCGGTGATCGGACCGGCGAGTTCGAAGGGGCTGGAGCGGAACATAGTTTGCGTCTCCGTGATGCGGCCTTTAGCTGGCTGCGGCTGCTGGTTGCTGCTGTTTCTGCTTCGGCAATGGCTGGTGGTGCGGCCACGCCTGCGTCTATTCTGTGCCCCGTTCCGGATGGCCCTTGTGCATGTTGAGCATTGGCCTCATGCAGAAGTGGTCGCTACCGGGTAGAGCGAATCTCTATTCAAATTCTGCTCATCCTGTCAGCCCCTCGAAGCAGCGGGCTGACAGGATGAGGCTGAGAGCTAATCGGCCGCCGCGATGGCAGGCAGAGCGACCTTCTTCTGGTCGGCCTGCTTGATCAGTTCGACGTCGAGGCAGAGCGACTGCAGCTCACGGATCAACACGTTGAACGACTCGGGCACGCCCGGCTCGATGGCCGCCTCGCCCTTGACGATGGCCTCGTAGATCTTGGTACGGCCAAAGACGTCGTCGGACTTCGCGGTCAACAGCTCCTGCAGGATGTAGGCGGCGCCATAAGCTTCGAGCGCCCAGACCTCCATCTCACCGAAGCGCTGTCCACCGAACTGTGCCTTACCGCCCAGCGGCTGCTGGGTGATCAGCGAGTACGGCCCGATCGAACGCGCGTGGATCTTGTCGTCGACCAGGTGCGACAGCTTGAGCATGTAGATGTAGCCGACCGTGGCGGGCTGCTCGAACGGCTCGCCGAGCATACCGTCGTAGAGCTGGCTCTTGCCCGAGCTGGGCAGACCCGCGGCCTTCAACAGCGCCTTGATCTCGGTCTCGCGTGCGCCGTCGAACACCGCCGTGCCGAACCAGATGCCGCGCTTCATGCCGGCGGCGACGCGCAGGGTCTGCTCGTCGTCGAGGTCCAGCAGCTGGTTGAGCGCCGCGGTTCCGGCGAAGCGCGCCTTGAAGAGCTCACGCACCTCCGCAGCCGACTGCATGTTCGCAGCCAGAGCCGCGACCTGCTGCCCGAGCTCGTGCGCCGCCCAGCCCAAGTGCGTCTCGAGGATCTGTCCGACGTTCATACGCGAGGGCACGCCCAGCGGATTGAGGACGATCTCGACCGGCGTTCCATCGGGGAGGTACGGCATATCCTCCTCAGGCAAAATGCGCGCGATGACACCCTTGTTCCCGTGGCGACCGGCCATCTTGTCGCCGACCGAAAGCTTGCGCTTCATGGCGATGTAGACCTTCACCATCTTGATGACGCCCGGCGAGAGCTCGTCGCCCTTCTGCATCTTGCCGATCTTCTCGTTGGTGATCTTGCGCAGCACGTCGATCTGGCGCGAGGTCATCTCCTCGATCTCATCGATCTGCTCGTTGACCCGCGGATCCTTGTCGGCGTAGCGAATACGCTTCAGGTTGCGGGTCGAGATCAGCTCGATGGTGTCGCGGTCCATGACGTCGCCCTTGCTCAGCAGGCGCTTGTTGGTGCGCTCGTCGTGCAGGTCGGCCAGCACTTCCTTGTTGCCGAGAATCGCCTCCAGACGCTTCAACCGCTCGTCGGTGAGAATGCGGATCTCGTCAGCCAGGTTGCGCTCCAGCTTCTCCACCTGCTCCTGCTCGATCTGCTTGGCGCGCTCGTCCTTCTCCTGTCCCTTGCGGGAGAAGATGCGGACGTCGACGACCGTGCCTTCGATGCCGGGAGGGCAGGTCAGCGAGGCGTCGCGAACGTCGCCGGCCTTCTCGCCGAAGATGGCGCGCAGCAGCTTTTCTTCCGGAGTCAGTTGGGTCTCGCCCTTGGGCGTGACCTTGCCGACCAGGATGTCGTTGTGGCCGATCTTGGCGCCGATGCGGATGATGCCCGACTCGTCGAGATCACGCAGAGCGTGCTCGCTGACGTTCGGGATATCGCGCGTGATCTCTTCCGGTCCCAGCTTGGTGTCGCGCGCCTCGATCTCGAACTCCTCGATGTGGATCGAGGTGTAGTAGTCCTCGCGGACCAGCTTCTCCGAGATCAGGATCGCGTCCTCGAAGTTGTAACCGCGCCAGGGCATGAAGGCCACCAGCACGTTGCGGCCGAGACCGAGCTCGCCCTGCTCCGTGCACGGACCGTCGGCGATCACCTGCCCCTTGAGCACGCGGTCGCCCTTGCGTACGATCGGCTTCTGGTTGATGCAGGTGTTCTGGTTGGAGCGCTTGAACTTGGTCAGCTGATAGATGTCCGAACCAACCTCGCGGGAGAGCTGCGTGGGGTGATGCTCGCCTTCGACGCGCACGATGATGCGCTCGGAGTCGACCGAGTCCACGATGCCGTTGCGCTTGGAGAGGATGACGGCGCCCGAGTCGCGCGCGGTCACGCCTTCCATACCGGTGCCGACGAACGGAGCCTCGGCGACCAGCAGCGGAACCGACTGACGCTGCATGTTCGCACCCATCAGAGCGCGGTTCGCGTCGTCATGCTCGAGGAACGGAACCAAGCTGGCGGCGACCGAGACCAGCTGCTTCGGCGAGACGTCGACGTAGTCCACATCGTTCTTCGAGACCAGAACGAAGTTGCCCTGACGCCGCGCATCGACGATGTCCTGAACGATGTTCAGGTGCTCATCGAGCTCGATGTTGGCCTGCGCGATGGTGTGACGATCCTCCTCCCAGGCCGACAGGTAGAAGCTGAAGGGCTCGAGGTCCATGGTGCGCTTGCCGGCCTTCTTCAGATCGGCGTTGAGCTTCTTGGCGTCGTTGACCTCGAGGTAGTCGCCCTGGCGCAGGCCGCTCTCGCCGGCGTTCGCGACCGCAACGTAGTCAAGCACAACGCCGTCCTTGACGCGGCGGTAGGGCGACTCGATGAAGCCGTACTCGTTGATGCGGGCAAAGCAGGAGAGCGACGAGATCAGACCGATGTTCGGTCCTTCCGGCGTCTCGATCGGGCAGATGCGGCCGTAGTGGGTGGGGTGCACGTCGCGCACCTCGAAGCCGGCACGCTCACGCGACAGACCACCAGGCCCAAGGGCCGACAGGCGGCGCTTGTGCGTGATCTCCGACAGAGGATTGGTCTGGTCCATGAACTGCGACAGCTGCGAGGATCCGAAGAACTCGCGGATGGCGGCCATCACCGGCTTGGCGTTGATCAGGTCGTGCGGCATGGCCGTCGACATCTCCTGATAGACGCTCATCTTTTCCTTGATGGCGCGCTCCATGCGCACCAGGCCGATGCGGAACTGGTTCTCCATCAGCTCACCGACGGCGCGCACGCGGCGGTTGCCCAGGTGATCGATGTCGTCCACAACGCCGATGTTCTTGCGCAGCTTGAGCAGGTAACGGATGGTGCCGTAGAAGTCCTCGGGCGTCAGCGTGCGATGGTCGAGCCCCTCGGGGTCCTGATCCTCATACAGCTTGATGTTGAACTTCAGCCGGCCCACGCGCGAGAAGTCGTACTTGCGCGGATCGAAGAACATGCCCTCGAACAGCGCGGTCGCAGTGTCGAGCGTCGGCGGATCGCCGGGACGCAGCTTGCGGTAGATCTCGATCAGCGCCTCTTCCGGCTTGCGCACCGAGTCGCGGCGCAGCGTGGTGGTGATGATGTTGCCCACATCGTCGCGCTCCGGGAAGAAGACCTCGAAGCTGGTCACGCCGCTCTGGATGATCTTGTGCAGCTTGTCGGCGGTCAGCTCCTGGTTGGCCTCGTACAGCAGCTCGCCGGTGCTCATATCGACGATGTCCGCGGCCGACATGGCGCCGTCGAACTCGCTGGTCTCCACCTCGACCTGCTCCACGCCGTGGTGGCGCAGATTCTTCAGGCTGTGGGCCGAGATCTTGCGGCTCGCGACCACGATCTCCTCGCCCTTCACGCTGACCGCGGCCGCGGGACGGGTGCCCAGCAGGTGCGTGGGCTTGTCCTCAGGGGCGACCGCCCAGCTCAGCTTGCCGTCCTTCACATGGATGGTGTCGACGGTGTAGAAGGTCTTCAGAATCTCCTCGTCCGTACGCAGACCGAGGGCGCGCAGGAAGATGGTGCCCAGGAACTTGCGCTTGCGATCGATGCGGACGTACAGTGTGTTCTTCTGGTCGTACTCGAACTCCACCCAGCTGCCGCGGTAGGGAATGATCTTACCGAGGAAGTAGGTACGGTTGTTGGCGGTCTCGAAGAAGACGCCGGGCGAGCGGTGCAGCTGCGAGACGATGACGCGCTCGGTCCCGTTCACGATGAAGGTGCCGTTCTGGCTCATCAGCGGAATGTCGCCGAAGAAGACCTCCTGCTCCTTCATGTCGCGCAGGCTCTTGACGCCGGTCTCGGGATCCTTGTCGTAGATCTTCAGCCGGATGGTGACCTTCAGGGGAGCGGAGTAGGTCATGCCGCGCTCTTCGCACTCGGCCTGGTCGTACTTCAGCTGCAACCCCACCGGGTCGCCGCACTTGGTGCAGAAGTCCGGGGTGTTCTTGTTGTAGGTGCCGCAGAAGTTGCAAAGCACGTCGCCGGGATGGAAGGGGTCGGTGATGACCATGTGGCCGCAGCTGGTGCAAGCCGTGCGCAGGTGGTTCAGACCCTTCAGGTAGCCGCACTTGCACTCCCAGTTGCCGATGGAATAGTCGACAAACTCCAGCTCCGACACGTTGCGGAAGTCGGTGATGGGAAAGACCGAGGTGAAGACCGACTGCAGCCCGTTATCCTCGCGCTCCTGCGGGAGCTTATCCATCAGCAGGAAACGCTCGTAACTGCGGCGCTGAACTTCAATCAGATTGGGAATCTGAATGGAGGTAGGAATCTTGGAAAAATCGAGACGGCTGCGGATCGCGCGCATTTCGCTGTTGGACTGACCGGACATGCTCTCTCCTGAAACTGGACTTCGAGGCCTCCCGAGGGCGCTCGCCTGCATCCGATAGGCGAGTCGATCTCAAAAGGTGGAGGAACGGAACCATCTGGCCCCGCCCTCCGGGTGCGGTACTGAATGCGCATTTCGAACCAGGAACCAGCCGCCCTCGATGCGGCCGGCTCCGTGCGCATAATCTCTCTCCGGACTCCCTAAACGCGGGATGGTTTCTCCGGAACTTCAAACTTTTTACTTCCCGACGGCGGTGGAAACTGCTATAAAGACCGCGGACGGGCACTTCCTGGCGAATCTGGCTAACGTAAAGACATGAAACTGCCGATAGAGACAACAAAAGCGCCCGAAGGGACGGCATGTCCCATGAGCGCGTAGAACGCGAACTTCGCTATGACCGGCTTCCGCCTGAGTTGCCGCTTGTTGCGCTGAATGCTTACCACCCTCACTCGCTTCTGAGCCAGAGACCGGTCTCCTGGTTTTCCAGCCTGCAGGCCCGAACTGCGCCCACATTGCCCGTATCACCCCATGCCTCCGCCGCAGAGACAATGAGATGGCCGGCCCCATAACCTGCGCCCGCAGGATAGACCGGAATCGTACAAGGAAGAATCCTCAGAGATAATCAAAGATCAAGCAGAGATTGATGGAGCAGAGGCCTGTCTAAAGCTACCTAAACCGCATGAACCGAACGTCTGGGGCCTAGAATACCTATGCACGTCCAAGCAGAGGCGACCTCCCCACTGAAGAGGATATCGCGTTCTGCCTGGACATGCAAATAGGGAAAAGATTTACTTGATTTCGATGGTCGCGATGCCGTCGAACTTCTTCGCGATGGCAGCCGCATCTTCCTTCGAAACGTTCTCCTTCAAGGGCTTGGGAGCGCCGTCGACCAGGTCCTTGGCTTCCTTCAGACCGAGGGCGGTGACTTCGCGTACAGCCTTGATGGTGTTGATCTTGTTGGCGCCCGCATCCTTGAGGATGACGGTGAACTCGGTCTTTTCCTCAACCGCAGCCGCCGCCGCGCCGCCGCCGGCCGCCGGGGCTGCCGCCACTGCCGCTGCCGCCGAAACGCCAAGACGCTCTTCGAGCTTCTTCACAAGTGCCGATGCCTCGAGCAGGCTCAGGCTAACGATCTGATCTTCCAACTGCTGAATGTCCGCCATTTTCTATCTCCAATTCAATTCAAACTTGTTACTGATTACGTCCCCCGAAGCAATCATGCCCGCCTCGGCCGCCCACACCGCTCCCGGTTTCCGTTGCGCCCAGACCAGCGCCCCTGGAGAGATGAGGCAAAACTTGATCGCGACTAGCCTTCGACCGGCTCGGCCGCCGCAGGCTCGGCCGGAGCCGCCTCGACAACCGGGGCTGCCTCTTCGGCAGCGGCCGGAGCGGTCTCCGCCACAGCAACCGGAGCCGCTGCGCCAGCAAACTTGCCCTTCTCGACGCCCTGATTGATCACCACCGCGAGATCGCGGCCGGTGGCGTTGATCACGGTCGCCAGACGCTGCGCCGGCGACTGGATCAGGAACAGGAGCTTCGAGAACAGCTCTTCCTTGCCCGGCATGGTCGCCAGGTCCTTGATCTCATCGACCGTGATCACCTTGCCATCGATGATGCCCAGCTTGAAGGTGAACTCGGCGTTGTCCTTCACCCAGTTCGAGAGCGCCTTGGCCAGCGCCACCGGGTCGCCCGCGGTGTAGGCCACCGAAGAGACGCCCTTGAGGCCCTTGAGCGCCGCCTCGATCTGCGTGCCCTCGGCCGCGCGCGCCGCCAGTTTGTTCTTGACTACGTGATAGTGGCCGCCTGCGCCGCGAACCGTCTTGCGCAGATCGAAGTCCTTGTCGGCGGTCAGCGCCTTGAAGGTGCCGATGATCGCGGAGGTGGATCCGGCGAGTTCCCCGGCCAGCTTCTCCACCTTCTCCGTCTTTTTTGCCCTGGTCAATGCCATATGAAACCTAGCCTTTAGCTGCTAGCTCTTTGCCGCTAGCTGTAAAATGTGTGCCGCTCGCGCAGCCAATATCAGAGATCGAAGGACAGGCGAACTACGCCTTGCCCGCTGCATCCACTACGGCATTGTCCAGCTGGATGCCGGGGCCCATGGTCGAGCTCAGCGTGATGCCCTTGATGTACTTACCCTTGGCCGCTGAAGGCTTGGCCTTGATCACACTGGTGATCACCGTGGTCGCATTGTCGATCAGCTTCTGCGGATCGAACGAGAGCTTACCCACCGGGACGTGCACCAGAGCGGTCTTGTCCGTGCGGAACTCAACCTTACCGGCCTTGATCTCCTTAACCGCAGCGGCCACATCGGTGGTCACCGTGCCGGTCTTCGGGTTCGGCATCAGGCCGCGGGGTCCGAGCACCTTGCCCAGACGGCCGACCGAACGCATCATGTCGGGAGTGGCGATGAGCGCGTCGAACGCGGTCCAGCCTTCCTTCTGAATCTTCTCGACCAGCTCTTCGCCGCCGAAGAACTCGGCGCCGGCAGCCTCAGCCTCTTTCACCTTGTCGCCAGAGGCGATGACGGCGACGATCTTCGTCTTGCCCAGGCCGTGCGGCAGAACCACGGTCCCACGAACCATCTGGTCCGCGTGCTTGGGATCGACGCCCAGACGCAGCGTGATGTCGACGGTCTCGTCGAACTTCGCGTACTTCGCCTTTTGAAGGAGGGGAACCGCGTCGGTCAGGGCATAGGGGCGGGGCTCAACGAGCGCGCGCGCCTTGGTCAAATTCTTGGAGATCTTCCGTGCCATTTATCCTCGTCTCCCACCGCGCGAACCAAGCAGCGCTGTTGTGCGCTGAACCCATCCGGAATTGCAGATACTCAACTACTGGGCGGATGAGCCGTTCGGCCGTGGTGCTGTTGACTGGCCCCGGCGCGAAGCCAAGGCACTGCTATAAGTATGCCGGAAGCCGGAATCAGCGTCAACTAGACTGCACTGTCCTAGAATGCACTGTCCGGGGCTACGGGGCAGGCAGCCGCAGCTCACTGCCAGATCCGCGCCATTCCCAGCTCAAACCCCTTCACCGGCCCATCCCCGCGCATCACACTCGGCTGCTCCAGTAACTCCACCGCCTGACCGGGACGATAGATCGCCACGACGTTGCGCTCCGGATCGATTAGCCACGCCAACTGCGCGCCATTTGCGATCCACATCTCCATCTTGGCCTCAAGATCGGACAGGCGGTCGGTCTTCGAGCGGAGTTCGATGACGAACTCCGGACAGATCGGCGAGAAACCATCCTTCTCTTCCTCGGTCAGAGCGTCCCAGCGCGCGGCGTCCACCCAGGCCGCATCCGGCATGCGCATCAAACCATCAGGCAAGGTGAACCCCATTCGAATCGAAGGAGTAGCCCCGGCCATCCACCTGCGCCCAGCTCCCAGCCTCTGGATCACATAGGCATTCTTCCTCCCAGTGCGATTTCCTGACGGTGTCATCACGAGAATCTCTCCATCGGCGGCACGTTCGACACGCAAACCCTCATTCGCTTCGCAGAAGCGCAGCAGCTCCTGGTCGGTCATCGGGCGTTCCAGGCGGAGACGAACCGGCAGCTCGATCTCGGTGAGCGCGATGTTCATAGCGACAGTCTACTTCGCACTTTGCCGCACGCGGCTGCCGCAGCATCCCCGCCTTGCGCTGCATGTTCTTCCGACCAAAAAGAAGCCAACCCGTCCTGGAATGGACGGGTTGGCTTCGGTTTGCTGCTTTTGGGAGGGTTCCTCCGCTCGACCTAGAAGTCGAGGCGGAGCGCCACCTGGCCGGTACGGTTGCCGGCGTTGTTCGCCGTCTGCACCTGGGTCAACTGCCCGAAGTTCGAGCTGTTGATGTTGGTTGACGGAGGCAGGTAGTTGGTGTGGTTGATGACGTTGGTGAAGGTGGACTCAAAGCGCAGCCGCACCAGTTCGGTGATGTTGTACACCTTGGCCAGACCAGCCGCCACGGCGATGGTTCCCGGTCCCTCGAGCGACCCCACCGAGGCGTTGCCGAGCTGCCCCGGCGTGGTGACGTCGGTGAAGGCGGCAGGGTTGAAGTAGTTCGACGGAGTACGGTTGGTCGGAATCACCGAGACGCCCGGAACCCGGTTCGGGCGAACGATGACGTCGCCAAACGTCGCCGCCCCCGTGCCCGACCTATCGTAGTTCGCATTCATCGTGGGGGTCAGCCAGGGTCCGGTCTGCAGCAGCGAGACGGTGTTCACGTTCCAGCCACCCAGCACGGCATTCACCGCACGGTGGTCGCTGTGCCAGTTGCGGCCGTCTCCGAAGGGAAGCGCATAGCTGCCGGTAATCAACAGACGATGGCGGGGTGTTCCCTCCACGTTGCCGCGATCCGCTTTGATATTGAAGCGGTTCGCAACCGGGAAGCCATAAGCCACCTCGGAGGCAAAGGCGCTGGGGCCATCGCCCTGCGCATCGCTAAGGCTCTTGGTGAAGCTATAGTCCACCTGGTAGGTCAACCCATGCGACAGCCGATGGGTGATCTCGGTCTGCAGGGAGTGATAGGTGGAGTTGCCAATGCCCTCGGTAGAGAGGATCTGGCCCCAGTTCTGGAACGGTGCGCGCGGATCGACCCAGCCGCCGGCCGGAACGTTGTATCCCGAGGTGTTCATGGGGATCTGGTTCAGGTCGACGGTCACGTTCTGCCGGTGCGTCACCATACCCACGTAGCTGATGCGAACCGCGGTCGAGCCGGTGAGCTCGCGCTCCGCCGTGAGGTTCCACTGCATCGCCTGCGGATCCCGATAGTTGGGATCGACTCCCTGCTCGAGCGTGCCGCCACCCAGGGCCACAGCCTCGCTCGGGGTACTGGTGTACGGGAACTGGAAGAGGGGCGTGCCACTGGTGCCGTTGCTGTAGGTATGCACCGCGGCCAGCGGCGTGCTGTCCATGTTGAAGGCCAGCGGGCCAAGGTTGGTCACGGTGAAGATGCCGAAGCCGGCGCGGAAGACGGTCTTGCCGTCGGCAAACGGACGATAGGCAACGCCGATGCGCGGATCGAAGTTCTTCAGGTAGTTGGAGCGCAGGCTCTGGTTCATGCCCGCCTGGCTGGCCGACTCATAGTTGGAGCACGCCAACTGCGTATTGCGCGCCGATCCCAACGAGCAGGAGTTGAAGGACTGCAGGAAGGCGGGTGCCGCTCCCTGGCCGTTGTACAGCTTGTCCGGAACCACCACGGTGCCGTTGCCGGACGGGATGAAGTTCGCCATGTCGCCGATCGCTTCGGTGAAGCCGGGGAGATACTCCCAGCGCAGGCCGGCATTGATGGTCAGGTGATTGTTGACCTGCCACTGATCCTGGCCGTAGAAGCCATACTGGTGCGTGATGGCGTTATCCGGAGGACCGGTCTGGGCAAAGTAGGTGCTGGTGGGAACCCCCAACATCAGGTCACCCCAGGAGCTGCCGGTGAAGCCGCCTCCGAAGGTGAAGCGACCGAAGTCGTCCGAAGCGGTCTCCAGCGACGGGGTGATGAAGTTGAGGAAGCGGATGTCCGTACCCACACGGATGGTATGCCGCCCGATCGTGTAGGTCAGGTTGTCGGTCAACTCCTTGGTATCGGACTGCAGCACGCCGGTAATATCCCGGCCGAGCATGCTCGTGTTGCCGTCGCCGAAGACGAAGGTCGGGAAGCCGCCCTGGGTGGGATGATTGGAGACGTTGACATCGCCGGGCGCCGTGCCCAGCGTGAAGCCGAGCTGGGTCAGAGCAGTGGCGCCTTCGATGGGAAAGTTCGGATTGATGAGCTCGTGGGTGTATCCGAAGCGGAACTCATTGACCAGCCGGGAGGTGATGACGTAGTTGTGCGAGATCAGGAAGCTACGGTCATGCTCCACGTCGGAGTCAGGCGGTAACAGCGGGTTGTTTACGGTGGTCAACAGGTTCTTCCAGCTGAAGCGCGCATAGACCTGCTGCTTGCTGTTGATGTTCTGGTCGATGCGCAGGTCGAAGCTGTTGCTGTTGCCCGGGATCGGAACCAGCCTCTGGTAGTTGTACCCCAGCGCGGCGGCTTGGGCAGGATTGGTGATGGTGGGCGCCGGATAGTAGTTCAACAGCGTCTTCGACGCCTGGCTCATGCAGTTGGCGGGAATGTAGCCGTTCTGGTACGACTGCCCATAGCAGGGCGATCCTGCCGGCACCGGAAGCAGGCCGGTAGCGCCCACGTAGCCCTGGCGCTGCTGGAGGGTGGGAACCAACAGGGTCTCAGCATACGACGTGGCGCGGCGGTTGCCTTCGTAGTCGAAGAAGAAGAAGGTCTTGTCGTGGCCGTTGTAGAGGTGCGGAATCTGCACCGGACCGCTGACGCTGCCGCCAAAGTCGTTGTAGCGCTTGGGCGCCTTGGTCGAGAAGCCGTGGGTGGTCGCGTCCATGGCGTCGTTCTGCAGGTACTCGAACAAGCTGCCGTGGTAGGTGTTGGTTCCACCCTTGGTGGTGAAGGTGACGTCGCCAACCTGGGCAAACTCTGCGCTGTTGTTGAAGTCCGTAACCTTGACCTCGGCGATGTTCTCCATCGACGGATAGGCATTCTTCAGGGCCCCGTTGTTGAAGACGTCGGAGGTCGAGATACCGTCGACCGAGTAGCCCACCATGTTCGCCGTAGCTCCGCCGAGTGCGATGTTGCCTGCATTATCGGTCTGCACATTGGGCAGCAGGCCGAGCGTGGACAACGGGCTGGAGGTCGCGGCGCGCGAGTTGATGGGCAACTGCACCATGTCGGTGTTGTCCTTCGAGTCCTCGAGCGTGCCCTTGTCGGTGGTGATCATCGTCGCTGCAGCCGAGACATCGACCGTCTGCTGGGTGCCGAGCACATGCATCACGACATTGACGCGCGCGGTCTGACGGGAGGTCAGATCGAAGGCAGCCACGCGGGCATCGGCGAAGCCGTTCGCGCGGGAGATCACGACGTAGTGGCCTGGCTTCAGGTTCACAAATTGAAAGTCGCCAGCCGAGCTCGACGTCGTGGTGCGATCACTGTTGTCATCATCGTCGTGCAGCGTCACACTGGCGCCCGGCACCACGGCTTGAGTTGCGTCCTGCACTGTCCCCAAAACACTACCGAAGGTGGACTGGGCGCGAGCAGATGCCGCAAAAAAAACCGCAACCAGGAGGGCGGCCCAGCCAACTTTTTTTGTGTCAAAACGTCTATGAGTCATAAGTTTTTTCCTATATCCCTTGCGAACGACGACCAGTTCTGTCGCGCGCATCTCCGAGAATAGAAACAGCAGGGTAAGGAAGGCATAAGGGAGAAATTAACGCGGCATCTAGGGCCGCATCCCACCTGCGGCACAATAGGCTGAGCCTGCAGCCTTCACGAAACAAGCTGCGCGATCTACAACTTAGAGCAAATCTCCGATCGATCAGGCGGCTCCGCCAGCTTGCTTGCTTCTCCTTCAGCAGCGTAGCGGAGGACTTTGCTTCTAAGATTTGGGCTGAGTTTTCCACAACGAGAGCGACATAGCGCCGCTCGCACGCAGGCTCAGCGCGCGCGCGGATCAGCCGGTGGAATCGCTTCGAAGGCTTGCCCGGCGGAGAAAATAGAAGGGCGCGGAGATCTCTCTCCGCGCCTTTTTTTTGCTTTCGTTTACAGCTGTTTTTGCTGCATCCACTCTAGAACCGCATTGAGAATGCGCCCGAGATCGACCGCGGAGCACCCACCTGCAGCGTGTTGTTGTTCACCGACGTCGGATCGCTGCCGGCAAAGTTATTGGTTCCGATCGAGGACCAGTACTTCGTGCTCGCCAGGTTGGCCACGTTGAACTGCAGCTTGAGTTCATTGAAGATACCAACCTCGTCGATGTGGTAGCTGGTGCCGAAGTCGGCCACAAACCGCCCGCCCACACTGTTGTCATTGATGTAGGTGAAGTAGCGCTTGCCCATATAGTCCGAGCCGATGTGGGCATCGAAGCCCTTCAGCGTGTACTTCAGCTCATTCTTGTAGAGGAACTCGGGCGAGTCCACCACCACCTTGCCTGCGGTCTGATAGGTCACACTGCCATCGTTGTAGTTCGAGTCATAGGCCGACTTGCTCAGCGTCAGCGCGTTGTAGAGCGACCATCCCGACTGCGTACGGACCTGGATCGCTCCATCCACACCATTGGTGGTGACGCCGCCCACGTTCGAGAGCAGCGACGCCGCGCCCGCAATGCCGGGTCCCTGCGAGATCGCCAGCAGACGGTTGCTGAAGTTCACGTGGAAGTAGTTCACCTGCGCCACCACCTTGTCGTCGGTGTGGCGATAGCCGACCTCCTCGCTCCATGAGCTCTCCGGCTTCAGATTGTTGGTCAGAGCATTGAACCCGGCCTGGGTCGTTCCCCACGGCGTGGTGGCGAATCCCTTGCCGCCCGCCTGGAAGGCGCGCACGTTCTCCGCTACATCGGCAAAGAACTCATCGACCTTGTTCAGCTTCCAGTTCACGCCCACCTGCGGCATGAACGGCTTGCCCGACTGCAGGCTGCCCTGCGCGTAGTTGGCGGCAGTATCGGTCGGCTTCAGATTCAAACCGGTGTTATACGCCGTCAGGATGCCGTTCATGTTCGTCTCGCTGGTCTTGAAACCCGCCGACAGCGTGACGTTCGGCTTGATCTTGTACTGATCCTGCACGTGGATCTGGTAGACGGTGCTCGGGAAGCTATACGCCCACTGCGTATTGAACGGATTGGTGGGGAAGTCATAGAGCGAGTGCATCGGGCTGGCTAGGCTGGTCGCATAGAAACGCCGCGCCAACTCGAAGCTCTCCTTCTCGAACCACACGCCGCCTTCAAGCGTATTGCGATCGGTCTCGTAGGAGAGCGAGCTCAGCACGCCACCACGCTGGATCCCGTACTCCGAGGTGCGCAGAGAAACCGGCGAATTCTGAACGCCGGTGTTATCGTAGCTGGGATTGTACGGCGTAAACCACAGGCCCACGCCCTTGTTGTTATGACCGTAAACAGTGGTCTTCCAGTTCAGATGGCTGGTGATTGCCATCTTGTAGTTCAGGTAGCTCAGGAAGTCCTTGCGGATACCGCCGCCGCCGTAGTAGGCCGCATCCTCGGGATCGTTGGAGAGATCGCCAGGGCCACTCTGCAACGTGCTCACCGGATTGGGGAAGGTGGTCGGAATGCCAGCAAAGACCGTGTTGCCCGTCTGGCCCTGATAGTTGTACGCGTTCGCCGTCTGAATCGCCATGCCCCAGTTGCCGAAGTTGTCCCAGTTGTAGCCCAACTTCGAAGCCCACACCTTGTTCAGGTCCTGGTAGTCGACCTCGGTGCGGTCCGAGTAGTCGGCATAGAAGGTCAGCAGGCCCCTGCTGCCGATGAACTGCTCCACCTTGGTGTTGAACTGGTAGTACTTCTGATCGCGCTGCCCCGCACCCTTCCACTTGTCCGAAAGCTGGAAGACGCCATCGAAAAAGAACTTGGTGTGGGTGGGCAGCAGGCCGCTATCGAAGCGCGCGAAGCTGCGGTGTCCATTGAAGCTGCCGAAGGACTGGCTGGCCTGGAAGCCGAGCTTGTCCAGCGGATGGGTCGAGTAGAACTGAATCGCGCCGCCCAGGTTGCTGGTCGATGCGATATCCAACGAGCCTGTGCCCTGCGACAGCTTGGCCTCGCCCATGTTCTCGTCGATGATCGCGCGGCTGATGTGCAGGCCGTTCAGGTTGCCGTAGGACATATCACCGAGCGGTACGTCGTCGAGCGTAAAGCCCAGCTGATTCTGGTTGAAGCCGCGCACCGAGATGCGAAGCGCCCACTCATAGGCGCCATACGGATCGGCAGAGTTGACGCTCACGCTGGGCAGCCGGTTGAGTACCAGAATCGGGCTGCTGCCCGGTGCCTCCTCGAGCAGCGCCTTCGAATCGACCGACTGCACGTCGCGGGTCTCGCCCTGCGCGGTGACCGTCACCTGGTCGGTCGCACTCACCTGAGGCTCGTTCTGGCCATTGGACGGCGATGCTGCCGCCTGCGCGACCAGCGCCTGCACTTTGTCTGCCTGACTCTGCTGCGCCTCGGCGGTTGCTCCGCAGAGCAAGCCGAATGTAACCATCGCTGTTATAGCTGCTTTCTGTACCAACTGAGCCTCCCAAAATGCGTCACTTCGTCTTCGCTTCTCGTGGATCCGCACGCACGACGCGCAACGCCGGTCCCGTCATCCGCCCCGGCTGAACACCGATCAAGCGGAAACTTGGGTTGGAGCATGCGCGCAGCCGCGAGACAGGAACGGGCTCTCCCCGCGCCCTGTAGGCACGCGATAGAACATTCTGGCGATGACAAAGCTTTCGTCGAGAGTACGGGAGGTTATTGAATAGACTGCTGCTACAGAGTTACAGAACAGTTAAAAGGTTAAGCGGTTACATATAGTTAAATCGTTCAACACGCTCAGTTTAGGCACTCCTCATTCTTGAAAGCTCATCGCAACGAAAAAGGATGCTCGAAGAGGGCGGCGGCCGCAACCGCCAGCCGCTCCTTCGAACATCCTTCTCTACGATGATTGATACCGCGCTCCAGCCCGAAGACTAAGCGATGACCATCCGTTCTAGAACCGCATCGAGAAGGTGCCCGAGACCGTCCGCGGAGCGCCCACCTGCAGCGTGTTCAGAGCAACCGACGTCGGATCGCTGGCCAGGAAGCCATTGGTGCCGATCGCCGACCAGTAGCGCGAGTTCGCCAGGTTCGATATGTTGAACTGCAGCTTCAGCTGATCGAAGATGCCCACCTCGTCCACGTGGTAGCTGGTGCCGAAGTTGGCCAGGAAGCGGCCGCCCACGCTGTTGTCGTTGGTGTAGGTGAAGTAGCGCTGGCCCATGTAGTCCGAGGCCACGTGGATCTCGAAGTTCTTCGGCGTCGCGTACTGCAGCTCGTTCTTGTAGAGGAACTCAGGCGAGTCCACCGCCACCTTGCCCGCGGTCAGGATCGTCGTGGTCAGGCCGGCGCTGTTGGTCACATTGTAGTTCGAGTCATACGACGACTTGTTCACCGTCACCGCGTTGTAGAACGACCATCCCGACTTGGTGCGGAACTGGATCGCGCCGTCCACGCCGTTGGTCGTCACTCCGCCCACGTTGGCCAGCAGCGACGCATTGCCCGCAATGCCAGCTCCCTGCGTGATCGCCAGCAGACGGTTGCTGAAGTTCACGTGGAAGTAGCTGGCCTGCGCCACCACGAAGTTGCCGGTGTGGCGATACCCGGCCTCCTCGCTCCACGAGCTCTCCGCCTTCAAGTTGTTGGTCAGCAGGTTGAATCCGGCCTGGGTCGTTCCCCAGGGCGAGGTGCCAAAGCCGTTGCCGCCCGCCTGGAAGGCGCGGGTGTTCTCGGCCACATCGGCAAACAGCTCATCGGCCTGGTTCAGCTTCCAGTTGATGCCGAACTGCGGCAGAAACGCCTTGCCCGACTGCAGCGAGCCCTGCGCGTAGTTCGACGCCGTGTCGGTCGGATTCAGATTTACGCCCTGATTGTAGCCCGTCAGCATGCCGTTCATGTTGGTCTCGGAGGTCTTGAAGCCCGCCGAGAGGGTCACGTTCGGCTTGATCTTGTACTCGTCCTGCAGATGGATCTGGTAGATCGTGCTGGGGAAGTCATACGCCCACTGCGTCCAGAACGGATTGCTCGGCATGTCATAGAGCGAGTGCATCGGGTCGGCCAGGCTGGTCCCATAGAAGCGCCGCGCCAGGGTGAAGTCTTCCTTCTCGAACCACACACCGCCCTCGAGCTTATTGCGCTCGGTCTCGTACGAGAGCGCGCTCAGCACGCCGCCACGATTGATGCTGTACTCCGAGGTGCGCATCGAGATCGGCGAGACGGCCGTTCCGGTGTTGTCATAGGTGGCCACATACGGCGTGTACCACAGGCCGGCACCCTTGTCGTTATGACCGTAGATCGTCGTCTTCCAGTTTAGATGGTCGGTGATCGCCATCTTGTAGTTCAGGTAGGTCAGGAAGTCCTTGCGGATACCCGCGCTGCCGAAGTAGGCCGCGTCCTCAGGATCGTTCGACTGATCGGTCGGGCTGCTCAGCAGCGTGCTGACCGGATAAGGATAGGTCGTGGGGAGGTTCGAGAAAACATGGTAGCCCGTCTTCCCCAACAGCGTCTCCTGGTAGTTGTACGCATTGGCCGCCTGCAACGCATTCGCCCAGTTACCGTAGTTGTCCCACCGATATCCCAGCCTCGATGCCCAGACCTTGTTCAGGTCCTGGTAGTCGACCTCTTGCCGGTTGGAGTAGTCGGCGTAGAAGGTCAACAGCCCCCGGCTGCCGACAATCTGCTGCACCTTGGTGTTGAACTGGTAGTACTTCTGGTCGCGCTGTCCCTGGCCCTTCCACTTGTCGGAGAGCTGCCACACGCCGTCGATGTAGAACTTGGTGCCCGTCCGCAACAGACCGCTGTCGTAGCGCAGGAAGCTGCGATGTCCATTGAAGCTGCCAAAGGTCTGGCTCGCCTGGAAGCCGCGCTTATTCAGCGGGTCAGCCGAAAAATACTGGATCGCGCCGCCCAGGTTGCTGTTCGAGGCGATATCCAGCCCCGCCGTGCCCTGCGACAACCGCGCCTCGCCCAGGTTCTCGTCGATCAGCGCGCGGCTGATGTGCAGACCATTCAGGTTGCCGTACGACATATCGCCCAGCGGTACGTCGTCGAGCGTAAAGCCCAGCTGGTTCTGGCTGAAACCGCGCACCGAAATATGCAGTGCCCACTCATAGGCCCCATACGGGTCGGCCGAGGTAACACTCACGCTGGGCAGCCGGTTCATCAACAGGATCGGGCTGGTTCCGGGCGCCTCCTGCAGCATCGCCTTCGAATCCAGCGACT
>Ga0210403_10001448_pt1 | contig 22481 bp, 21 predicted proteins | sample IncBWC19MmetaG_FD_150863 | JGI IMG/M metagenome (GOLD analysis project Ga0210403, IMG submission 150863) | Forest soil microbial communities from Barre Woods Harvard Forest LTER site, Petersham, Massachusetts, United States - Inc-BW-C-19-M | ecosystem: Environmental > Terrestrial > Soil >... | reverse complement strand
CGATCGTGGCCATGATGATGGAAAACTGCGGATAGCCGAGGATCGGACGCACCACCAGGCGCTCGGCCAACATGCCGAACAGCGCCATCGCCGCGACTGCGCAGGCAAATCCGATCCAGTAATTGAAGCCGAGAATGCCGATGAAGGTGAAGGCGAAGAATCCGCCCAGCATCATCAGGTCGCCCTGGGCGAAATTGACGACCTCGGTGGCCTTGTATACCAGCACAAAGCCGAGCGCGATCAGGCCGTAGACGCAGCCGAGCGCAACGCCGCTCACCAACTGCTGAACGAAGTCCAGCATTGTCGACATCCCTCCCCCGATGCGAGCGATTCTAACGACCGCCTTTGCCGCATCTTGTGTCCACGCGCTCTGTTCCGAAAGCTGCGGGATCGAACCTATACAGCCGGAAGCCCGCTTGCGTGTCAACAAAGCGATGGTTGCCGCGCCGCGCCGCGGTTGCGGACGAATGCCGCAGGCGTGATCGGCATGCGCATTTCGGCGGGATTTGCCGCGCCGGATTCACCGGGCCGAAAGTTCTTGGGTGCATGGTGCGCCGAGCACGCAACCCGAAGATTGTCCCGACATCATGAAGCCGCAAGAGTCCGCGCTGCAAGTGCGAGGGTTAACAAAACGTTTTGACCGCCTCGCGGTCGACGCGCTCGATCTCACCGTGCGATCGGGCGAATTCTATGCCCTGGTCGGCCCCAACGGCGCCGGCAAGACCACGACGTTGCGCATGGTGGCCGGCCTGTTGCGGCCCGATGCCGGAACCGTCGCGGTGTTCGGCAGCGACGCGCTCTCCGACCCCGTCGCCGCCAAGCAGATGATGGCGTGGGTCTCGGACGAGCCGATGATCTACGACAAGCTGACGCCGCTGGAATATCTCGAATTCGTCGCCGGCCTGTGGGGCATCGATCCCGCGACATCGGAGCCGGCCGCGCATGGTCTGCTGGTCTCGCTCGGACTGGAACCGCATATGCACGAACGCTGCGAGGGATTTTCCAAGGGCATGCGCCAGAAGGTGGCGCTGGCCGGAGCGCTGGTGCACGATCCCCGCCTGATCATCCTGGACGAGCCGCTCACCGGGCTGGACGCGGTGTCCGCGCGCCATGTCAAGGGATTGCTCGGCGATCGGGTTCGCGCCGGCTGCACCGTGATCATGACCACGCATATTCTGGAGGTCGCCGAACGGATGGCCGACAGGATCGGCGTCATCGCCGCGGGACGGCTGCTCGCAGAAGGCACGCTGGCCGAACTGCGCCAGCAGAACGGCCATCACGACACCAGCCTCGAGGACCTGTTCATCGCGCTGGTCAATATCGAGGCCGCCGCGGCATGAATTCGGCCACCGCGCTCTCCTGGTTTGCCCGGCACGAGATCCGGCTGGCATGGCGCGAATGGCTCGCGATGATGACGGGCGGCCGCCGCAAGCGCACCCGCGCCGTCATCGGCCTGGTCGTGTTCGCCGCGATCATGCATCTGCCCGCCTATGCGGTGATCGGGCGGTTTTCGGATCTGCGGGCACCGCTCGACAAGTCCGCGCTGATCGTCATGACGGCGACCATTGTGCTCGCCTGGGCATTGATGCTGTCGCAGGCGATCGAGTCGGTGACGCGGGTGTTCTACGCCCGCGCCGATCTCGACCTGATCATGTCCTCGCCGGCCCGGCTGGAAAACGTGTTCTCGATCCGCATCGCCGCCATCGCGCTGTCGGTGATTGCGATGGCGCTGTTGTTCTCCACGCCCTTCGTCGACGTGCTCGTGATCGGCGGCGGCATCCGCTGGCTCGCGGCTTACGGCGTCGTCGTCGCCATTGGCCTGTCGGCCGCGGCAGTGGCGATCGCGGTGACCATCCTGCTGTTTCGCCTGATCGGCCCAAGACGCACGCGCTTCGTGGCACAAATTCTCGCGGCCGTCATCGGCGCCGGCTTTGTCATCGCGCTGCAGATCGCCGCCATCCTGTCCTACGGCACGCTGTCGCGGTTCGCAGTGCTGACCTCGGACGCCGCCGCTGCGGTCGCGCCTGATATCGAGAGCATCGCGTGGTGGCCGGCGCGGGCGGTGCTCGGCGACGGCGAGGCGTTGCTGCTGCTGCTCGCCGGCGGCCTTGTGCTGCTCGGCGCCGTGATGGCGATTTTCGCAGGCCGATTCGCCGACACCGCCGTGCTCGCATCGGCCAGTGCCCGGCCGAACCATCAGGGCTCCCGCGCCAGGGCGTTCCGAGCCGGCTCGCGGCAGCAGGCGCTGCGGCGCAAGGAATTCGTCCTCTTGCGCCGCGATCCCTGGCTGGTGTCGCAGACCCTGATGCAGCTGTTATACCTGGTGCCACCGGCGGTGATGCTGTGGCGCAGCTTTTCCGACTCGGGGCTGGCCATCGTGCTGATCACGCCGGTGATTGTCATGGCGGCCGGCCAGCTCGCCGGAGGTCTCGCCTGGTTGACGATTTCGGGGGAGGACGCCGCCGACCTGGTGGCGACTGCGCCGCTAAAGCCCTCGCGCGTGATTCGCGCCAAGATCGAAGTGGTGCTGATCGCGATCTCGGTCATCTTCGCGCCGCTGGTCGCAGCCCTGCTGTTTGCCTCGCCGCTGCAGGCGGCGGTTACCGCGCTCGGCATTGTGATCTCGGCCGCCTCCGCCACCGCGATCCAGCTCTGGTTCCGGGTGCAGGCCAAGCGCAGCCAGTTCCGCCGCCGCCAGACCTCGTCGCGGCTGGCGACCTTTGCCGAGGCCTTTTCCTCGATCGGATGGGCCGCGACCGCGGCGCTGGCGCTGGCAGTCCCCCTCGCCGCGTTCGCCAGCGGTGCGATGACCCTGGGCATCGTCGCCGCGACCTGGAAGCTGAGCCCGCAGCGGGAGTGAGCGCGTTCGCGCGCTAGGCCCTGACCAGTTCCATCACCGCCGCCGCGAACGCCTCCGGCTCTTCCTGCGGCAGATTGTGGCCCGCGCGCGGGATCACCCGATGGGTGCGGGGACCCGAAAATCTTGCCGCCTGTGCGGTGCCGTCGGTTGAAGGCGCGACGCCGTCGGCATCGCCATCCAAAGTGATGGCAGGCACAGCAATGACCGGCAGCGCCGCCAGCCGGCGCTGGATGTCGGCGTATTGCGGATCGCCTTCAGCGAGGCCGAAGCGGTGACGGTAGCTGTGGATGACGACGTCGACATAGTCAGGATTGTCGTGCGCCTCCGCGGTCCGCTCAAGGCAGGCATCGTCAAAATGCCAGTTCGGCGACCATTGCTGCCACAGGATCCCGGCGATGCCGCGCCGGTTGGCGGCAAGACCGGCCCGGCCGCGCTCGACTTGGAAATAATATTGATACCAGAGCGGGACCTCGCGTTCCGGTTTCACCGGGATCATCGCCCTTGCGATATCCTGGATCAGATAACCGTTCACCGACACGAGGCCGATGCAGCGTTCCGGCCACAGCGCCGCGCCGATGCAGGCGGCACGACCGCCCCAATCATAACCGGCGAACACGGCGCGCTTGAGCGCAAGCGCATCCATCAACGCGATCAGGTCGGCCCCGATCGAGGCCTGCTCGCCGGAACGCGGCGTCGCCGGATCGCGGAAACGGGTCGGACCATAGCCGCGCAAATAGGGCACGATGACGCGGCAGCCCTGGGCCGCCAACAAGGGGGCGACGTCGACATAGGAGTGGATGTCGTAGGGAAAGCCGTGCAGCAGCATCACCGCCGGCCCGTCCGCCGGGCCTGCCTCGTAATAGGCGACGTTGAGGACGCCGGCATCGATATGGCGGAGCGGTTCCAGACGGTGTGACGACGATGCACGCGGCAAACTCGCCGATTGTGGTGCCAATGCAAGACCCTCGCTGCAAACTCCCGATCGCTGCTTGCGACTTTAGCGCCTGGCCGGCATGTCGCGATACGAAAAATAGCGCGATGACGATAATGCAATTGCACGATACAGTCATGTTGTCCTCAAGACGGGCCTGGTTATGCCGCGATGCTTTACTGCCATTCTGGCGTTGCTCGGCGGGCTGGCCGCGGCCGCCGCGGCGCAAGACGCCCCACGCAGCGAATGCCTGGCGATGGCCACTGCCGCGCCCCGCGCCATGCCGGTCAGCCTCCGCCTTTCGGATGCGAAGACCGACGAGGTCGCGATCACCTATGCCGGGCATTCGACCTACTACATCGACACGCCCGGCGGGTTGCGGATCGCGACCGATTTCAGCGGCGCTTACATCACCGGCCGGCTGCCCGACGTCGTCACCATGAACCGGGCGCACAGCACGCATTACACTTTATTTCCGGATCCGCGCATTCCGCACGTGCTGCACGGCTGGAGCGCTGACGGGCAGCCGGCGAAGATTGCCGAACGCATCGGCGACGTCTTCATCCGCAATGTCACCACCGACATCCGCCGCTATTTCGGTGACGATTCGAGCGGCGAAATGATCAAGGACGGCAACTCGATCTTCGTCTTCGAGGTCGCCGGCCTCTGCATCGGCCATCTCGGACACCTGCATCACAAGCTCGACGACAGCCATTTCGCGGCGATCGGCAGGCTCGACATCGTGATGGTGCCGATCGACGGCACCTATACGATGTCGCTCGACGGTATTTCGGACATCACGCGGCGCTTGCGCGCCTCGGTGGTGTTGCCGATGCATCGTTTCATGACCCCGCTCGACGAATTCATGCGCGAGATCGGCCAACAATTCGCCATCGACACGCGAACCGAGCGGACCCTGACGATTTCGAAGGAAACGCTGCCGTCGACGCCGACGGTCATCATTCTCAGGGGTGTTTGAGGCATCGGAATTTTCACCGTGATCAGTTCTCTCACGCGAGGGGAAACATGAGCAAACCAACGCAACGAATAATCGAGAGTAACGGCATTCGCCTCAACATCGCCGAGCAGGGCGAGGGGCCCCTCGTGCTGATGTGCCATGGCTTTCCTGAGTCCTGGTATTCCTGGCGCCACCAGATCGACGCGCTCGCCGCCGCCGGCTTCCACGCCGTGGCGCTGGACATGCGCGGCTATGGCAAGAGCGACGCACCCGTGGCCGTCGATCAATATACCATCTTCCATCTGGTCGGCGACCTCACGGGTCTGCTCGACGCGCTTGGATCTCCCGCCGCCGTAATCGTCGGCCATGACTGGGGTGCAAGCATCGCCTGGCACGCAGCGCGACTTCGCCCCGACCGCTTCCCCGCCGTAGTCAGCCTCAGCGTGCCGTTCCGGCCGCGCAGCCCCGTGCGCCCGACCAGCGTCATGCCGCAGACTGCGGATGCTCAATTCTACATGCTGTATTTCCAGGAACCCGGCGTCGCCGAGGCTGAGCTTGAGCGAGACCCGCGGGCGAGCGTGCGCAATATGCTCTACGGCGTTTCGGGCGAGGGCGCTGCAATCCGCGCCGCCGCGGCGAGCAGTGGCGCTGCTCCAAACGTCGGCATGGTGCCGAGAAACGGTGGGCTTTTGCAGGGCCCCGGCGCTCCGGCGACCCTGCCCGCGTGGCTCAGCGAAGCCGACATCGATTTCTATGCCGGCGAATTCAAGCGCTCAGGCTTTCGCGGCCCCCTCAATTATTATCGCAACATCGACCGCAACTGGGAGCTGATGGCCGCTTTCGCGGATATGAAGGTAACCGTGCCGGCGCTCTATATTGCAGGCGACCATGACATGGTGCTCGCCGCGCCCGGCACCGCGGAGTATCTCGCCGGCCTCAAGCAATTCGTCCCGGCGCTACGCGACATCCAGCTGCTGCCCGGCTGCGGCCACTGGACCCAGCAGGAACGCCCCAGCGAGGTCAACGCAGCGATCATCGATTTCGTGCGCAGTCTGCCGAGCTGAACGCTGGGTGCGGCACGATTCCGGCAAAGAAAAAACAGGGAAGGAATCTCCATGGCCAGCACGCTGCCCGCATCCAAAAGCGGGCTCTATGCCGATCCGCGCGAGGACTGGCTCAGCCTGCGCAAGGAGGAAATCCTCGATCCCGGCCGCCCGATCGTCGATCCCCATCATCATCTCTGGGATCGCGGCGGCCAGCGCTATCTGATCGAGGAGATGGCCGCCGACATCGCTTCCGGCCACAACATTATCGCCACCGTCTATGTCGAGGCGCGCTCGATGTATCGCGCCGGCGGGCCGGAATCGATGCGCCCCGTCGGCGAGGTCGAATTCGCAGGCGGCGCGGCGGCGATGAGCGCGAGCGGCGGTTACGGCAAGGCCGCGATCTGCGCCGGCATCGTCGGCCACGCGAATCTTCTCCTGGGTGAAGGTGCGCGCGAGGGGCTGGAGGCGGAAATCGCCGCCGGCAACGGGCGCTTCCGGGGCATCCGGCACTCCTCGCCGTGGGATGCGGATCCCGACGTCGCCGGCATGTACGCCTTGCGACCGAAGGGCCTTTTGCTCGATGCGGCCTTTCGCGGGGGTTTTGCCTGCCTCGCGCCGCTGAACCTGAGTTTCGATTCCTGGCTGTTTCACCCGCAAATCGGCGAACTCGCCGATCTCGCCCGGGCCTTTCCGGACACCAGGATCGTGCTCGATCATTGCGGCGGCCCGATCGGCGTCGGCAGCTATGCCGGCCGGCGCGAAGAGATTTTCAAGGGCTGGAAGGCTTCGATCCAGGACATCGCCAAATGCCCCAACGTGGTTGTAAAACTCGGCGGGCTGGCGATGCGGCTGCTCGGCTACGATTTTCACGAACGCCCGATGCCGCCCTCCTCGGAAGACGTTGCCGCGGCCTGGCGTCCCTATATCGAAACCTGCATCGAGGCGTTCGGCCCCAACCGTTGCATGTTCGAGAGCAATTTCCCGCCGGACAAGGGCCAGTGCAGCTATCAGGTGATCTTCAATGCCTTCAAGCGCATCGCTGCGCCTTATAGCGAGTCCGAAAAGACCGCGTTATTCTCGAAGACGGCAGCGGATGTCTATCGCCTGAAATTGGGCTGACGGTTTGGAGAGATGGCAATGAAATCGAGAACGTGGGTAAGGATTGTGGGATGCGTTGCGATCCTTGCGGGGGTACCGGCGATCGCGGTCACTTCGGCCCGTGCCGCGACCGTCGTCGCGCTGGGCGCCAGCAACACCTATGGCAAGGGTGTGGCGCGCAATCAGGCTTTCCCGGCGCAACTCGAAGCGATCCTGCGCGCGAAGGGGCTGAATGTCCGCGTCGTCAACGCCGGCATCAACGGCGACACCACCGAGGGGATGCTGCGACGGATGGATGGCGTCGTTTCCAAGGGCGTCAGCGCCGTGATCCTGCAGCCTGGCGGAAACGACCGGCGCAAGGGCAGCCCCGACCGCACCGCGGAAATCCAGAGCCGCCTGAGTGCGCGGGGCATCCAGGTGATCATGGTGCCGAATAATGCGTTGAGGGGATTGCCGCACCAGCCCGACGGGCAGCATCTGACCCCGGAGGGCTATCACATGCTGGCGGAGTCCCTGGCATCGCAAGTGGCAGGCGCGATCGGGCGCTGATAGCCGTTCCGATCCGCTCGCATCAGCGGCGCGAAGATCTGCCAAATCCTCTCAGCCGGCGCTCATCAGGCTCGCGGACTGGCGCTTGCCGGCCGGCGCCAGCGTTCGCTTGATCTTGGAGAACACCCGCAGCGCGAAGCCGAGCATAGCCGGATTGGTCTTGCGGCAGAACGCCAGCTTCTTGACCCGTCCCTCGACGTGCCATTTGGCGTGGGCGCCATCCCTGAAGAAGATCACGTCGCCGGGGCCGTAGCGGGTCGGACCCATGGTATCGTTTTCGAGAACGATCGAGCCTTCGAGAACAAGGATCGTCTCGTCGAAATCGTAATACCAGTTGAATTTGCCTTCGCTGCATTCCCAGACGATGGTCGATGCCACCCCGTCCGCGCTGCGCGACAGAACGCAGGATTGCGCCACCGGATTGCCTTCGATGATCCAGGACGGCTCGATTGGACTGGGCGTCAGATTGACGACGAGATTGCCGGTTTCAATGAGTGCGCAAGACATCATGGACCTCAACGAGCAATTGAAAAACGATAGCAGATACAAAGAGATGCAGCTTGGCGAAGTTCGATCCAAGCTAATAATGATCGCTTAATCCTTCCTTACGGCCACTGCTTCAATCAAAACGAAGGGCTGCGACAAAACGCAGCGAAATCGCGAGCCTGCCCGAAGCCACCCGCGGGATTTTCGTGAGGGAACGTCGGGGAGAAGGCCGCGCTTATCACGGCGAGATTTTGCGCGAGGCCACAAGGCTCGTGGAAGCAGACAAGGTCGTCCCCCGCGTCGATCCCAGGCATTTTGCGCTGTCGAGTGTCGGCAACGCCTATCGCGCGGTCGAGGCCAGCGACGCCGCCGGCAAAATCGTGGTCGACATCGGCTGAACCAATGTCTCCCTCTCTCCGCACGCGGCGAGAGGTGCAGCGATCGGGCGCGCCGGCGATTCAACCCGGAACGATCACGTTCTAGCCGCCCTTCCCCAATCCGCGCAGCACCAGCTCGTTGAGCCGGGTGGCGAACGCCGCCGGATCCTCCGGCAATTCGCCGTCGAGGATCTGCGCCTGTTCCAGCAGCAGCAGCGACAGGTCGCGCGCGGCTTCCTTCTGCGCGGCGATGGCGGCGACGAGGGGATGGCGCATGTTGATCTCGAGGATCGGCTTTGTCACGGCGCCCCGATTCTGCTGCGCCAGCAATTTCTCGAGCGCACGGTCGCGGCCCGCGCCGCCCGCCACCAGGCATGACGCGCTGGTGGTGAGCCGCTGCGACGCGCGCACGTCGGACACCCGCTCGCCCAGCGCATCCTTAATGACGGCAATGGTCGCGGCTTCGTCGGCGGCCGGATTCTCTTTGTCGGCGGCCTTGTCGTCGATCAGCGGAATCAATCCGAAGTCGACATCGCCCTGGCTCAGCGATTTCAGCGGCTTGCCACCGAAATCGAGCGGCGCCGAGGTCCAGAACGCGTCGACCGGATCGGTCAGCAGCAGCACCTCGATGCCGCGCGCGGTCGCCGATTCCAGCTTGGGATTCGATTTCAGCCGCTCGATGCTGTCGCCGACCAGATAATAGATCTCGGTCTGGTTGGGTTTGAGGTTGTCGACATATTGCTTCAGCGAGCGCTTCTCGCCCGACGTGGTGGTAAAGCGCGACAGCGCCAGCAGCTTCTCGCGCCGTTCGAAATCCTCCCAGATGCCTTCCTTGATCACCGAGCCGAACGCATCCCAGATCTTTGCAAAAGTTTCCGGCTCTTTCTCGGCGAGGCTTTCGAGCTCGCCGATCACCCGGCCGGTCACGGCTTTCCGGATCTGCGCCAGCTGCGGATTGTTCTGCAGCATTTCGCGGGAGATATTCAGCGGCAGATCCTCGCTGTCGATAACGCCGCGGATGAAGCGCAGATAGCCGGGCAACAAATCGGCATCGTCGGCGATGAAAACGCGGCGGACATAGAGTTTGACGTGGCCCTTGCGGGTCGCATCGAACAGGTCGAACGGTTTTGTCGACGGCGCGAACAAGAGCACGGCGTAGGACTGCCGGCCCTCGGCACGGTAATGCAACGTCATCGCCGGCTCGTCGAAGGCGCCGGCGATGGAGCGGTAGGCCTGCGTATAGTCTTCCGGCTTCAGGTCCGATTTCGGCCGCTGCCACAGCGCGCTGGCCGAATTGATCTGGCGCGGCTCGCCATCTTCCGGCTTCAACTCGATCGCAAACTGGATGTTGTCGGAATAGGCGCTGACGATCCGCTCGATCTCGTAAGCTTCCAGATATTTCCTGGTAGCCTCCTTCAGGTGCAGAACGATTTCCGTGCCACGCGCGAGGCTGTTGGCGGCGTCATCATCCGCCGGCGCAATGTCAAAACCGTTCCCGCCCGACGAGGTCCAGGTCCAGACCTCCGCCGTGCCGGCACGGCGGCTGGTAACGGTGATGCGATCGGCGACCATGAAAGCGGCATAGAAGCCGACACCGAACTGGCCGATCAGGCCGGCGCCGTCCTTGGCCTCGGTCAAACGGGCAAGGAAGGATTTGGTGCCGGATCGCGCGATGGTGCCGAGATTGTCGATCAGTTCCTGGCGGTCCATGCCGATGCCGTTGTCGATCACGCTGAGCGTCAAGGCCTTCTTGTCGGGTACGATGCGGATCTTCGGCGGCTCGCCGTCGGCGGTCAGATCGGGCGCCGCGATCGCCTCGTAGCGCAGCTTGTCCAGCGCGTCGGAAGCGTTCGAAATCAGCTCGCGCAGGAAAATGTCGGTCTCCGAATAGACCGAGTGCACCATCAGGTGCAAAAGCTCGGCAACTTCGGCCTGAAATGGTTTGTGCTCGGCAACGGTGTCCGTCGTCATATCGGTCTCGCTCGAATAGCAGGGGGAAAACCAGATATAATGAAGTTGTTTTCGCTGGCAAGATTCAAGAAGCCCGGCCGGGCGGCGCATACAGCTGCAGCAGGCCCGCGGCAGCTTCGGTCGCGCGGCGCGCCATCTCGCGCGGGGTCGGCCGCTCGGCGGTTCGCAGCAGCAGCCCCATCATCAGGTTGCCCCACAGCAATCCGACGAAATGCTCGGCCATCCCGGCGGGCTCGCCGCTGAGCAGCCCGGCCGACCGGGCGCGGTTCATCAGCTCGCGCAAGGCGGTCCGGCTGGGCTCGACTCCCAGGGAGTTCAGGGCCTGTGCCACCTCGGGCGCGCGTACCGCTTCGGCAATCGCCAGGCGAAACACGGCAAGGACGGTCGGATCCGAGATTTCCCGCAAGAGCCGGGTTCCCAGGGTTTCCAGCGTGCGCGCGAGGCTTTCGCGATCATGCGGTTCGGGCAGGCCGGCGGGCATCTGCAGCCGCCTCGCCCGCTCGCCGATGCATGCCGCCAGCATTTCCTGCTTGCTGCCGACCAGCGCGTAGAGCTCGCGTTTCGAAACCCGCGCCCGCGTCGCGATCTCGAGCGTCGAGGTCTCGGCAAAGCCGCGCTCCATGAACGCCGAGAAGGCCGCATCGAGGATGCGCTGGCGCGCCGGGGGTTCACCGGTCTCGGAGGGACGCGGTTTTGCCGTCGGTTTGGTTGCCATCGAATCACCCTTGACTTGGTACCACACGGTACCATACATTCGATATATTGGTACCGGATGGTACCTGTCCGGGGCAGAACGCACAAGGAGGCATAGCCATGACAGAACCAGTTCTCGTCACGTCAGCGGCCGGCGGCCGGCAAGGCAAGACCGGACGGCATGTATCGGAAATGCTGCTCGCACGCGGGGTTCCCGTCCGCGCCTTCGTCCACTCCATCGACGAGCGCTCTGAGCATTTGCGCGCGCTCGGCGCCGAAATCTTCGAGGGCGATTTTCTCGACGCCCGGGCGGTCCAGCGCGCGGCGCAGGGCACCTCGGCCATCTACTTTGCTTACCCTGTGCAGGACGGCTTGCTCGACGCGACGGCAGCGATGGCGCTGGCCGCACGCAAGGCCGGCGTCTCGCGCCTCATCAATCTCGTGATGCTGGAATCCTCGATAGACGCCCCCACCCCGCGGATGCGGCAAAATTATCTGTCCGAACAGGTGTTCGAATGGGCCGGCATTGGCGCGGTTCATATCCGCGCGACCGTGTTCTACGAGAATCTGGGCTCACAGGTTCAGCTGAGCCTGCCAGCGCAGGGAGTCGTCCGCCTGCCCTGGGGCAAGGAAACCACCGTCCTTCCGCTCGTCGCGGCTGAGGATGTGGCGCGGGTCGCGGTCGGCCTGCTGACCAGCCCGTCATTGCCCGCGAATGCCGCCTATCCGGTGGTCGGCAGCGTCATTTCGCTGAAGGACATCATCGCGACCTTCGGCCGCGTGTTGGCGAAGGACGTGCGCTACGAGGAAACCACGGACGAGGAGTGGCGCAGCGACGCCATCGCCCGTGGTTACAATGCGCACGCGCTGGCGCATCTGTCCGCGCTCTGGAAAGCTCTCAGAGCCGCCAGCCTCGATGCCGAGCGGGCGCGCTTTGCGGTAACCGATACGATCGAAAAGATCGGCGGCGCCAGGCCAAAGACGTTCGAGCAATTCGTGCGCGAGGGGCTGAGCGAATCCCTGGCGAAATCCGCCTGACGCGTCCTCACCTCCGGCTGTGGCCACCGGGCCGAGCCGGAGGTGCGTAGCGCCGCCACTGGCTGCGCATATGCGGCATGCAGGGAACTGCCTGCTGGCCGGCCGGCATTCGCACTACATCTCCACCTATTTGGAGATCCCCCCTCGAATGTCGACGGAAACAATTTCGGCAATAAAGCCGGCTGCGATCGATGGCTTGCCGGCGGAGCGCCGGAATTGGGCGGCGGCTGCGATTTTCACCGCGCTGGCGATGGCCTCGCTCGATACGGCGATCGCCAACATCGCGCTGCCCGCCATCGCGGCCGACCTGCATGTCGGCCCGGCCGACGTGATCTGGGTGGTGAACGTCTATCAGATCGCCCTGGTGGCGACGCTGCTGCCGCTTGCGGCGCTCGGCGAAATCGTCGGTCACCACCGGGTCTATCTCGCGGGGCTTCTGCTGTTCACGCTGGCCTCGCTCGCCTGCGCCGGCGCCTGGTCATTGCCCAGCCTCCTGACCGCGCGCGTGCTGCAGGGCCTCGGCGCCAGCGGCATCATGAGCGTGAATACGGCGCTGGTTCGTTACGTCTATCCCGGGCACCTGCAGGGCCGCGGCTTCGGCCACAACGCGATGGTGGTTGCGACCGCCTTCACGCTCGGCCCGACCATCGCCTCCGGCATTCTGGCGCTGGGGCCGTGGCCCTGGCTGTTCGCCGTCAACATTCCCTTCGGCCTTGTTGCGATTGCGATCGGGCTGAAGACGCTGCCGCGCACCCCGCGAGCGAGCCATGCCTTTGATTTTCCCGGCGCGCTGTTGGCGGCAGGCTGTCTCGGCCTTTTCATGCTGGGGGTCGGAAGCGCCGCGCATCACGAGCGCCCTGCGTTCATCGCGATCGAATTGGCGGCCGGCGTGCTGATCGGCTGGGTGCTGATCCGCCGGCAGGCCGATCATCCGGCGCCGATACTGCCGATCGACCTGTTTCGCCGGCCGCTGTTCGCACTGTCCACCGCCACCGCGATCTGCTCGTTCGCCGTCCAGGGCCTCGCTTTCGTTTCGCTGCCGTTCTACTTCGAGGACATTCTCGGCCGTACCCAGGTCGAGACCGGCTTCTTCATGACCCCGTGGCCGCTGGTGGTCGCCGTGATGGCGCCAATCGCGGGACGTCTGTCCGATCGCTATGCCGCGGGAATTCTCGGCAGCCTCGGCCTCGCATTGCTCGGCCTCGGGATGGCGCTGTTGGCAGCGCTTCCGGCGAACCCGCATGTCGCCGACATCGTCTGGCGGATGGCGCTTTGCGGATGCGGATTTGGCTTCTTCCAGGCGCCCAACATGAAGGCGATCATGTCCAGCGCGCCCGCCGATCGCAGCGGCGGTGCCAGCGGCATCGTGGCGACGGCGCGGCTGGTCGGACAGACCAGTGGTGCTGCACTTGCGGCGCTGTGCTTCGGCCTTGTCGGCCGCGAAGGCGCGACCACCGCCCTGGTGCTCGGTGCAGCATTCGCCGTGCTCGGATGCGTGATGAGCAGTTTGCGACTGATCGTTACGGCGAAATAGCCAAACGCATCGGGCCGGCTATTGCAACGACTAACGCTCAACCGTTGCGGAACGTATAGGCGTAGCCGTTGATCGCCGGTGCGCCGCCAAGATGCGCATAGAGGATCTTCGATCCCGCCGGGAAATAGTCCTTTTTGACGAGTTCGACCATTCCCTGCATCGACTTACCCTCGTAGACAGGATCGGTAATCATGCCTTCGAGGCGCGCGCACAGGCGGATCGCCTCCTTCGTCTCCTGCGATGGAACGCCATAGGCTGGGTAGGCATAGTCCTCGATGAGAACCACATCGTCTTCGACGATCTCCCTGCCGAGTTCGACGAGCTCTGCGGTATTCCGCGCGATCGCGAGCACCTGCGCCTTGGTCTGCGCCGGCGTGAAAGACGCGTCGATGCCGATTACTCTGCGCTCCCGGCCATCGTTGGCAAAGCCGACCAGCATGCCGGCGTGGGTCGAGCCGGTGACGGTGCAGACGACGATATAGTCGAAAGCAAAGCCAAGTTCCTTTTCTTGCGCGCGCACTTCCTCGGCGAAGCCGACATAACCAAGGCCGCCGTATTTATGTACCGAGGCCCCTGCCGGGATCGCGTAGGGCTTGCCGCCCTTGGCCTTCACGTCCGCGATGGCCGCTTCCCAGCTTTCCCGGATACCGATATCGAAGCCCTGGTCGACCATCTCGACATCGGCGCCCATGATCCGGCTCAAGAGGATGTTGCCGACCCGATCATAGACCGCGTCCTCATGCGGCACCCAGCTTTCCTGTACCAGCCGGCATTTCATTCCGATTTTCGCGGCGACCGCAGCGACCATGCGCGTATGGTTCGACTGCACGCCCCCGATCGAGACCAGCGTGTCAGCGTTGGAGGCAATCGCATCGGGAACGATGTATTCGAGCTTGCGCAGCTTGTTGCCGCCGAAAGCCAGCCCCGAATTGCAGTCTTCGCGCTTTGCGTAAAGCTCGACCCTGCCGCCGAGATGCGCGCCGAGACGTTCCAGCTTCTCGATATGCGTGGGTCCGAAGGTGAGAGGATAGCGTTCGAATTTTTCCAGCATGCCAATGCCCTCTGTCACCGTTCCGATGCCCCTGAATCTAACATCGCCAGCCAGAAAGGTGCTCTCGAACTTGGTCAGAAAACTGCTTTGTTTCGATCTCTCCTGTGTTATGCATTCAACCATCTTCGGATTTTTTGCCAAAAATGGAAGATTCTTTCATGCTTGGGAAGATCGACCGTATCGACCTGAAAATGCTGCGGCTGCTTCAGGGCAATGGGCGACTGAGCAATGCCGAACTGGCGCAACTGGTCGACATCAGTCCCGCCACGTGTCACCGCCGCACCCAAGCGCTGTTCGAGAAAGGCTACATCAGCCGCGTTCGCGCGATGATCGCGCCGCAAAAGGTCGACAGGGGCGCGCTGGTGATGGTCGGTGTCGTTCTCGATCGCTCGACACCGGAGAGTTTCGCGGCGTTCGAGAAATCCATCGCGAAACTAAAGTTTATCCTCGATTGTCATCTGGTCGCGGGCGACTTCGATTATTTCCTGAAAATCAGGGTCAAAGACATGGCGGATTTCAACCGCATTCACGGCGAACAGCTGATCGCGCTTCCCGGCGTTCGGCAAACGCGAACGTTCTTCGTCATGAAGGAGGTCGTCGACAACGCTCCGCTCGATTTCTAATCGAGGGACAAACTGCGCAAGGCGGGTCAGTCCCACTCGCCCCTACGGAACGCTGGCATGCGACGCCCATCGGCGTGGGTGCCGTCGATGTCGAGCTTGTCCGAGCCGATCGACATTGCTCCCGTCCCCATCAGCCGCGGCGTTTCTCCTTTGCCTTCTTTCCGAAGACGGGTTTTGCATGGGACATGCCGGCAAGAAGTGGGTGGCCGGCGTAGGCCGGCTTATCCTGATGTCGCTTTTTCTTCTTGAAGCCCGGCTCGCCGCCGGATTTCGACCCGCTATCGGCGTGAGGCTTGCCGTGTTGCTTCGGCCCTCGCGCATCACGGAATTCATCGGTCTGACGCGCGCTGCGATCGGGCTTGCCGTCTTCCCGCCGAGGCGGATGTGAACGTTTTTCCGGGCGCGGCTGGGCTTGGGGAGCTTCCGTCAGCGCTTCGATGCGGATGTTGTCTTCCTTGTCCGGTCGGCCGATCTTGGCGGCGAAGGATTCAGCCACCCGTTCGGAAATCTCGAACTCGGTGGTGGTGTCCATGATGCGGATGGCGCCGATGTCGTGCTTGTCGATGCCGCCGCGACGGCAGATCATCGGCAGCAGCCAGCGGGCTTCCGCGTTCTTTCTTCGACCGATGGCGGCGCGAAACCAGACGCTGCCTTCCGCCATGCCGCGACGTGAGGATGATTTTCCAGCCTTCGAGCGCGATCCGGCGGCGCGATCGTCGGGCCGCGACGTCCGGCCGTCCTTTTCCCGGCCGCCGAAGTCACGCGACCGGCCCGCGCCCTGGCCGGGATCGAGGATATCCTCGGGCGAGGGCAGCCGGGCGCGATAAAGCCGCGCCAGCGCCGCGGCGATGTCCTCGGCCGACCGCTCGGCGAGCATTGCCCGCGCCAGGACCAGATCTTCGGCCGTCGTCTCATCCGTAAACAAAGCGTCGCGCAGCATGCGCTCCTGGTCGAGCTTGCGAATTTCTTCCGCGGTGGGAGCCGTGCCCCAGTTGGCATCGACACCCGCCAGATTCAAAAGCAACTCAGCGCGGCGCTTTCGCGCCGACGGCACCAAGAGGACACTGACGCCCTTGCGGCCCGCACGGCCGGTGCGGCCGGAACGATGCTGCATGACCTCCGCGTCGTTGGGCATCTCGGCGTGAATGACAAGGTCGAGGTTCGGAAGGTCGATGCCGCGCGCCGCCACGTCGGTGGCGACGCAGACGCGCGCGCGTCCATCCCGCAACGCCTGCAGCGCCTGGGTTCGCTCGTTCTGGGTCAGTTCTCCCGACAGCGCGACCACGGAAAAGCCGCGTTCCAGAAGCGTCGCCTGCAAATGCCGGACCGCGTCCCGCGTGTTGCAGAACACCAGCGCGCCCGGCGATTCGAAAAACCGCAGCACGTTGACGACCGCATGCTCGACATCGCCGGTGGCAATCCGGATGGCCCGGTACTCGATATCGGCGTGGCCGCCTTCGTCGCCCGCGACCTCGACGCGAAAGGCCTGTTGCTGATAGTGCTTCGCCAGCGCGACGATGCCGCGCGGCAAGGTCGCCGAGAACAACAGCGTGCGGCGGGTCTCCGGTGTGGTTTTGAGGATGAATTCCATATCCTCGCGAAAACCCAGATTGAGCATTTCGTCGGCCTCGTCGAGCACGACCGCCTTCAATTGCGAGACATCGAGACGGCCGCGCCGCAAGTGATCGCACAACCGGCCGGGTGTGCCGACCACGATGTGCGCGCCCGCGGCAAGCTCGCGCTGCTCGCGGCGCGGATCCATGCCGCCGACGCAGGAAACCACGCGCGCGTCTGCATGTTGGTAGAGCCATGCGAGTTCGCGCTGCACCTGCAAGGCAAGCTCGCGGGTCGGCGCCACGATCAGCGCAAGGGGCGCGGCGGCCCGCTCGAAGCGCTCGCTAGGCCCCAGAAGATCTTCGGCGATCGCCAGCCCGTAGGCGACGGTCTTGCCCGAGCCGGTTTGCGCCGAAACCAGAAGGTCGCGGTCCCTTGCTTCGTCCGCGAGCACGGCGGTCTGGACGGCGGTCGCCTGATCGTAGTTGCGCTCCGTCAAGGCGCGGGCGAGCGGCGGAGGTGTGGTTGAGAATGTCACGGGATTGAAGGCCTTGGTTGGTGTCTGCGCCAGCACATCGAACAGAGCCTCGAACCCAATGGATCGAGGCTCGCGTGCCTGGCAGAAGCACGGCCGCTGAGTGGCGGATTTGATTGAATTGGCGTTGCTTTAGGCCAAAACCGCCAAAAGCGCCATTCATTACTGGCGTTTTCGGGCAAAATCCGCCGGATTTTGGCTCCTGCGCGTCACAAAACGTGAGATTCGACCGTCCGAAGGTGCCTGCATGGCGACCTCGGCGAGGCGGCCGAGTGTTACCGGGTCAATGGCCGTTGCCATGTCGCGCTCGTGAACGGTCATGGGCGTTCGGCCTGTTGTGGGTGGGGGCCCCATCGTGCGGTGCTTATCGCACCAAACATCAGGATCATTATTCCATTTGGTGAGCCAGTCGGTTCTTCAAGGCTGCGAATACCGGCAATCTGCGCGTCGATCAGGACGGGGGCCAGTTGCAGGCCGCGGCGATTTTACGTCGGATCGGATCGAGGCCGGTCAATCTAAACGTACTTTCATACGGCGGAGATTTTCCAGCGTACACTTTAACGAGAATCTGGCCGCCATCGGGCATCGAGCGCAGGAACCGAACGACGTCCCCCTGAAAGGCGAGGCCTCTCCCCGCCTCCGCAGGTCTCCAGCGCTGTTCAACAGGCGGCTCTTCGTTGATCCGGTATACGACCCTCACCTCACCATCCGTGGCTTGTTTCCAGGAGCCCGTCGTGGAAATGATCAGTTCGGTGCGTTTGGCGCGACAATGAATGGCGAGCGAGGACGGGGCGTCTTGCGAAGACGACGCGGGCGCCATCGTCAGCGCAGCGATCTGCGGCCTGTAGTCCACCGGCGAGGTCGTCTCGCTGATAATCCAGTTCGGGCCTGGTGGCTGCATAGGGTCAGGTGCCGCCTCCTGCAAGAGTTCGTCGACGCACTTCAGCCGCTCCGCGCCTTCATACTTTGAGCATGCCCTCAGGCGATCGACCGCGTCACCGGCTTGAGCATACACCGCCTGGCTCAGGCCTGAGAGCATGGCCACAGCGAGCGCGCCCACACCCTTCATTGGGACCGCCCCGCTGTTACGGCCTGCGGATGCTCAAGCCATTCCTGCGCCGGCCGGAACCGCTCGAGACCGGGCACCTCGGCGCGCAGGTTGACTTCCTTCCACTTCGGATCGAAGCCGGGCGACTGCAATCTGTCGAGGCGACTGAACAGGTGATCTACAAGCCGCGCCACGCGCCGGTATCGGTCGGACTGTTGAGGCCAGTTGAAGGCCGCAAGGATGGTAGGAACGGCGATCGTCGCGACCCGCTCGCCCTTCGGCACCAGGCTCGGATAGTCCGTCGCCTCGATCGATGATGGAAGATAGTAATCCTCGAATTTGGCGTCGTATTCGACAGGAAGAAATTTGAAACCCGGATCCCAGCGTCCCTTCAGGAAGGCGTCGACGGGCTTTGACGTCACAAACACGACGGCTGACATTTCTCCGCGTTTCATTTGCTCCAAGGCAACCTGGTGGGGAATGAACATCTTTTCCACATTCAGGCCCAGCCGGCTGAAGATCAGTGGACCCGAATAGGCGGCCGCCGTGCCTTGCGTGTTGAAGTTGACCTTCTTGCCCCTGAGGTCTTCGAGCGACCGGATCTCGGGACGGACGAAGATGTGCAATTCGGACGGAAAGAGATTCAAAATATAGACAAGGCGCCGTTCGATGAACGGTACCTGGGCCTTGTACTCGTCAAGGGCATCCGTGTTGATGATGGCCGCGTCAACACCCCTGAGATATAAAAGCGAGTTGATATTTTCGGCTGCACCGGTCGTCACGATCGGAATGACGTGAAGCTTGTCCTCCTCATTCACAACCCGGGCGATCTCCGCCGCGAGACGAAGCGGCGCGCCTTCGATCAGCCCGCCGGCGAGACCGACGGTCCATGCATTGATGCGTTCTCTAGCGGCTGTGTCGGTCTTCCTCGCAAGCGCGTCCGTCGGCGTCTCGCGCCTCGGGCGGGATTGAGCATCGGCGGGCAACTGCAGGCCGAGCACGGCGAAGATCATCGTAGCGAATGCCACCGTGGAAAATTTCATAAGCGACAAGGGCACCTCCATCCTCCAGCTTACTGCCGCGGGCGGCCCGAGCTACGAACCGATCCCTACTTCAAGGCTTCAATGCGCGCCTTCGCGTCCTCAATGCCGCCCGCCCGCGCCTGTTCATAAAGTTCGCGCGCCTTCGCAAGATCACCGGAAATTCCGCGCGCGCGCCACGATTGCAGCACGCGCGCGTCGTAAGTCTCGGCCAGCATAAAGGCAGCACGCGCGCTGCCATGCTCCAGCGCGTGTTCAAGCAACGGGCGGGCGCCGCTGATATCGGCTTGCCGGAGCAGTTCGGTTGCCCGGGCAAGCAGCCTCTGTTCGTCCACGGGGGAGCGGGTAGCGGCACTCGCCGACATCGATCGTTCTGTCCGCATGCCGACTTTCTGATCCAAATCCAACGCGGCTTCGCGGGCAGCCGACTGCCGCTCCGGACGCGGCAATTCCGTGGCGGCCGACGGTTCCGAGGTCGAAGCGACGGCTCCGCCGGAAACCTGTTCCGCTGACCGTCCCTTTCCTTCGATCGTCGTCGAAGATACTTCGACCATCCGCGCCTGCGCGCTATCGACGGGGGACTGCGTGCGGAGGGCACGAAAAGCATTCAACGCAGCGATCTGCCAGTTGCCGGCCTCGGGTGCGTTCCTGACGGAGGCAAGCTCCCGCGAAAGCGCCTCGGCACGATCGTGCTCTCTGGCGGTGGCCAGTTTCTGCTCGGCCGCGGAGGTTCTGTTTTTCTCCGTTGCCTGCAATACCTCGGCGTAAGCGGCAGCTAGAAGTGCGGAACGCTCCTCGGTCTCCTTCCGCGCCGAGGCAATCTCGCGGGTGAGCGTCTCGGTTTTGTCGCGTTCCTTTCTGAATGCCCGCTCTTGTTCGATCCTCGCCGCCTCAGCAATTCGCACAGCCTCTCCGCCTTCGGCTCGCGCCTTATCGAGTTCTGCCCGCAGGGAAGTTAGTTCGCCCGTAAGGGCCTCCACTCGGTCTCGCTGCTGTTCGAGCTCGCGTTTAAGCGCCTGTTTTTGCTCGACCTCTGCCGCGGCGACCTGCGCGACTTTCGGGCCTGCGGTCCGCGCCGCATCGAGTTCCGCCCGCAGCGAGGTAAGTTCGCGTGCAAGAGTGTCGGCCCTGCCCCGTTCCTGCTTGAGCTCCTGTTCGACCGCCTGCTTTTGCTTGCTCTCTGCCTCGACGGCTTGCGCGGCTTCCGAACCCTTGTTCCGCGCCACATCGAGTTCCGCCCGAAGAGAGGTAAGTTCACGCGCGAGGTTGTCCGCCCTGCCCCGTTCCTGCTTGAGCTCCTGTTCGACCGCCTGCTTTTGCTTGCTCTCTGCCTCGACGGCTTGCGCGGTTTCCGAACCTTTGTTCTGCGCCGCGTCGAGTTCCGCCCGGAGCGAGGTTAGTTCGCGCGCAAGAATTTCAACCCTGCCCTGTTCGTGCTTCAGCTCCTGTTCGACCGCCTGCTTTTGCTTGCTCTCTGCCTCGACCGCTTGCCCGGCTCCCGAACCTCCGTTCCGCGCCGCATCGAGTTCCGCCCGAAGAGAGGTAAGTTCACGCGCGAGGTTGTCCGCCCTGCTGCGCTCCTGGTCGAGCGCCTGCGTTTGCTTGGTCGCCGCATCGATGGCTTGCACGGCCTCCAGGCTTACGACTCGCACCTTATCGAGTTCACGCGCAAGGGCATCTGCCCTATCTCGCTCTTGATCGAGCGCCTGCTTTTGCTTGATCCTAGCCGCTTCAGCCGCTGACCGCACCGCATCGAGTTCTCCTCTGAGCGACGCGGTAAGTGCACGTGCAAGGGCTTCAGCCTTGTCCCATTCCGGTTCGTGTTCCGGCGCCTGCTTTTGCTCCCGCGTCGGGGCGGATGGCGGCGCCTGCGCGGCTTTGCCCTGCGGTACATCCACTTGTTGAATGTCGATTTTCTCGCGGCCGCGTTCGAGAATCTGCTTCTGCTCGACGGCTGTCGTCTCAACAACCTGCGAGACCAGCAAGGATTCGCCCCGCATGGCGTGGGACTCGATGACCTTGCGAGCCTTTTCGGTTGATGCAACGGGAGCCTGCGCGCGGATACTGCTTTCACCGCACAGTCCTCTGTCCTCCGCAGCCCCAATGAGAAGCCAGAGAACACACACTCCTGCGGAAATAGATGCACGTGCAAGGATACTGCTTGTTGCGCATGAGCCATCCCCGACCGTTCCGGATCCCGGCAGCCGATGGATTGGGGGCGGGGCAATCGACCCGCGCTCCCTGCACGAAACGCCTTGGCGTAGTGCCCAATAGGCAGCGGTCACGTCACCGGGATTTTGGTCCAGCAGAAAAAGCCCGTTTCTATCCTTGAGTGCAGTCTCAATCGCCTGCATCGCAATAACTCAAGTTAAGGCTATCATGACACAGCATTCACCGGCCGCTTGTCGATGTCGCAATGGAGGTAGTCAGAAATGATTAGCTGTACGACCGCGGCAATTAAGTAGATCACGCGCACTTTTGGTAGAACGTTTCTTGACCCGCATCTTCGTGCATGACTACGCTGCGGCGTACGCTTGAGCCCACACACTCAAGGAAAACACCATGAACAGATCAATCGTCGGAGTGGTCTCCATCGCGCTCGCTCTGGTACTGAGCACGCAAATCAGCAGTTCTGCCCAAATCACTGCTCCCGCCAAAATCGGTGTTCCCGCCAAAAACAGCGTCGCCGCCAGCCAAAAGCAGCCGCATCGGCTGGTTGTACAGGTTGACGTCAACGACCCCGCCGTCATGAATCTCGCCCTCAACAACGTGAGCAATGTGGCTAAGCATTACAGCGAGATCGGCCAAAAAATAGAGATCGAAGTGGTCGCCTTTGGACCGGGACTGCACATGCTGCGAGATGACACCTCTCCCGTCAAAGCGCGCATCAAGTCCATGAGCGAAACCATGCCACAACTCGCCTTTTCCGCATGCGGGAATACTCGCGAAAACATGACAAAAACCGAGGCGAAAGAAATCCCTCTCGTCGCGCAGGCGAAGGTCGTCAACGCCGGAGTCGTTCGGCTGATGGAGCTACAAGAGCGCGGCTGGAGTTACCTGCGGCCCTGATGACTGAGTGGCGGATGGCA
>Ga0210403_10001447_pt1 | contig 22490 bp, 21 predicted proteins | sample IncBWC19MmetaG_FD_150863 | JGI IMG/M metagenome (GOLD analysis project Ga0210403, IMG submission 150863) | Forest soil microbial communities from Barre Woods Harvard Forest LTER site, Petersham, Massachusetts, United States - Inc-BW-C-19-M | ecosystem: Environmental > Terrestrial > Soil >... | reverse complement strand
AGTCCTTTTGGCGCAGGACGGTAATAGATGTGTCGGCCCTCGCGCCGCTCCATCACGAGCCCGGCATCGCGCAGCGCGCGCAGATGCTGCGACACCGCCGGTTGCGACACCTTTGATCCCTTTACCAGGGCGGTCGCCGCGATCTCGCGTTCGCTCGCGATACGCTCGAACACCGCTCGACGCGTGGGGTCGGCGAGCGTCTTCATGACGGCGGAAAGTTGGCTTGCAGGAGTCATGGACAATATATAAGTAAAAGCTTATATGAGAGTCAAGTCCTGAGAACGGCCGCAAACTTGCGGAAAATGCTGGAACCAAAGGGGGAGATTGAAACCATGCCAGACCTGCGAACGTTCACCGGCGGCTGCCATTGCGGCATGGTGCGGTTCGAGTGCACTTCGGACCTTGCCATGGTGACCGCGTGCAACTGCTCGATCTGCACCAAGAAGGGACTGCACTTCAGCTTTATTCCGCCGAAGAGCTTTCAGCTCCGCGCCGGGGAAGAGAACCTGAAGGAATATCTCTTCAACAAGCACGCGATCCGGCACCAGCTTTGCACCGATTGCGGCGTCGACGTATTCGCGCGCGGCACCAAGCCCGATGGCAGCGAGGTGGTTGCGTTGAACGTCAGCTGCATCGACGGCATCGACCTTGCGAAGGTGGCGATGACGCCGATCGATGGCAGGAATCGTTGAGGGGGCGCGCGTCAGCGCGAACTGTGGTGCGCAATCGTGCACCTGAGAATCTCGCGCCACAATCTCCAGATTCCGGGTTCGCCTCTTCGAGGCGCCCCGGAATGACGACTCACTTATCCAGTTCCTTGTAGTGCCGGAAGATGCCGTCCTCGTTGAACGGTATCCGCCGCTCGCTTTGCAGATACGCCTTGATCTTCGGCCGCGCGGCGACGCGGTCGCGCAAGCCGATGAGGCCCGGGATTTGCTTCTCGAACGCCTTCATCCGCTTCGGAAAGGCATAGCGCAGTCCCTCCACGATCTGGAACAGCGAGAGATCGACATAGGTGATCCTGCGGCCGGTGACATAGCTGCCGCCGTTATCCTTCAGCAGCCCTTCGAAATAACCAAGAAATTTCGGCACGCGCTCGTCCCAGAACTCGTCGGTGCGCTTCTTCGCCGGCGTCTTCTGGTCCTCATAGTAAAGCGAGGGCCCGAGCGGGTGATGGGTGTCGTGAACCTCCAGCACGAAATCGGTGATGGTGAGCTGGAGCTGATGCACCCAGAGCTTTCCGGCCTCCGTCTTTGGTCCGAGGCCATGGCGGCTGCCGAGATAGAACAGGATGTTGGCGGTCTGGGCGATCACGAGCTTGCCCGCTCTGAGGAATGGCGGCGCAAAGGGCGGCGTTGCGCCCTGCCCCATCATCTTCATCATCGCGCCCGTGCCGCCGCTGCCGCGCGCGACATCGGTATAGGCGGCGCCGGCATCTTCCAGCGCGAGGCGCACATATTCACCGCGGCCCTGGATATAGGGCCAGTAATACAATTCGTATTTCATCGGACGTTCCCACTTCGTCGGGCGCGCGACAAACGCGCCCCGGCGCGTCAACGATCCGATAAGACAATTGTTCGGCGCCGCCGTCGAGCCCCGGAATGCCTCTCGTCAGTTCACCGCGAAGCAATAGAGCAAGCCGTCGCCGCCGGTGCTCTTGAGGTCGTTCTGAGAGCAGCCGCCGTCAGGTCCGCGCGAGGGATGCGACGAGTTCCACGAATGCGAGGCATCGTCATCGCGCAGGCCCTTGCGGTCGGAATGGCCGACCATCGCGGCTCCCTGCGTGCTGCTCGTCCAGTTCTTGCACGTGCGGTCGGCCTCCGGCCCGAACGCGGTGCCGTCGGCCTGCGATCCCGTCAGCACGTCGTGCCGGTTCGGCTTGTCGCCGATGCCATTGCTGACTTCACCTTTTTCAGTGAGATCGGTCTCCTTGGTCAGATTGTTGCCGGCACTGTGCAGATCGGCGACGTCCTTCGCGATCGTGACGCCCTTGGAATTCTGCCAGGGCCCCTTGCCGATGCGGTCGCGCGCATTCACCGCGGGCTTGCCGTCGGCGGCCTGAGTCGAGAGATAGGCGTGCCAGGTTGTCGCGCCGGCGCCGGCGGACTGCGCCAATGTCTGGCAATGCTTGTCGGCACCGTCGAGCCCGCCGAGATTGGCGCCGTTGCCGGGCCCGTTGCTGGTCAGGAAGAAGGTCATATTCGCTGACTGCGCCGAGGCCGGCGCTGCCGCCAGCAGCGCCAATGAAAAGGCGGCCACGCCCGCAGATACAGTCTTCGTGACAAGGCTCATCTGTTCCTCCCTTGGTGTTCTGATTTTTGCCTGCAACCCAAGATCAACACGGCGCGGCAAGACTTATTCCTCAGTTGCGATAGCGAAATGAAAAAGGCGCCGCGGAACCACCGCGACGCCTTTTCTTCGCCAGTTCTGCGACAATCAATTGGTCTGCTGGATCGCCGAGAGCATCCAGTTGGCGCCGCGCTGCCGCACGAAGGTCCAGACTTCGGTGGCTTCCACCGGTTGGTCGCTACCGCCGACCAGACGGCCGCTGTTGATATCTAGATACTTGTCGATCATCGAGAAACGCATCGCGACGCTCGCATAGTCGCTGTCGCCCTCGCGCCAGGCCTCCGAGAGGTCGCCCTGCAGCAGCTTCGTATCCGTGACCTTGTTGACCTGGCCACGGGCGCGGTTCTGCTGCATGTCCTCGGTGAAGAATGCGACCATCTCGGGCGTCGCCAGGGTGCGGATCCGGCCGATGTCCTCGTTGCTAAAGGCCGCCTGCATGTCGACCAGAAGCCGTTCAAACGCTTCATAGTCGGCGGGCTGGATCTGCAGCGGCGTGCTGCTCGAGCCCAGTCCAAAGCCCATGCCACCGAAATTCGAGTTGCTGGTGTCGCCGAGGCCGCCGGCCGGTCCGGCATAGGCCGGCTGCGACATCTGGCGGCGATGCCACCACGACATCGCCAACCGCACAACGAACACGATCAGCACGATCTGCAGGACCAGGCCGAGGATCGACGAGAAACCGCCAATCCCTGAGAACAGGCCGCCGCCGAACAGCATGCCAAACAGGCCGGCGCCGAGGAAGCCCGCGGCCAGGCCACCGAGCAGGCCGCCGCCGGGCCGGCTGAAGAAGCCGCCGCCGCCGCGATTGAACAGGCCGCCACCGGCCGAAGAGTTCGGGCTGGAAGGCTGGCTGAAGGTACGATTGAACGGCTGCGCCGCTGATGGCGCCGTGTTGGTCGAGGGCGGCGGGGAGAAGGTCCGCGTCCCGCGCGAGCCTGAAGAGAAACCACCGCCGACACGCGCGTCGGCCGAGGAAATCGCAAGCGTCGCCGGCAGCGCCAACGCCAACGCGATGGCGACCGCCTTGATGAACCCGCGCAAACGAGGGGTGAAGGTCATGTCGGTTTTCCCTGAAGTCCCCGGCAAGGGAACCGCCCATAAGATGGGCTGCGCTGTGGAAATGTGAAGCCGTTACCGGGCATAATGGCTGCGGCCCGGCGTCGCGGGAACAGGCAGTTGCGACCCATTCTCAGGCTTTTCGCCGGCCCAGGGCACTTGAAACGAGGTGGCCCAGCACCTATGGCGCCATGGTTTCCTTCACCGCTGCGACCAGTTGCGTCAGTGTGAAGGGCTTTGGCAGGAAGGCGAACTGCTCGTTCTCCGGCAGGCTCTTCTCGAACGCGTCTTCGGCATAGCCGGACACGAAGATGATCTTCAGATTCGGATTGCGGCCGCGCATCTCCTTGAGCAGCGTCGGGCCATCCATCTCCGGCATCACCACGTCGGAGACGACGAGATCGACGTCGCCGTCCTTCTCTTCCAGCGCCTCGATCGCCTCGACGCCGTTCGAGGCCTCGATCACGCTGTAGCCGCGCGAGCGCAGGCCGCGCGCGTTCAGTGAGCGCAGGCCATCCTCGTCCTCGACCAGGAGGATCGTGCCCTGTCCCGTGAGATCGGGACGTGGCGCCGCCGCCTTTTGCTCGCCAGTCGCCTCCTTCGCTGCACCGTTGGCGGCGTGAGGCTCGGCATGGGTTTCCAGTTCGGGGCGATGGCGCGGCAGGAAGATCGAGAAGGAGGTGCCTTTGCCCTCTTCCGAATCGACATAGACGAAGCCGCCGGTCTGCTTGACGATGCCATAGACCGTGGAGAGCCCGAGGCCCGTGCCCTTGCCGACTTCCTTGGTCGAGAAGAACGGTTCAAAAATCTTGTCCCTGATATCGGCAGGGATGCCGGTACCGGTGTCGGTGATGTCGATCCGCACATAATCCGCCGCCGGCATGCCCTTGTAGGCGAGCTGCGCGGCCTCGGCCGGGGAGACGTTCGCGGTCTTCACCGTAAGCTTGCCGCCATCGGGCATGGCGTCGCGCGCGTTGACCGCGAGATTGACGACGACCTGCTCGAACTGGGAGACGTCGACCTTCACCGGCCAGAGATCCCTGCCATGCACGAGGTCGAGCTTGACCTTCTCGCCGATCAGGCGGCGCAGCAGCATGGTGAGATCGGAGAGCGCGTCGCCGAGATCGAGCACCTGCGGCCGCAGTGTCTGCCGCCGCGAGAACGCGAGCAGCTGCCGCACCAGGGTGGCGGCGCGCGTCGCGTTCTGCTTGATCTGCATGATGTCCTGGAACGACGGATCGGTCGGCTTGTGCGCGTTCAGGAGGAAGTCATTCGCCATCATGATGGCGGAGAGCACATTGTTGAAGTCGTGTGCGATGCCGCCGGCGAGCTGGCCGACCGTCTCCATCTTCTGCGACTGGTTGATCTGGTTTTCCAGTGCGCGCCGCTCCGTGGTCTCCAGCATGTAGACGATCGCGGCTTCCGCGTCACGCTCGTCCGACTCGACTGAGGTGACGAAGAACTGGCCCCAGCGCTCCTTGGCGCCTTCGAGCATCACCTCGACCGGCGCGATGTCTCCCTGTCCTTCAGCGGCCTGGTTGATCGCCGAGATCAGCGTCCCGCGATCGCGGGCGTTGACCGCGCGGAAGATCGACTTCGCCGCCTCCCCCTCGCCGTTCAGGCCCTGCACCAGCTTGGCGTAGCGGGCATTGGCGCGCACCACCGTGCCGGAGCGGTCGACGGTCGCGATCGCCATCGGCGTATGGTCGAAGAAGCGCATGAAGCGCACTTCGGCGGCACGCTCGGGATCGGAGCGTTCGTCGCGGGCGCGGCTGATGACCAGCGTGCGCGACGGACCGGGCGCGCCGTCCGCGCCAAACGCGAGCTTGTGGTAGAGCCGCGCCGGCATGGTCTTGCCGCCGCGCATCTTCAGATCGATATCGAAGACTTCGGTCTTCACCTCGCCGGGCACCGCGACGATCGAGGTCAACAGCGACGCGCCGTCGCCGGAGACGATGTCGGAAAGTTTCAGGCCGCCCGAACCGATCTCTGCGAGGTCGTAATCGAGCCAGTTCGACAGCGTGGCATTGACATAAGCGAGCTCGCCCGCGGCATTGACCGAGAAGAAGCCGCAGGGCGCATGATCGAGATATTCGATCGCATGCTGCAATTCCTGGAACACATCTTCCTGGCGCTCGCGGTCGCGCGTGATGTCGGCGATCGACCACACCGCATATCTGGCTTCGCGCTTGCCTTGCCCGAGCGGGCGCACCCGCATCCGCAGCCAGCGGCCGTGCCCGCCATCATGGCCGGCGATGCGCACTTCTTCCTGCTGCCGCTTGCCTTCGCGCGCGGCCTTGAGCAGCCGGAATACCGCTTCCGACACATCGGGATTGCCGATGAAGACCCGCTCCACGGGGCGCACATCCTGCGCGCCGGTTGCGCCCGTCAGCGCGAGATAGGCGCCGTTGAAATAGACCACATGGCCGCGCGCGTCGGTGACGGCGAGCCCGTCGAAAGCATGATCGGCGATACGGCCCATCACGGGATCATCCGACTTGCGGTCGGCGAAGCGGATGATGCCGGCGGCAAAGGCAAACAGGTTGAACAGCCCGACCATTGCGAGCAAGGCAAGCAGGCCGAGAATATAGGGCTGCGCCTGGCTGCGCCCGATCGTCATCAAGGCAACTGCGACCGCGACCAGTCCGCCGGCAACGAGCAGCACAAGCACGATCGAGCCGCGCCGCCGCAGCGGCTCATGCGCAGAAGCAGGCTCCGGCGTCGGCTCGAGATCGGCATCGGCGGTCATGGCGGGGAACCCGGCCCTCCAGTCGGTCACGGTCACGCGACTCTCCACGTGCTGCTTCCTGAGTGCCTGAATCGGGCCTGCCAAGGCAAGGGCATCAGGCCTCCATTTGCCGGTTTGCGTGCATTTTAGGCCGGTTTTGCGGGCCCTTTTCGCGATCGGGGGGCTGCATCAGTGCCTCCGGCCGGAGAGGTTGCGCTTCAGCCCCATGACGTAGCCGATGATCTCGGCGACCGCATGGTAGTGCTCGACCGGAATCTCCTCGTCGACATCGACGGTCGCATGGAGCGAGCGCGCCAGCGGCACGTTCTCGACGATCGGGATGTCGTGCTCCTTGGCGATTTCCCTGATTTTGAACGCGATGTTGTCGACACCCTTGGCGACGCAGACCGGCGCCGACATGCCGCGGTCATATTGCAGCGCGATCGAATAGTGGGTCGGGTTGGTGATGATCACGGAGGCCTTCGGCACCGCCGCCATCATGCGCTTCTTCATCCGCGCCATGCGTATCTGGCGCAGGCGCCCCTTGATGTGCGGATCGCCTTCGGACTGCTTGAACTCCTCCTTCATCTCCTGCGGCGACATCTTCAGGCGCTCGTACCATTGCCGGTACTGGAAGAGGTAATCGAGGATCGCGACGACCGCGAGCATCGCCACGACAGAGCCCAGCAGATGCATGGTCAACGACGATGTGACCGTGAGCAGCGCGGCCGGGTCGAACCGCACCATCGCTTCCAGCCGCATTCGTTCCGGCCACAGGATCGCGGTCATGACCGCGCCGAGCGCGATCAGCTTGAACAGGCCCTTGCCGAAATTCGCCGCCGCCTGCTTGCCGAAAATGCGCTTGAAGCCCGACATCGGCGAGATCTTGCTGAAACTCGGCTTGAGCGGCGCGCCGGACCAGACCAGTCGATGCTGCACGATGTTGGCGGCGATCGCGGCAATCGCCAGCATCAACAGCGGCAGGCCGACCGCGCTGATGACCGCGTATTCGAGGCTCCCCGCCAGCCTCAGCAGTCCCGGGCCGTCGGTGTGGATCATCCAGGCATTGGCGATGAGATTGCGCATCGGCACCATGATGCCCGTGCCGATCGAGCCGCCGAAGGTCGACAGCACGAGTGTAGCGCCCGCGATCACGAACCAGGTGTTGATCTCCTGGCTCTTGACGACATCGCCGCGCTCGAGCGCCTCGTCAAGACGTTTTTGGGACGGGTCTAATGTTTTGTCGTCTGTGTCGCCCTCGTCCGCCATCTCACCAAAGCTTTCAGTTGAGCGGCATCATGTCGTGCATGACGCGGATGAAGTAATCGAGGAAGGTCCCCATCATCGCGGCCAGCACCAGCGCGAGGATCAGGAAGCCCGCGAAGATCGAGAGCGGCACGCCGACGAAATAGACCTGCATCTGCGGCATCAGCCGCGCCAGCACGCCGAGCCCGATATTGAATACGAGCCCGAACACCAGGAACGGCGCGGAAAGCTGCAGTCCGATCTTGAACGCCGCGGCGAAGGCCTGCGTCGCCAGCGACGCCACATCGCCGGTCGACATGGTCTCACCCGGCGAGAAGATCTTGTAGCTGTCGCTGAGCGCCGCAATGACCAGGTAGTGGGTGTCGGTCGCAAACAGCATGGTCACGCCGAGCATGGTCAGGAAATTGCCGATCAGCACGCCCTGCTGACCCTGGGTCGGATCGACCGAGGTGACGAAGCCGAGCCCCACCTGCTGGGCGATAATGCTGCCTGCGACCTGCAGCGCCGACAGCGTCACGCGCGCGGTGGCGCCAAGGATCACGCCGATCACGATCTCATGCAGCATCAGGACAAGCAGCGGGGTGATCGAAGTCATGTCGATATGGTAGGCTTGGCGATGCAGCGGCAGGATGATCAGCGTGAGCAGCAGCGCGATCGAGAGCTTGACGCGCACGGGGATGTTGGATTCCCCCAGGCCCGGCAACAGCATCACCATCGCGCCGACGCGGGCAAAGGCCAGCATGAAGGCGGCGGCAAGGGCCGGCAGCAGGGAAACATCGAGGCGCATCGCTCGAACATGCATCAGCCGCCGATGATTCGCGACGATATCCGCATCATGTGACTGTGAAGCGAATCCGCCATGAATGGCAGCGCCAATATCAATGTCACGAAGATCGCCAGGATCTTCGGCACGAACACCAGCGTCTGCTCCTGGATCTGGGTCAGCGCCTGGAACAGCGACACCACGACGCCGACCACGAGGCCGACGACCATCAGGGGCGACGACACCACCACGATGGTCCAGATTGCATCGCGCGCCACGTCGAGGGTTTCAGCACCGGTCATTTTGCAACTCGCTCTTTCCACTTTTACGTCGTCATGACCGCTGCGCGGTCAGATCGTCATCTTCATGATGTCTTCGTAGGACTGGATCACGCGGTCGCGCACCGACACCAGCGTCGATACCGCGACGTCGGTCTCCGCCACCGCCGTCACCACGTCCATCACATTGGCCTTGCCCGAGGCCATCGCGACCGTCTGCGCGTCGGACTTGCGCCCGGCTTCCATCACGCTGCCGACCGCGTCCTTGAGCACTGAGGCGAATGAAGGTCCGGTGGAATCGGAATCGGAGCTCTTTCCGGGTCCGGTATTCTCGAGGAGACGGGCGAGATTGGCATAGGCATTGGCGGCTGCTGTCGGTGAAGCCATGATTTAGGGATTCCTGTTCAGGCCTTGAGGATGTCGAGCGTGCGCTGGATCATTCGCCGCGTGGCGCCGATGATGTTGAGGTTCGCTTCGTAGGATCGCTGCGCTTCGCGCATATCGGTCATTTCGATCAGCGGATTGACGTTGGGATATTTCACATAGCCGTTCTGGTCCGCGGCCGGATTGGACGGCTCGTATTTGGTGCGGAAATTCGAAGTATCCGGCACGACCCTGCCGAGGCCGACCGTCTTGGCATCGAGTGCACGATCGAGCTGAGAGGTGAAGGTCGGGACCTTGCGGCGATAGGGATCGGCGCCGGGGCTCGACCCCGTCGAGTCGGCGTTGGCGATATTTTCCGAGATCACCCGCATGCGCCCGGCCTGCGCGCGCAGGCCGGAGGTCGCTATCCCCATCGATCTCGTGAAATCGCTGACGTCATCGGCCATGATAATTCTCCCCTAAGCCCTGCCTAGCCCTTGCCGATCGCGGTCTTCAGAAGATGCAGGCTCTTGCTGTAGAGCGAGGTGACCGCGGCATAGTCCATCTGGTTGGCGGAGACTTTCATCATCTCGTCCTCGAGGTTGACGCTGTTGCCGGCCGGGCGCGTCTCGAAGCCGGCCTTGCCGTTGACGTCAAAGCTCCGGCTCGCGCCGCCCGACGGCGTGATGTTCTGACCGGCCGAGGTGCGCGCCAGGGCAAGCGGCCCGCTCGAGCCTGCGCGGCTGCCGGAGGCGTCGAATTTCGGCTCGACCAGGTCGCGCGGCTTGAATTTCGGCGTGTCGGAATTGGAGACGTTCTCGGAGAGCACGCTCTGGCGCGCCTGGTGCCACTGCATCTTGGTGCGCAACGCCGACAAGACCGGAAGATCGCTGATCGACATCGCGCCGCTCCGCTGTTGGCCCGAAGGGCTGATGCCCTCAGGTAGGCAGAATTTGCCCGGTGTATGGTTAACAGGCGGTTAAAGCGTGCAGGCCATGGCACCGTCGATCTCGCCTGCGATCGGCGGCCCTGCTCCAACTGAGCGCATTTTCGCCACGAAAGCTGCGTTAACCCCAAGATTGCAGCGAGCGACGGATTCCCAAGAAGTCGTTTTGGCTCAGCCGATTCATGGGTTATTAAGGAGTGGGCGGCAGTTCCTGCCGTGGGGTTAAGAATTCGTTGCTTTCTCGGGCGTTAGTCGCCAACCGGCAGAGTGCATGGAACCCTCGCCGAGCCTGAGAAAAGCGGTATTTGGCGGGGACAAAGCATGTCGGGAACATTGACCTTCATCTTCGCATTCGTGGTGGTGCTCGGCCTGATCGGGCTGGCCGCCTGGCTGGTGCGCCGATTCGCGAGCAACCGTCTGGGGGCCAACACACAGCGCGGACGGATGCCGCGGTTGGCTGTGATCGACGCCGCGGCTGTGGATGGCCGCCGCCGGCTGGTGCTGGTCCGCCGCGACAATATCGAGCATCTCCTGATGATCGGCGGCCCGACCGACATCGTGGTCGAGCCCAACATCGTCCGCGCCACACCCGCCCGCGATGCACTGCCGCAGCGCTCTGCGGGCGCCGAGGTGCAGCCGCGAATCGTTCCGCTCCCCGACCCCGCCTGGAACGATGGCGACGACGGCTTTCCGCATCCCGAACCGCAAATGCCGGAGCCGTCGCCGCGCCCGGCCCGGCCCGCTTTCGCCGACGAGATGCGCCGTCCCGCGCCACCGCCGATGCCGATGCCCGCACCGGAACGCCGCGCCGATCCGCTCGCCGGTTTCGCGCCGGAGCCGATGGCCCGCGAATCACGACCGGAGCCGAGGCTCGAGCGTACCGAGCGAACCGAACCAAGGGCGGATTTGAGATCAGAGGCACGCGGGGAGCCACGCATCGAAGCGCGCGAGCCGCGCGGTGAACCGAGGGCCGAGCCGCTGCCGCCGCGCCTGCCGCGCGGCGAGCCGATGATGCCGCGCGCTTCGCGCCAGAACGATGCGGCGAAGGCGCCGCCGATGCGCATGCCCGATCGGTCCGCCGCACCTCCGCCTCCGCCTGCGCCGCCACCCCCGCCGCCGCCTCCTGCTCCTCCGGCCCCCTCGGCCGCGGATCAAAATCTTGCCGAGATGGCACAGCGCCTGGAAGCCGCCTTGCGCCGGCCGGCCGCCGAGACCGTGGCGCCGCCGGTCGCGCCCGAACCGCCGCCGGCCCGCGTCCCACGCGGCGAGCCGCCGGCACCGCCTGCTCCCGCCCCTGCAACGAAGAGCAGTTTTGAGAACCTGGAAGACGAGATGGCTTCTCTCCTTGGCCGTCCGAAGTCGTCGTCTTCGTGAGGCATTCGAAGTTCCCGCGTAGAGTTTTATTCATTGTCAGTCTGATTGCCGCGGTTTCGCTGGCCACGGCTGCGTTCGCGCAGGACATCAGCATCAATCTCGGCGGCGGCAATGGCGGCGTCACCGAGCGCGCGATCCAGCTGATCGCGCTGCTCACGGTGCTGTCGATCGCGCCGTCGATCCTGATCATGATGACGTCGTTCACCCGCATCGTGGTCGTGCTCTCCCTGCTCCGCACCGCGATGGGCACGGCGACCGCGCCGCCGAACTCGGTGATCATCGCGCTCGCGATGTTCCTCACCGCCTTCGTGATGGGACCGGTGCTGCAGAAATCCTATGACGACGGCATCAAGCCGCTGATCGCCAACCAGATCAGTGTGGAGGATGCACTGCAGCGCGCCTCGGTGCCGCTGCGCGGCTTCATGCAGAAGAACGTGCGCGAAAAGGACTTGAAACTGTTCATGGACCTCTCGGGCGAGCCGCCGCCGGCGACGCCGGAGGAGATGTCGCTGCGCATCCTGGTGCCGGCCTTCATGATCTCGGAGCTGAAACGCGCCTTCGAGATCGGCTTCCTGTTGTTCCTGCCGTTCCTGATCATCGACCTCGTGGTGGCCTCGGTGTTGATGTCGATGGGCATGATGATGCTGCCCCCGGTCGTGGTGTCGCTGCCCTTCAAGCTGATCTTCTTCGTGTTGGTCGACGGCTGGTCGCTGGTCGCGGGAAGCCTGGTGCAGAGTTACGGGGGATAGCTGCCCGGTCCGCACTTGATTATGATGGGCGCCGCACACCCCGGGGAACCGCACCCATGCAGCAGCAGAATTTCGACCGCTCCGCCGAGGATCTCGGCAACTCGATCCATCTCGAACACGTCAATGTGCAGGTCCCCGACCAGCGGCTGGCGACACTGTTCTATGTCACCGGCCTCGGGCTGACCCGGGACCCCTATCTGATGGTGTCCGACACCAACATGTGGGTGAATGTTGGCCGCAGCCAGTTTCATCTGCCGGCAGGCCACGCGCAGGTGCTGCGCGGCCACACGGCGCTGGTGATTGCGGGCCGGCAGGCCCTGCTCGATCGGCTGGCCTCGGTGGCGAAAAAGCTCGAGGGCACCAAGTTCAGCTTCAGCGAGCGCAACGACTTTGTCGAGGCCACCTGCCCCTGGGGCAATCGGCTGCGCTGCTATGAACCCGATGCCACAAGGTTCGGGCGGATCACGCTGGGCATTCCCTATGTCGAGTTCGACGTGCCGATGGGAACGGCGAAGGCCATTTCCGCCTTCTATCCCGAAATCATGGATATCCCTGCCGAGTTGGGGAATGGCGACGGCAATCTCGCGCGCGTCAAGGTGGGCAAGGACCAGTATCTGCAATTCCGCGAAACCGCGGCTCCCCAGCCGGATTTCGACGGCCACCACGTGCAGATCTACATCACGAACTTCTCCGGCCCCTATCGCCGCCTTCTGAAGCGCGGCCTGGTTTCCCAGGAAGACAACCAATACCAGTACCGCTTCCGCGACATCGTCGATCTCGAGAGCGGCAAGCCGCTCTTCACGGTCGAGCATGAAGTACGCAGCGCCACGCACCCGATGTACCTGCGGCCGCTGGTCAATCGCGATCCGGCGCAGACCAACCGCACCTATGCCCACGGCCACGATCAATTTCCCTGGGCGATGGGACCCGACGAATATGATCGGCGCTAGCGGCCAGGCTGCCCGTTAAGCATGCGCCTTTCGCATTAACTGCCCCATCAGTCCGCTCTCGCCCTCGCCGCTGCTGCGTTGAAGGGGTCACATGGCTTTGCTACGAGGAGCCCTATCTCCCTGGCGGTATCGGAGGGAACGTGAGCCTGGCAGTGGCGGATCCCCGGTTGTGCGAATGCGGCAGCGGCCTGCGGCGGTCGCGATGTTGCGGTCTCGATTTTGCCGTGCGTACCTCGCCGGAATCGGGACGGCACCTGGTCCCGCTGGTGGAGCGCGCGGTCCAGGCCCATCGCAAGGGCGCCCTCGACACCGCGGAACAGCTTTGCCTGGAGGTGCTGGAGCTGGCGCCTGACCGGCCCGGCGCGCTGACCGTGCTCTACCAGATCCGGAAAGACCAGAACCGCCAGGCTGCGGCCGAAGCGCTGATCCGGCGCATCGTCGCCTTCGACCCCAATAATTTCTGGGCCACCAACGAGCTCACGCTGCTCTTGTTCGGCAAGGGCAATCTCGGCGAGGCCGAAATCCACGCCCGCAACGCCGTGCGCATCGCGCCGGCCAACCCGCAGGCCCATAACCTGCTCGGCATGATCTTCACCGAGGCGCAACGGCCGCAGATCGGCGAATATCACTACCGCCGCGTGCTCGAGCTCTCCGGCGGGCGCGATCCGATCGTGCTCGCCAACCTCGCCTGGGCCCTGAAGAGCCAGGGCCGCATGGAGGAAGCGCGCGCGCTTTACGAGGAGTCCGTCGCCGCCGCGCCCGACGTGCGCCAGACCGTCCTGGGTTTTGCCCGCCTCGAAGAGGCCGACCGCAATTTCGATGCCGCCGGAAAGATCCTGGATTCCATGGAGGCGAAATGGCCGAACGATCCGAGCGCGATGCTGTCGCGCGCGGTGCTGCTCGGCCGCACCAAACATTACGACGAGGCCATTGCAAAGCTCGACTCGATCCCCCAGCAGATCAGCGGCGTCAAGCTCGGCCCGACCGAGCTCCTGGAAAAGGGCCGGCTGCTCGACTCGCTTGGACGCTATGACGAGGCCTTTGCCAGTTTCGAGGAAGGCAAGCGGCTGGCGCGCGAGCTCAGCGGCAACGTCTATCTCAACCGCGAAGCCGAATCCCTGATCGCACGGCTGCAGAATTTCTTCACCGCCCAGCGCCTGCAAAGCCTGCCGCGCGCCACGGTGCGGACGGATGTGGCGCAGCCGGTCTTCATCCTTGGCTTCCCCGCTCCGGCACCACGCTGATCGAGCAGACGCTGACGGCGCATCCGCGCATTTCCGCGGGCGACGAGTTGCCCTTCATCAACGACATCAGCAACATCATGCCGCGCATGCTCAACAGCCCGCTCGGCTACCCCGAAGCGCTCGCGGAGCTCTGGATGGGCGACCAGCGCGAGGGCCTCGACAATCTGCGCGACTACTACCTGCAGAAGGTCGGCCAGATGCACCTCGTCGAGGAGGGTGCGGCCTGGTTCACCGACAAGATGCCGCTGAACGAGACCCATCTCGGCCTGATCGCGCTTCTGTTCCCGCAGGCGCCGCTGATCCACGTGATCCGCCATCCTCTCGACGTCATGGTGTCGGCGATCTCGAATTTGTTCACCCACGGCATGTTCTGCTCCGGCGCGCTGGAGACGGCGGCGCTGCACTATGTGCGCGTGATGGAGCTCGTGCAGCATTACCGCGCCGAGATGACGCTGCGCTACCTTCCGGTCCGCTACGAGGACATGGTCGGCGACCAGGAGCCGACCGTGCGCACCATTCTCGATTTCATCGGCGAGCCCTTCGATACGCGCTGCCTGAAATTCGAGGAGAACCGCCGCTACGCGCGCACGGCGAGCTACGCGCAGGTGACGGAAAAGCTCTACGACCGGTCGCGCTTCCGCTACCGCAACTATCGCAAACATCTCGAGCCGGCGATCCCGATCCTGCAGCCGATCATCGAGAAACTCGGCTACACGATCGATTAAAGCGCGATGAGTTCAGGATGAATCACCATCGGGCTTTAGTTTATTGTTCGCGCATGATCTCCGCGCAAACGCGTTCCGCGTTTGTCGCGAGGGAAAACCGCTGTACACTTTTCCGGATCATGCGCTGATGGAAACACCCGCCCTTCGCCCGCGCGGGCCGACTTCCACGACGGTGCCGCTGCCGCTCGGCGAAGTGCTGCGGCTTGCCGGAGACGCCGAGGCCTCCGGCCGGTTCGAGGAGGCCAGGCGCCTGCTCGATTATATCCTTGCCGCCGAGCCGAACGAGCCCAGCGCGCTGCATCTTTCCGGCGTGGTGGCGTTCCGGCTTGGTGATCCCGAGAAGGCGCTGGCACAGATGGAGCGCTCGCTCGAGCTCGGCATCGATACCCCGCTTTATCTGCGCAACATCTGCGAGATGTATCGCGTGCTCGGCCGCCTCGACGAGGCGCTCGACACGGCAAGGCAGGCGGTCGTGCTGGCACCGAGCGATCCGCTCTGCCTGCAGAACATCGCGATCATTCACTTCCATCGCCTCGAAATCGATGAAGCGATCGCCTGCGCCGACGCGGCCCTGCGGATCGATCCCACGCTACCCGGCGCGCATTTCGCCCGCGCCGAAGCGCTGCTGCTCCGCGGCGACTGGGAGCAAGGCTGGGAAGAATATGAGTGGCGTTTCCGCATCCAGGGCGCCTCTCCCCTGATGCCGCCGACCAATGCACCGCAATGGGACGGCAAGCCGCTACAGAGCGAGACGTTGCTGTTGGTTGCCGATCAGGGCTTTGGCGATGTCGTGCAGTTCTGCCGCTACATTCCCTGGGCCGTCGAGCGCTGCCCCGACATCGCCATCGCCTGCAGCAAGCCGATGGCGGCCCTGGTGCGTCAGCAGCACCCCACCTTAAAGATCTTCCAGCACTGGCAGGATTGCCCGCCCTTTGCGGCCTACTGCGCCTTGTCGGGCCTGCCGCGGTTGCACGGCACGCGCACTGACAATGTGCCGGCGCTTGCGCCTTACCTGCACGCCGATCCAAAACGCATCGCCCAGTGGCGCGAACGGCTCGACCGCATCGCGCCGCGCGGCTACCGCCGTGTCGGTCTGGTGTGGGCGGGCCAGCCCAGGCACAACAACGATCGCAACCGTTCGACCACGCTGTCGACCTTTGCGCCGCTGGGCAGCCTGCGCGGCATCGCGCTGGTGTCGCTGCAGAAGGGACCGGCGACGGTGCAGGCCGGGCAATATTTCGGCCAGGCGCCGCTGCTCAACATCGGTGCCGAGGTCGCCGACTACGACGACACCATGGCGATCATCGACAGCCTCGATCTCGTCATCACCGTCGACACCTCGGTCGGCCATCTCGCCGGAGCGATGAATCGCCCGTCCTGGATCATGCTGCCGCGCGCGCCGGACTGGCGCTGGCTGCTCGAGCGCAGCGACAGTCCCTGGTATCCGTCGGTGCGCCTGTTCCGGCAATCCGTGTCACGGCAATGGGCCGGACCGATCGGTGAGATCACCGCCGCGTTGCGCGAGCAATTCGCGGCGGTGTGATCCGCGGCAGCTTTCGCGCTGGTTGCGGCATCGCGGCGTCATCATTAAAACTCCGTCATAAAGGTGTATCGGCGCTCCGCTAACTCATAGCCAGGGCCGAGGAGTGCAACCTCCCGGAGCGTACAGGGCTGGGGGTTTTGCCGATGGCGACGACAATCACCGGGAGTCACTCGTCCTCCGTCACGTTGAGCCTCGCCTCGCAGAACCCCGCCACCGTCGCCCAGGGCGCCACCACCAGCGCATCGGGCAGCGGGCTGATCGGCACGGGTGCGACCTACTGGACCATCAACAATTATGGTCTCGTCGAGGGCACGATCGGCATCTCGCTCGCCGACGGCGGCATCATCACCAATGGTACCTCCTCGACCGTCACCGGCACGAACTACGGCATCGAGATCGACAACAAGGCGGGCTCGCTCATCAATGGCGGCCTCATCAGTGGCACCAGCACGCTGGTCGGCACCGGAGTCCTGATGACTGACGGCGGATCGGTCCGCAACGACGCCTCCGGCTCGATCATCGGCAAGCTTACCGGCGTCGCCATCGCCGGCGCAGCCGGTAAGCTCACCAATTCCGGCGCGATCACCGGCCAGAATGTCACCGTCGGCAAGGGTGTCGTGCTGGCCGCCGGCGGCTATGTCTCCAATGCGGCCTCCGCATCGATCACGGGCGGTCAATACGGCGTCGAAATCTTCGGCGGCGCCGGCACGGTCGTCAATTCCGGCTCGATCAGCAGCACCAATGCGACCACCGGCGCCGGCGTCTATCTGAAAGCCGGTGGCTCCGTCACCAATGCCGCCTCCGGCGCGATCACAGGCAATGCCGGGGTCGAGATCACCGGCGTCGCCGGCACCGTGGTGAACTACGGTTCGATCGGCACCACAAGTGCCACGACCGGCGATGGCGTCTATCTGAGAGCCGGCGGCCTTGTCACCAACATGGCCTCCGCCTCGATCGCCGGCGGCAAGTACGGCGTCGACATCAATGGCGGCGTGGGCACGGTCGTCAATTCCGGCACGATCAGCGACACCAACGCGAATAGTGGCGTCGGCGTCTATCTGAAGGCCGGCGGATTTGCCACCAACGCCGCCTCCGGCATCATCAGTGGCCATATCGGCCTCGAAATCGCTGGTGGCTTTGGCACGCTGGTCAATTCCGGCGCGATCGGCACCACCGCTACGCCAACCGGCACCGGCGTCATGCTTGAGGCCGGCGGCTATGTCACCAACGCCGCCTCCGCGTCGATCACGGGTTCGGCCGACGGCATCGTCATTTCCGGCGGCGCCGGCACCATCCTCAACTCGGGCACGATCGGCGGCGCCCTCACCATCGTCAACACCATCGTCAGTTCAGGCACGACCAGCGCCAGCACTTCGATCAGCGGCGCGGCCGTCCTGCTCTCAAATGGCGGTAATGTCACCAACGCGGCCTCCGCGGTGATCACAGGCGGCCAGTACGGCATCGAACTCGCCAATGGTCGGGGTGCCGTGTTCAATTTCGGCACGATCGGCCAGACGAGCGGCACCGCCGTCTATGTCAAGAACGGCAGCTCGTTCACCAACAACGCGACGGGTTTGGTCACGGCCACGGGACACGGGGTTCTGCTGCAGACGGGCGGGAACGTGCTCAACTCCGGCAGGATCGTGGGCGGCACCTACGCCGTCCAACTGGTCGCGGCGGGCACCGTCGTCAATTCCGGCACGGTCAGCGCCACCAATGCGACGAGCGGCGCCGGCGTCGACCTCAAGAGCGGCGGCACCGTCACGAACCAGGCCCATGGCCTGATCCGCGGCACCCATTACGGCGTCCACGCCGCCGACACGACGACGGTCACCAACGCCGCATCGGCCTCGATCAACGGCGGCAGGATCGGCATCGATATCCTGGCAAACGGCACGGTTCTCAATTCCGGCAACGTCATCGGTTCTGGCGGCACCAGTGATTCCGGCATCTACCTGAAGAGCGGATATGTCCTCAACGCGCTGCACGCGACGATCGATGGCGGCGTTAATTTCTCCAGTGCCGCTGCCACCGGCGCAAGCGCCGGCACGCTGGTCAATTCCGGCGCGATCAGGGCGCTCTATCCGCCCGGCCCGAAATATGGGGTTGCCTTCCACCAGAGCGGCACGTTCACCAACGCGGCCAGCGGACTGATCACGGCCCACGGCTATGGCGTGCTGCTCGGCAATGGCGGCAGCGTGCTCAATTCCGGCACGATCGTCGGCGGCTCGGGAAATACCATCGGCAGCGGCGTCGATCTGAAAGCCGGCGGATCGGTCGCAAACAATGCCTCCGCCGCGATCAAGGGCGTTATCGGCATCGATCTGCTTGCGGGCGGTACCGTGACCAACGCCGGCACGATCGCCGGCACGGGCGGCAAGGCGATCGCGTTTTACGGCACGGCGAGCGGCCAGCTCATTGTGGATGCGGGCGCCGTGTTCAGCGGCGCCGTCATCGGCAGCGCCAGTGCTGCCAACGCGCTCGAACTTGCGGCGGGCGGCGTCGGCACGCTGAGCGGAATCGGCACGAACTTTGTCAATTTCGGCAACGTCACGGTCGACAGCAGCGCGCATTGGGAGCTGACCGGCTCGAACGCACTCACGGCGAACTCGACGCTGACCAACAACGGCACGCTCACGCTCTCCGGCGCGACGCTCTCGGATGCGGGCAGCGTGATCAACAACGGCACGATCGATCTCGATCCGAGCACGATGACTGTCGCGAACCTGAACGGCGCCGGCACCGTGACGATCGACGCCGGCAGCACGCTAGCGGTGCAGGGCACAGTGAGTTCGGGACAGCACATCGTCTTCAGCGGCAGCGGCGCCGAGCTCGATCTCGGCGCGCCCTCGAGTTTCAGCAACACGCTCACCGGCTTTGTCGCCGGCGACAAGATCGGCCTCACCTCGGTTGCCAACGTCGCCGGCGGCCGTGCCGACATGGACTACAGCACCAATGTGCTGACCGTCACCGAGGGCGGCGCGCCCTATCACTTCCAGTTCGACAAGAACCAGATTTTCAACGGCGACTTCTTCCATCTGGCCTCGCAGGGCGGCGGCACGGTGATCACGGCGGACCAGATTGCCTGCTATCGCCGAGGCACGCGGATCGCGACGAAGGCCGGCGAGACGCCGGTCGAGGAGCTTTCAATCGGCGACGAGATCATGACGGCCTCGGGCGTGGCACGTCCGATCAAGTGGATCGGCCGGCGCAGCTATGGTGGCCGCTTCATCATCGGCCGAAAGGACATCCTGCCGATCTGCTTCAAGGTTGGATCGCTCGGCGAAGGACTGCCGAGGCGCGATCTCTGGATCTCGCCGCACCATGCGATGTATCTCGATCGTGTGCTGATCGAGGCGAAAGACCTCGTCAACGGCGTGTCGATCGTACAGGCCGACGAGGTGGACAGTGTCGAATACTTCCACATCGAGCTCGACAGCCATGACGTGATCCTCGCCGAGGGTGCGCCGTCAGAGACGTTTGTCGACGACGACAGCCGCGGCATGTTCCACAATGTGCAGGAATACGCCCTGCTCTATCCCGACGAGGCCGAGCGGCCCACGCGCTATTGCGCGCCGCGGCTTGACGAAGGGTTTGTGGTCGACGCGGTTCGACGGCGTCTCGCGCTGCGCGCCGGCCTGGCGATCGGCCCGGATAGCGGCGCACTGCGCGGCTCTGTCGATGTCGTGAGCGCGCACGCGATCGAGGGCTGGGCACAGAATCTCCGTCATCCCGAGGCGCCCGTCTGTCTTGATGTCTACGCGGACGGCAGCCTGATCGGACAGACCTTGGCGAACCGCCATCGCGGCGACCTGGAGACGGCCGGCATCGGCAATGGACGCCACGCCTTTGTCTTCACGCCGCCGGATGGCATCGCCTTCCCGCCCGGCGCAATCGAGGTGCGGCGCTCGCTCGACGGCGCGCCGCTCGAACGACCCGGTGCAGCCTGCCACGCCCTTGCGGCGGCCGGCTGAACCGAAATCAGTCCCCTCTATTTATCGCGCTCGAACACGAGCCTGCGAAAGTCGGTCTGGCCCGGGAATGTGATGCTCGGCCCCGGCGCGGTTTCGACAAAAAGCTCGTCGCCGTCGATCCGATAGTGCCGGCGTTGCTCGGTGCCGTTCCAGTCCTCATTCCAGGACACCTCGACGCGGGTGATGAAATCGCTGCCTTCGACGCGGTAGCGTCCGCTATAGGCCAGCATTGTTTTATGGAGCGCCGCACGGGTCACGTCATCCGTGCCGCCCTTGCGCCCATCGGCCGTGGTCACGACGATGCTGCGCCCCTCCCGGGTCAGCACGAGATAGCCCGACGGCCGCGCACCGAACACATCATGCGTCGAACCGTCGGCCGCGACCACCTGCCACGACAGCAGCCTCCAGCTCCCGACCAGATCATCCGCGCCGCCCGCGTGGACCGGCGCACTCACCGCAATCAGGCTGGTTGGCGCCAGCACCGCGATCATCGGCAACAGCCGCGTTCGAAACATCGACGTCATGGTGTGATCTCCGCTGCCTGAAGCGCGCCTACCCTTGTGCGCAGCGCCGAGACGCGCAATGCGGAATGTGCTAAGCGTGCCTCAAGCTCAGCCGAAGGCAGGTAAAATGCCGCTCAGATACGATCTGGTGGACTTGAGGCTGTTTCTTCATGTCGTGGAAGCCGGCAGCATTACCCATGGCGCGCAGCGGACCAACATGTCGCTGGCCGCCGCAAGCGAGCGCATCCGCGCCATGGAAGACGCGCTGGGTTCACCCCTGCTCGAGCGAAAACGCAGGGGCGTAGAGCCGACCGGCGCCGGCGCGGTGCTGGCCCAGCATGCAAATGTGGTGTTGCAGCAGCTCGAGCAGATGCGCGGCGAGCTCGGCGGATTTGCGCAAGGACTGCGCGGACGCGTCCGGCTGCACTCGAACACGGTCGGCATGCTCGAATATCTGCCGGCCGCGATCGCGAAATTCCTGTCGGATCATCCTCACATCGACATTGATCTGGAGGAGCATCACAGCCCCGCCATCGTGCGCGCGGTGGCGGCCGGCCGCGCCGACATCGGCATCGTCGCCGGAAACGTCGATCCAACGGCTGAGCTGCAGACCTTTCCCTTCGCGCAAAACCAGCTCGTTCTGGCGGTGGCGCGCAGGCACGCGCTGGCACGGCACCGCGAGGTCAGCTTCAGGCAGGCCCTCCAATACGATTTCGTCGGTCTTGGTGCCGACAGCGCGTTGCAGGCCTACGTGAACCAGCAGGCGCTGCGCGCCGGCTTGAGCTTGCGCGTGCGATTGCGCCTGGGCAGCTTCGACATGATCTGTCGAATGGTGGAGAACGGCATCGGCATTGCCGTGCTTCCGGAGGCAACCGCGCGGCGCCTGCAGGAATCGATGGCGATCAAGGCGGTTGCGTTGACCGATGGCTGGGCCGCGCGGCACCTCACCACCTGCATACGCAGCCTGAAAACCCTGTCACCGCACGCCAAGCAGTTGTTGAAAGTCCTGCAGCCGCAAGCCCTGCCGTAAAGCTGTTATTCCTCGAACGCCAGCTCCAGGCGTCCGCGCAGCGACTTCAGGAGCGCATTCGCCGCGCCGATCGCCTTCGGATCGAGGCCCTTTGCGAGCGCCCTCGCCCAGGGCTTTTGCCGCCGCTCGGCTTCACGATAGAGCGCTTCGCCCTTCCTGGTCAGCCGCACCAGCTTGGCGCGACGATGGTGCGGGTTGTCGTCGAGCGCGACAATACCTTCCGCTTCCAGTTCGTTGACGATGCGCTGCACGCCCTGCCGGTGCAGGCCCATGGCGCGCGCCAGCCGCGCCACCGGTTCCGGCGCCGGCGACAGCGCGATGGCCCCCAGCACCTGCCAGCGCGCGCTGGTCAGGCCAAGATCGGCGACCAGGCGATCGCCGGCCGCGATCAGCCCGCCATTGACGCGGAACACCTCGAGGATCAGCCGGGTCAGCGCGTCATGACGCTGCTCGGCCGGGGGTCTTGCATTCATGACAATATATGATCATATTGACAATATATTGTCAATTTAGAAGGAGGCGATGATGATCGCCGGACTTGTTGCGTTGACGGTGGCGGCGGCCTTTGCCGGCGCCGCGTTCTATGTCGGTTTCGCCGAGCAGCCGGCCCGGCTCCAGCTAGACGACGAGGCCCTGCTGCAACAATGGA
>Ga0210403_10001446_pt1 | contig 22494 bp, 16 predicted proteins | sample IncBWC19MmetaG_FD_150863 | JGI IMG/M metagenome (GOLD analysis project Ga0210403, IMG submission 150863) | Forest soil microbial communities from Barre Woods Harvard Forest LTER site, Petersham, Massachusetts, United States - Inc-BW-C-19-M | ecosystem: Environmental > Terrestrial > Soil >... | reverse complement strand
ATGAAGAAAACCAGGCCGTGGATAGCAAGAATTCTCGATGCCCTCGAGAAACATTACGGAGTGTAGGTGGCCGTCGGTCCGAGCGAACCGTATGAAATGATCCTGTTTGTGAACTGCGGGTACCCAGCGACGGATGCGTCTTGCACGAAGGGATACGAACCGTTGAAAGCGGAAGTGGGCACAAAGCCGGACCAGATTTTGAGAGCGCCTGCCGAGAGGCTGGCGAAATTGACGCGGAATGGAGGGATGTTCCCGGAGCTACGCGCGGAACGATTGAAGCTGATCGCACGAATCGCAAATGAGAATTTCGGCGGGAATTTAAAGTGGGCGCTAGAGAAGTTGATGAAGGATGAAAAAACGCCGGCGGAGAAGAGACTGCGGCGAGCGAAGGGTGCGTTAAAGGAATTTCCGGTGATCGGAGAGCCGGGAGCGGACAAGATTTTGCTGTTCAGCGGAATGGCTCCTATAGCGGCGGTGCCTTCGGCGTGTACGGGCGTCCCACAAAGGATTTTCTTTGGACACGAGGATAAGAATTATGGAAAGGGCTACCGAGCGGCACAGGAGGCCATCGCTGCGGAAATTCCAGAGAACTTTGAAGCGCGGCAGAGGGCTTACTTGCTCTTAAAAAAGCATGGGCAAGAGATTTGCAAGCGCACAAAACCGAAGTGCGAGGTCTGTCCGGTCAGCGTAAGTGCGCGTATTTTGAACAAAGCGGAAGTGGGAATCAGACCTAAGATTTTGCGAGGTGAGCCTACACTTCCAGGCGCGAGAGTTTTCGAGGCACGCATTCGTCGATGAGAATCTTCATCCAAGGTTTTCAACAAGCAGCGTCTTAGCTTGCTCCAGCGCCGCAATGGCGGCCTCGCGGGTGACGGTAGGAAAATCATCGAGAAATTCGTCCAGTGTTTCTCCCCCTTCAAGGTAGTCGAGGAGATTTTGAAATGGCACTCTAGTGCCACTGAAGACTGGCGTACCGCCGAGAATCTCCGGGTCCCTCACCACGGTATCGGCCGGTTTAGCCACCTTATCCCCTTCCAGTTTTCGTTCGGCTAGCTACTCTACCATGAGCAAACTTGCATTTGTCTGCAGGAGCTATTTCACTTCCCAGGTGTCGCCGGCGCGAAGGAGCTTGGCGAGATCGCCCGGTCCGCGCTTCGCGATGACGTCTTTGATCTGCTGATTCATCACGTCTTCGTAACGCGGAAGATCGTCCCAATCGCGAAGGACGCCGATGGGTGTCGGAAAGCCGGGACGATGCTCCATGTGGGAAAGCAAAAAGGCGTAGGACGGGCGCGGATGGTGCGCGTCATGAACTACCATGTCCGATTCAGTGACACCGTTGCCGAGTTGCACGACTTCGATGTCGCCGTCTGATTTGCGCCGGATGCCCTTGTCACGGTTTTTGCCGAAAACGAGCGGCTTGCCGTGTTCCAGCTGAATGATGTGCTCGCTGCGCGCGTCGCGTTCTGTGAGGTTGAACCACGCGCCATCGTTAAAGATATTGCAGTTCTGCAGAATCTCGACGAACGCCGAGCCTTTATGTGCTGCGGCGTGTTTCAACGTTTCCTTTAGGTGCTGCTGGAAGACGTCGACGGAGCGAGCGACGAAAGTCGCTTCCGCGCCAATCGCGAGAGAAATCGGATTGAAGGGCCGGTCGAGTGAGCCGAAGGGAGTCGACTTGGTTTTCTTATTGAACTCCGATGTCGGCGAATACTGGCCCTTTGTCAGCCCGTAAATTCGGTTATTGAAGAGCAGAACCTTGAGGCCGACATTTCGGCGAAGCATGTGAATCGTGTGATTTCCGCCGATGGAGAGTGCGTCGCCATCACCCGTCGCGACCCAGACTTCGAGGTCGGGACGAATCGCCTTGATACCCGTGGCCACAGCGGGCGCGCGCCCGTGAATCGTGTGAAAGCCAAAGGTGTTCATGTAATAGGGAAAGCGGCTGGAGCAGCCGATGCCGGAGACCACCACGAAATTCTCGCGTTTAATCCCAAGTTCGGGAAAGACGGACTGGACGGCGGAAAGGATCGCGTAGTCGCCGCAGCCGGGGCACCAGCGCACTTCCTGATCGGTCTGAAAATCTTTCTTGGTGAGAGGCGTGATTGGCGGCAGCGTGGCAGTACTCATAAAGATTTCTCTCCAAGAATCTCTTCGATCTTTTGTTCGACTTCGATCTGCTTGAATGGCCGGCCTTGAATTTTGTTAAGGCCGATGGCGTCAACGAGATACTTGGCGCGCAGCACCCAGAGGAGTTGGCCCATGTTCAGTTCCGGCACGAGGACGGTCTTGTAGCGCTGCAGCACATCGCCGAGATTCGCGGGCAGCGGATTGAGATAGCGCAGGTGAACGTGGCCGATTTTTCGCCCTCGCGCGCGTTGCGCTTTCAAAGCTGCGGTGATGGCGCCGTGCGTCGAGCCCCAGGCGACAATCAGCAGATCGCCTTCGGCATCGCCGGCTGGTACAACATCCGGAATTTCTTGTACGATCGACGCGACCTTCGCCGCGCGAATGCGCACCATGTTTTCATGATTGAGCGGTTCGTAATTGATGTTGCCCGTAACGTCCTGCTTTTCGAGGCCGCCAACGCGATGCTCGAGTCCTGGAGTTCCTGGAACGGCCCACGGACGCGCCAGGGTTTGTGGGTCGCGCTTGTAAGGCAAATATCCGTTCGGACTGTTGGCTTCCGTAGCGAATTTCACAGGGAACGCGGGAATATCATCTACGTTTGGAATCTTCCAGGGCTCGGCGCCGTTTGCGAGATAACCGTCCGAGAGAATAATCACGGGCACCATGTATTTAATCGCAATGCGGCTGGCTTCGACGGCCGCCCAAAAGCAATCGCTGGGAGTAGCCGCGGCGATGATCGGAATCGGCGCTTCGGAGTTGCGCCCAAACAGAGCCTGCAAAAGATCGGCCTGCTCGGTCTTAGTCGGCAAGCCGGTAGAAGGTCCGCCGCGCTGAATATCGCAAATGACGAGCGGGATTTCCACGGCGACCGCGAGACCCAGCGCTTCGGTCTTCAGCGCCATGCCAGGCCCTGAGGTGGTCGTGATAGCCAGCGCGCCAGCGTAAGCCGCGCCAATCGCGCTCGTGATGGCCGCTATCTCGTCTTCCGCCTGGAACGTCATCACGCCGAAATCTTTGTATTGCGAGAGCTCGTGCAGAATGTCCGAAGCGGGCGTAATCGGGTAGCTGCCCTGGAATAACCGCAGCCCCGATTTTTGCGACGCAGTGACAAAGCCCAGTGCCAGCGCCTGGTTCCCGCTGAGATTGCGGTAAAAACCGGGCGCGAGCTGCGCCGGCGGAATCTCGTAACTGATCTGAAATGCTTCCGTGGCTTCGCAATAGGAATAGCCAGCTTTCATGGCCAGCTTGTTTGCTTCCACGAGCAACGGCTTGTTCTTAAACTTTGCGTCAATCCAGCGTACCGTCGGCTCCATCGAACGGTTGTAGAGCCAGTAGCACATACCCAGCGCAAAGAAGTTCTTGCACCGGCTGATGGACTTGGCGTCGATGCCCAGATGATCGAGCGCGGCCTTGGTCAGACGTTCCAGTTCCACCGAGAAGAGGCGGAATTTGTCGAGCGAATGATCTTCGAGCGGATTGGTCTTCGATTGCGCCTTGCGCAGATCGTTTTCCGTAAACGCATCGGAGTTTACGATCAAGATCCCGTTGGCCTTAAGGTCCGCGACATTCATCTTCAGCGCAGCGGGATTCATGGCGATTAGAACGTCGACGGAGTCTCCCGGCGTGTAAACGTCAGTGGAAGAGAAATGAAGCTGGTAGCCGCTCACTCCGGGCAGCGTACCGGCAGGAGCGCGAATTTCCGCGGGAAAGTCAGGAAACGTGGCGATGTCGTTGCCATACAGCGCCACGGTATTGGTGAACTGGCTTCCGGTAATCTGCATGCCGTCGCCAGAATCGCCGGCGAAGCGGATGACGGCGCGATCGATTACCTCGCGCTTATGCTTTACCGGCGGCGTTTCCATCAAAGTTGACATAGTGACCAAGGCTCCGCTGTGACTGGACTCCCGGACGAACCCCCCAAAGGAGTGTGGCTCGATTTGTTAGATGGGCCGTGCGAAAACCAGGTTGGATACTCTATCCAGCCGCCCGGAGCCTACAGCAAGAGAATACCACACCGGCCCGCGCGGGGCAGAGAGAGTGATGCCCGCGCCGCAATGTGTCGTTACAGAAAAGCCGGCGGGATTGTGCGGAGGTGCGGCGCGTCACAACGATTCAAGACTTGGCGGCGGCCGCTGCCTCAAGAAACCGCGAACGCTGCCACAGCAGGACAAGAAGTACCGCGCCTATCAAAACAGCCGCGAAGATCAAACTTGATCGGAAATAGGTGTCGGTAAGAAAGGGGCTGTCCGCGGTGAAGGCAGGGTTTTGAGAATACATTTTCTCCATCGTTGCGCGCATCGCCGGTGCGTAATTTGGGGAAAGCCCAGTCAGAATACAATTTAAGAGACCAACGCATTGAAAAGCAATCTGAGTGTAAAGGGCCCATGGCTTGAGTTTAAAGATCCCTACTCCAGTGACACCCGAAATCACCCCAAAAAGGAGCAAGACTAATCTCCCGGTTCCGTGTCCAAAGGCCAGTCCAAAAAAGAAAAAGGGTATGTCTGAGGGAAGTGGGATGGATGCAAAGAATACCAAGCAAACCGCTCCGAAGATCGAGAAGCCGGCCACGATAGCGAGAGGCAACGGGCAAGCAGGCCTAGGCGTTAGCGGAGCTGTGGGCTTTGGCGCAGGCTCAGCCAGCGGGAACCCGGAAACGTCCATTGTTGTGGGCGGATACGGGGCCAAAGTTTCCACGGGCGCGGTAAAGGCCGCGGAGACCCGCCGACGCGTAAAAAGGACCAACCACCAAATCCCGACGCACAGCGGAATTCCGTAGAACAAAACGATGAACCATTTCATGAAACCCATAACCGAGCCAACGTTGGCATCGGCTGGCATCATGTTGGGCATGTTATTGAAAACTACGAGTAAGACTGGAATCGAAATTGCCGAGATCATGGTCATGAACGCGGCCCAGACGATAATGCTGATGCGCGCCCAATTCCTGCGGCGAAGTACGCCAACCCCGACGAAAACTCCGAACACGCAAACCGCGATCACAAAGAACCAGACGATACCTCCCATCGCACGGGTGCCGGGCGGGATGGTCGGTCGGCCAGCGGTGGTCTGCACATCGGTGATCAACAGCATCGAGAGCTCGATCAATAAGCCGCCGAGCATACCGAGCACGGCGAAGACGATGGCAACCACCGCGGCCGCGGTGACGGCAGGAAGGGACTCACGTTTCGGAAGCATGTTCAGTTGTATAGCACTTCTGAGAGTTGGCTGAAACCAATTCACTCATCCTCATAACAGTATCGGTAAACCAGCGAAAAAGTTTTCGACACCAATTTCGTGACGACGTTGGAGCGAACGCACCCGGAGAAAGTAACGCGAAGGCAACTTCATGCTTGACGTTCGCTTTCTTTTCGCCTAAAGTGGCTGTGGAAAACTTGAATTTGAGGAGGCGCTCCATGGCCCTGACGAAACGTCAAAAAGAAGTGCTGGATTACCTGGTTTCTTTTGACAACAAGCACGGGTACGCCCCCAGCTTTGAAGAGATTGGCAAAGGCTTGAAGCTCACTTCGCTCGCCACCGTTCACAAGCACATCACGACTCTCGAGAAAAAGGGATTCATTCGTCGCGGTTACAACCAGAGCCGCTCGATCGAGATTCTGCAGTTGCCCAAGCCGGTGAAGGAACAGATCAGCGACAGGAGGATTCAAGAGTTGCCGCTCGTGGGCCGCATCGCCGCCGGTCGGCCCCTTGAAGCCGTTGAGGAGCGCGAGACACTCTCTCTCGGCGATTTCGCTCGTGGTGGTAACTCCTTCGTGCTTCAGGTGAAAGGCAGCTCCATGATCGAAGATCATATTATGGATGGCGATTACGTCGTGTGCGAGCAGACGCAGGTGGCCAATGCAGGCGACATCGTCGTGGCCTTAATCGGCGGAGAGGATGCCACGCTCAAGCGTTTCTACCGCGAAGGAGCGGGCAAAATTCGACTCCAACCGGCGAATTCAGAGATGGCCCCGATCATGGTTGCTGCGAATGATCTGAAGATTCAGGGCCGCGTCATCGGTGTTCTCAGAAAATATTGAAGTCTCGTCCTCGTCCCGCTGACACGCACCCCTGCTGCGCCTTTGTTGCCGTTGCAGGCTCAATAGTATGTCTCCCCGTTTGAACTAGCCTCGCAGCCGCCCAGGCATGCCGGGTGGGCCACGTCAACATGCATCCATTTCCATTTCCGGTTACTATGTGGATTCCCTGTCACCATTGGGGAGCGAAAAGCGTCAAACCTGCGGTGCGGAACGAGCCCTAATTCCGCCGCGAGGGGAACAACGAACTTGTCTACCAAGCGCCAAAACTTATTGATTGTCGAGCCTGATGACGCACTGCGCCAGCAGCTCCAGGACGTTCTCGGTTCCGCAGGCTATCAGGTTTCCACGGCCGCTTCGCAGGAAGAAGGCTTTCGCGTCGTCCAAACCGGCGCCGTGGATGTGTTTCTCCTCTCCGCAGACCTCGCCGATGTCCTCTGTTGCAGCTCGCTCAGCGAAATCAAAGGTCTTGGCAGCACCGCCAACACGCGGGTGATTGTGTTTGCGCGTGGAGGCGGCGCGGTACGTGCGCGCGCTCTCGATCTCGGAGCCGATGATGTGATCACGCCTCCCTGGGAAGACGCGGAACTTCTCTCTCGCGTGCGTGTGCAGTTGCGCGACAAAAACGCCCTCGAGGAATTACAGGAGAAATCCCGTATAGCCGAAGAGGGACAGGAAATCGCGCACACCGCATTTCAAGCCATCGCCGTTACGGAGAAAATGACGCGCGACGCATTTTCCACCGGCCGTGTACTGAAGATTGGCGTTTCCGCGCTGCTCGGAGTCGCCGCGCTCATCTCCATTATTTTTCTGCTCTTTACGCGGCGCGCCGATAAAGAGACTCGCCGCGCCTATTCCGTGATCGCACAGCTGGAACATGGTGTGCGCACGGAAGAAGCTCTCGTCGCCGAGGCCAACCGCGCCCGCGCCGAGCTTCAGCAATCGGACATCACTGAGCAGAAACAGCTTCTGCAAAAGCAGACGGACGACCTACGGCAAAAGATCTCCGCTGCGGACGCTAACGAAGTCTCCGGCCTTCGCAAACAGTTGGACGAGACCACCAGCCGTTTGAAAAAAGTGGAGACGCAATCCGACGCGGCCGAAAACGTAATTCGGGCCAACGCTCCCAGCGTCTGCCTGCTCCACGTCTCGGTATCCTTCCTTGACAAGGACTCGCGCCGCCCCTTGCGCTACGGAGCGATCAATCCGGATGGCCAGCCGCTCAAGGATGGCGACGGCAACGTGGTCTACAGCCTGGAAGGCCGCGCCCCTGAAGTTCGCGAAGACTTCTTCGGAACGGGATTTATCGTCGGCCAGAATGCAGTCCTCACCAACCATCACGTTGCCCAACCCTGGTGGAAGAATGACGAACTCGGCGCTGCCGCGCAGCAGGGCTTACAGCCGACCATAGCGGAGATGACCGCTTATTTCCCCGAGGCAGGTAGTGGCATTCCCCTGAACATCTCGCAAATCTCGGACGATGCCGATCTTGCTTTGCTTCGCGGCGACTTTTCCACATTGAAACGTCCCGTCCTAAAACTCGACGGACGCAAAGAAGCTGCCATCAGCGGCCAGCCCTTGATTTCGCTGGGCTATGCAACCGGAATCAGCGCCATACTTGCGCGCGCCGGCGAAGATACTGTCAAAGACATCGTCAGGGTAAGCGGCGGCGACCCAGGAAAAATTGTGGATGAACTCCAGCAGCGCAAGTTGATTCGCCCGCTTGTGACGCAAGGACATATCGGCGACGTCTTGTCAGACAAAATTGTCTATGACGCCCAGACCACTTCCGGCGGATCCGGTGGACCGCTCATAAACCGCGATGGCCAGGTCATAGGAGTAACATTCGCCGTCGTGCGGGGCTTTGGTGGCTCCAACTTTGGAGTGCCCATTCGCTATGCACAACCGCTGCTCAAGCCATAAACATCTTCTTTGCGGCCACGGCGAGAGTTGGCGCCTCAAGCCAGTATTCCGAGCCTCTCGAGTCAATAAGCAAATAACCTTTGTACTGCGCGCAATTTTGGTTGGCATACTCGTCTGCGCGCTTGTTTTGCCAAGCACAACCAGGGCTTACGCGGTGTTGGCGCACGAAGCCATCATCGATGCGTCCTGGGAGACGCACATCAAACCTCTTCTGCTAACCCGTTTTCCTGGCTCGACCGAAGAGCAGTTGAGCGAAGCGCAAGCCTACGCCTATGGCGGCTCGATCATTCAGGACATGGGCTATTACCCGTACGGCAGCCATTTTTTCAGCGATCTGACGCACTACGTGCGGAGCGGAGACTTCGTGCAAGCCTTGCTGCGCGATGCGAAGGACCTCGACGAATACGCCTTCGCCGTCGGCGCGCTGGCTCATTATGCCGCCGACAACAACGGCCATCGTCTCGCCACCAATCGCGCCGTGCCTCTCCTTTATCCTGCGCTGCAAAAAAAATACGGCGACACAGTTTCGTATGAACAAGATCCTCTGGCTCACACCAAAACGGAGTTCGGCTTCGATGTTCTCGAAGTGGCGCATGAGAGTTACGCTCCCGACGGCTACCACGACCTCATAGGCTTTGAAGTCTCGCAAGACCTCCTCGATCGTGCTTTTGAGCAGACGTACGGCCTCGCACTCAAAGACGTGCTCGTCGATGAAGACAAAGCCCTCAACTCTTTTCGCCATGCCGTCAGCAAAACCATCCCGACTGCCACAAAAGTCGCGTGGAGCCTGAAGAAGGATGAAATCAAGACAGACTTGCCCGGCATCACCAAGAAAAAATTCCGCTACAATCTTTCCAAAGCCAACTACGAACGGGAATATGGAAAGAATTATCAGAAGCCGAATTTTCGCGAAAGGTTCCTCGCTTTTCTTTACAGGCTCATCCCTAAGTTTGGCCCTCTTAAAGTTCTACAGTTCCGAACTCCGACTCCAGAAGCCCAGCACATGTTTCGCGCGAGCTTTAACTCTACATTGGACAAGTATCGCGGGCTGATCGCGGACGTACGTACCGGCCATCTCGATTTGCCGAACGATAATTTCGACGTCGGCGAAGCCACCGGCCCTGGGAAATACGCGATGAATGACGATGCCCACGCCAAGCTCCTGGACAAGCTCGCGAATCAAAAGTTCGCCGGCATGTCAGCCGAGTTGCGAGACGAGATACTGCACTTTTATTCGGAGCCTGACGCCCCGTATGCGACCAAGCGTGACCCTAAAGCCTGGGGCACGGTGCAATCGGAACTCGTTCAACTAAAGAGCACCTCCCCTTCAGTGGTCTCGGGTGTCGGGCGAACCGCGCCGTAGGTTTGGCCCCATCCTTCCCCGCATGATCTCCGCATGCGGCTTTCTGGCGCGTCGCGTTTCCTGCATTCAAATTGCCTGTCTTGTGAATCGAAAAATGTGCTCCAATCGCCCCGCGAGCGCATGAAACAATATAAAATTTCGCGTAAGCTTCTTGCCGGCTCAGGGATGAAGAAGAACAAACCCATTCGAAAATTGTTGGCTGCCAATCGCAGCGAAATTGCCATCCGCATTTTCCGCGCTGCGAACGAACTTGGCTTGCGCACGGTGGGTATCTATTCTCAGGAAGACCGTCTTGCCCTCCACCGCTTCAAAGCCGACGAAGCATATCAAGTCGGCGCAGGGAAAGGCCCGGTGGTGGCGTACCTTGACATCGACGGCATCGTCGCGCTCGCAAAGGAAAAAGGCGTCGACGCTATCCACCCCGGCTATGGCTTCTTATCCGAGAATCCAGCATTCGCCCGCGCTTGCCAAAAAGCAGACATCGCCTTCATCGGTCCTACTCCTGAATTACTCGAACTCCTCGGAGACAAAACCGCCGCAAGGCGCCTCGCGGATTCGGCTGGCGTACCGGTGCTTCCGGGAACGGAGCAATCGATAACATCTGCAGCCGAGGCTCACAAACTGGCAGCTTCTATCGGCTATCCCGTCATCGTGAAGGCCGCGATGGGCGGCGGCGGCCGCGGCATGCGTGTAGTCCGCGGCGAAGAGGAGCTCGACCAACGCCTGGAAGAGGCTCAGGGGGAAGCCAAGTCGGCTTTTGGCGACGCGAGCGTTTTTCTCGAAAAATATTTGCCGCGCGCCCGCCACCTCGAGGTTCAGATTCTCGCGGACAATCACGGCAATTTGCTGCACCTCTACGAGCGCGATTGTTCCGTCCAGCGGCGCCACCAAAAGGTCGTCGAAGTTGCTCCCGCGCCGAATTTGCCGGCATCTGTGCGCGGGGAATTATGCGATGCCGCCGTCCGGCTCGCCCAGAAAGCGAAATATCGCAACGCGGGCACTGTCGAATTCCTGTACGACGTCGATGCGCAAAAGTGGTATTTCATCGAAGTGAATCCCCGCATCCAGGTCGAGCACACCGTCACTGAAATGGTCACGGGCATCGATCTGGTGCGGTCGCAAATTCTTGTCGCGCAGGGCCACAAGCTCCACGAAGAACCTCTGGCGTTGCCCGATCAAGCCAACGTGCCGCTCTATGGCTCGGCCCTGCAATGTCGTGTAACCACCGAAGACCCCGAGAAAAATTTCGCCCCTGACTACGGCAAGCTCACCACCTATCGCTCCCCAGCAGGATTTGGAATCCGCCTCGACGGCGGCACTGCTTATGCCGGAGCGGTGCTTGCCGCGTATTACGATTCGCTCCTAGTAAAAGTCACCGCGTGGGGAACAAAACTTCCCGAAGCCTGCCAACGCATGGACCGCGCCCTCCGCGAATTCCGCATTCGCGGCGTCAAGACCAACATTCCCTTCCTCGAAAACGTCATCAACCATCCGCGTTTTCGCGTCGGCGAAGTCACGACCTCTTTTCTCGATGAATCGCCCGAATTGTTTCGCCTGCAAAGCCGCGGCGACCGCGCCACAAAACTTCTTTCCTATCTCGGCGACGTCATTCTCAACGGCAATCCCGAAGTGAAGGGCAAACCGGTTCCCAACATATTCGAAAAGGCCGCTCTGCCCAGTGTGCCCGGTATCGATCCGCCTTCAGGAACGCGCCAGTTCCTGCAAAAGCTCGGTCCGAAGAAATTTGCCGCCTGGGCAAGAAAAGAAAAGCGTCTTCTGATCACGGACACCACCTTCCGCGACGCCCATCAATCGCTGATGGCCACGCGCGTCCGCACGCACGATTTGCTGGCCACCGCCAACGCCGTCGCGCAACGTCTTCCAAATCTTTTCAGCCTTGAAATGTGGGGCGGCGCAACGTTCGACACTTCCATGCGCTTTCTCCACGAAGACCCCTGGCAGCGTCTCCGCGATCTACGCCAACGCATTCCCAATATCTGCTTTCAGATGCTTCTCCGCGGCGCAAATGCTGTCGGCTACACTTCGTATCCGGACAACGTAATCATCGAGTTTGTCCGCGAAGCCCACGCCCAGGGCATCGATATCTTCCGCGTCTTCGATTCGCTCAACTCCATCGAAAACATGCGCGTCTCCATCGACGCTGTTCTCGAAACCGGCGCCGTCTGCGAGCCCGCCATTTGCTACACAGGCGATCTCTTCGACAAATCCCGCCCCAAATACTCGCTGAAATATTACGTAACCATGGCCAAGCAGCTTGAAAAACGCGGCGCGCATTTTCTCGCCATTAAAGACATGGCCGGCCTCTGCAAACCCTATGCTGCCTTCGAGCTCGTCAAAACTCTCCGCGAAGAAATCGCCATTCCCGTCCACTTTCACACGCATGACACCAGCGGCATCAATTCCGCTTCAGTGCTGAAAGCCGCTGACGCCGGCGCCGATATTGCCGACGCTGCCATCGCCTCCATGAGCGGCGGCACCAGCCAGCCCAATCTAAATTCCATCGTTGAAGCTCTGCGTAACACTCCTCGCAACACAAATCTCGATATCGAGGCGCTCAACGAATGCTCCGACTATTGGGAAACGGTTCGCACCTACTATTTGCCTTTCGATTCCGGCCCGAAGTCCGGCTCCGCGCGCCTCTATCAACATGAAATCCCCGGCGGCCAATACACGAATCTTCGCGAACAGGCCGCCGCCATGGGACTGGGCCATCGCTGGCGCGAAGTCGAGGAAATGTACGCCGAAGTGAACCAACTTTTTGGCGACATAGTGAAAGTCACGCCGTCCAGCAAAGTCGTCGGCGACATGACGCTCTTTCTCATGGCCAATGAGATGCAACCCGGCGATATTCTCAAGCTCGGCGAAAACCATGACGTCTCTCTTCCGAACTCCGTCGTCGAAATGTTCTCCGGCGTCCTCGGTGTGCCACCCGGCGGTTGGCCGCGCAAGCTGCAAAAGATAATTCTTCGCGGAGCCGCCCCACTCAAAGGCCGCCCCGGCGCAAGTCTCGAAGCCGTAGACCTATTCGCGGAATCCGCCGGACTCGCAAAGAAATCAGCTCACGACGTGCGCCGCGATGATCTGTTGAGCTATTTGCTCTATCCTGATGTCTTCGTTAAGTACGACAAGTTTCGCCAGACCTATGCGGATGTCAGCGTGCTTCCGACGCCCGCCTTTTTCTATGGCTTGGCTTCCGGCGAAGAGATCACCATCGAGATCGAGCCGGGAAAAACGCTCATCCTCAAATTTCTGACGGCTAGCGACCCGCACCCGGATGGAACGCGTACACTGTTTTTTGAGCTGAATGGCCAGCCGCGCGAAGTAAACGTTCGCGACCGGGCGCTACGCGTCGTCGAACGCACACATCCGAAAGCGGACCCCGCCGATCCCGGGCAGGTCGCCGCGCCCACGGCCGGCGTAATCAGCGGCATCGCCGTACAAGCGAATCATCCTGTGGAACGCGGAGCAAAACTCTTGACCCTGGAAGCCATGAAAATGCAATCCAATATCTACGCGCCCATCTCCGGCCGTATCACAAAACTCCTGGTCACTCCTGGGCAGCACGTCGAAGCAAAAGACCTTCTGGTGACCATCGCCCCGTGAGCGGCCCGAATCTCCGCAAGCACGAAAACTTTCGTTCGCGCTTCCTTAGAAACCAGCGCGATCTCATCGTCTATCTTCCGCCCGTCTATGACGATCAGCCCTCTCGCCATTTTCCCGTCCTTTATCTTCACGACGGCCAAAATCTTTTCGACGGCGCAACCTCTTTCATCCCTGGCATGGACTGGCACGTCGGCCAGACGGCCGACCACTTCATCAGCGCCGGAGCAGTCGAACCTCTCATCATCGTCGGCATGTACAACACGAAAGCCCGCATCCGCGAATACACGCCTACCCATGTCCCGAGACTTGGTGGCGGCCGCGCCGATCGCTACGCCAAATTCCTCATTGAAGAAGTAAAACCCTTCGTCGAGCGCGAGTACCGCACCCTCTCCGGCCCCGAAAAAACTGGAATCGGAGGATCTTCGCTTGGCGGACTCGTTTCTCTCTATCTCGGTCTCAGGCTTCCTGAAGCTTTTGGAAAGATTGCCGCGCTTTCGCCTTCCGTTTGGTGGAACCAGGGCGTCATGCACCGCTTCGCGGAAGCCGCAAATGTGAATCCGCGGCCCGCTATCTGGCTCGATATCGGCACGCGTGAAGGCCCGCGCATCGTCCAGGACGTCGAACACTTTCGCGATGTGCTTCTGCAAAAAGGCTGGCAACTCGACCGCGACCTGCATTACGAGCGAGTCGAAGGTGCCGAGCACAACGAAGCGGCTTGGGCTCAGCGCGTCGGCCCTTTTCTGCAATTTCTGTATCCCGTTCGGTAGACCGAAGTATAATCCGCACCTGTCGCGCGCCTGTTTATAGCCGTTTCATCAAGGCCGCGCGTTATTCAGAGGTCATCGATGTCAGAGAGCCGTCCTCTCACCATCCTCTGTGTCAGCTCCTATGAAAAGGGCCAGGAATTCCTACGCACGTGCAAAGCCATCGGCTGCCGCGTTCTCTTGTTGACTGTCGAAAAGCTCCGCGAAGCAGATTGGCCCCGCGAGTCCATAGACGAAATGTTCTTCATGCCGGAGGAACTTCCAACACACGACCTCATCAACGCCGTGAGCTTTGCCGCGCGGTCTCAGCCTATCGATCGCATCGTGGCCCTCGACGAATTCGACATGGAAAATGTTTCGGCCCTCCGCGAGCACATGCGCATTCCCGGCATGGGTCTGACCACCGTACGCTACTTTCGCGACAAGCTCGCCATGCGTGCCCGGGCAAAAGAAGCGGGCATCGCCGTCCCGGAGTTTGTACACGTCTTAAACTACGATAGTTTGCGCGAATTCATGGCTCGCGTTCCCGCACCGTGGCTGTTAAAGCCGCGTTCGCAAGCCTCCGGAATCGGCATGAAGAAAATTCACGACCCCGCCGAGCTCTGGCCCTGGCTCGATCAGTTGGGGGACCACCAGTCCAACTATTTGCTCGAACAATTCATTCCCGGCAGCGTCTACCACGTCGATAGCGTAGCCACTGATCGCGAGGTTGTCTTCGCGGAAGCGCACGCCTATGGCGCCCCTCCTCTCGAGACCTCCCATCAAGGCGGCGTTTTCACCACTCGCACTCTTCCGCGCGATTCGCCGGAAGTCAAAACTCTTCTCGACCTCAATCACAAAGTTCTCCAGGATCTCGGTTTTCTCCGCGGCGTTACGCACGCGGAATTCCTCAAATCCCATGCCGATGGAAAGATTTATTTTCTCGAGGTCGCCGCCCGCGTCGGCGGCGCTTACATTTCCGACGTCATCGAAGCCGCCACAGGCATCAATCTCTGGCGCGAATGGGCGCGTCTCGAAGTCGGGGCAGGGAAGCAGCCCTATCACTTGCCGCAAACCCGCCACGATTACGCCGGCGTGATTGTTTGCCTCTCCCGTCAGGAGCGGCCCGACACTTCCGCTTACAACGATCCCGAAATCGTTTATCGCATCACCAAGTATCATCATGCCGGTTTCGTCTTGAAATCACCTCAGCAACCCCGAATCGAAGAACTCCTGGACTCTTATGCAAAAAGATTTCAAACAGATTTTCTTGCTACGGCGCCCGTTCCAGAAAGGCCGAGTTCCTGATCTTCCTGATTCTTTAATTTCTGCTCTCCCGCTCTCTGGTCTCCAGGGAATTTACCCAATCCTAACCGCGAACAATGGACGAACTCACTGTCCAAAGGTCTAGTTACTGTCACGTACAGCGAAATAACACTGCATTTGCCGTTCGCCATGCCGAGGAATACAGTTTGCAATACCCCAAGCGTTTTTCCGTACGGGGTGGTGCTATCCCTTTGGGAGGACCGATGTGGGGCAATAAGAAACCGGAAACGCCGCAATCCGCGCAACCGGGACCGTCAACGCCAAATTTTCCAACGAATCAGCCGCCGAAGCCCGCTCCGGCGACTTGGGAGGATAAACCTGCAATGAGTACAGATGCCATGCGTCCACTGGGTGCAACCGCGGACCGCGCCACCGCGCGGCTCGGGGCCAGCCTGCACGTGAAAGGCGAGATCTCCGGCAATGAAGATCTGCTGATCGACGGCTCGGTCGAAGGACTGATCCAGCTTGATGAGCGGAAGCTGACAGTCGGAACTACCGCAAAGGTCACTGCCGATATCATCGCCCGCGAGGTCGTTGTTTTCGGCACCGTGAAGGGAAATCTTCGCGCCAAGGACCGTATCGAAATCAAGAAAGACGGCTCCGTCAACGGCGATCTCACCACCGCCCGCATCATGATCGAAGACGGCGCCTACTTCAAAGGCTCTATCGAAATCGATAGAAGCTCCGAGAAGGAAGCCGGACACAACGCATTTGCAAAAAGCTCCAACGCTTCTGTCGGCGCTCCGGCAACGAAGACTATCTAATTCATCACCATCGGCTCTGTTTTCCTCAAGGGCGGCGCGGACATTCAATCCTCGCCGCCTTTTGATTTTTCTGTCCCCTGCCTCGTCGTTCCCAATATTTCTTAACTTGACAATTATTCTTTTTGGATTAAAGTGATTGGCGGCAATCCTCTCAGCTCCGCGTCTCCCGGCTTTTGCCGCGCTCAACTGCCGGCAACGCTTCTTCACCCCGGGACGCGCAAGGAACGTGGGGTTTTTCGATGGGACGGCTCCGACGCAGCGCCCCGCTTTTCTCACTTGCTCTTTTGTTTCTGGACCTGAGCGGCTGTGGTGGCGGCTCTAACTCGATTCAGCCCCCTCCGCCACCTCCTCCGCAGCCTGATTTCTCGATCGGCTTTTCCCAAAACTCCATCAGCGTCCTGCAAGGCGCCACGAGCCAGGCTGTCAATTTGTCCGTCAACCCGCTCAATGGATTCACCGGGTCCGTTCAGGTGACCCTCTCGACTTTGCCCTCGGGCGTAGTCTCGAGCCCCGCAAGTCCTTTCAGCATCCCTGTCGGCTCGATCAGCCCAGTCCTATTTTCCGCCGCGCCAAACGCTCCGACAGGAAGCTCCACCATCAGCGCCCAAGGCACCAGCGGCTCTCTTTCGCATCCGGCAAGTCTCGGTCTCACGATTCAAGCCGGCGTAGTTGCCAATCTTCCGCGAACCACCTACTCGCGAACGGATTCCGTGCCCGCCATGGATGATCCCTCCGGTGAGCTTCATCACCGGCATATCGCGTACGATCCCGCTCGCCAACATGTTTTCGTAGCTAACCGAGCTATGAACCGCGTCGAAATCTTCTCCTCCACCAGCTTCACGCGCGTGGCTCAAGTCAGTATCCCGAGCGCAAGCAGCGCCGATCTCTCCGCTGACGGCGCTACAGTCTGGATTGGCACCGTGACGGAACAAGTCGTCGCGATCGACACGTCTTCCCTGCAAATCAAAGCGCGCTACGAAATCACGGGGCTGCAGCCTCTTCCTAATACGCTCTTCGACCGCCCCGAAGAGTTGCTCGCGCTCTCCAGCGGCAAACTGATGCTGCGCCTCCGCCAATCTCAATCCACCGAAGCACTCCTTGCTCTTTGGACTCCCTCTTCGAACTCGCTGACGAACCTTACCTCTACCGAGCCGCAGCTCTTTCAGAATGGTCTCGGCGCGATCGCCCGCACCGGTGATCAATCCAAAGTAATAGTGGCCGCCAGCGATGCCAGCGGAGAAATCGCCGTTTACGATTCTAACGGCAACGTTCTGGCTGGCCCACACGGCCTTGGCAATGGCACGATTCCTCTCGCAGCCGCAAACCCCGACGGCTCCAGATTTGCCGCAGTGTTCGTTTCGAACGGTGCAGCACAAGTTTTGCTTCTGGATAGTTCTCTAAATCCGTTGGGAACCTACTCGACTTCGGCTGTGAACGGCCTCGTATTCTCTCGGGATGGACAGTTCTTGTATGTCAGCGAGAATGCTGCGGCTCCGCCAATCATCACCGCCCTTGATGGCCACACTCTCAATGCCATAGGCCAGGTTCCTGATTTGTGGATCGCTGGCCGCCGCACGGAAATCGAGGAGATCGATAACACCAAGCTTCTATTCGGCGTTGCCAATCGCGGCCTCAGTTTTATCGACGCCGCGACTCCTGCCATACTCCCGGCTACCGCGCCTGTTTTCGCCGCTCCTCCTGCCGCCATGCCTTCCGAAGGCCCAGTGACCGGCGGAACAGATACGGTTCTCGCCGGACAAAATCTTGGAACCCCAGCACAAATACTTTTTGGCACGCAACCCGCCACCAACGTCGCCGCAACGGGGAGCTCCCAGATCAGCGCGACTTCTCCTCCAAACGCCGCCAACGGCCCCGTCAACATCACTTCCTATTTTTCCAACGGTTGGCTCACTCTCGCTCCCGACGCCTTCAGCTACGGCCCGCAAGTTCTGCAAATCCTGCCCAACGCAGGAACTCCCACCGGCGGCGATACCGTCAAAATCTACGGCTACGGCTTCGGCAACGACCCCACAAAACTAACTGTCATCATCGGCGGTGCGGTGGCCACCGCACAAACCGCGCAAAACGTGACAGCTATCGCGCCTTCGCTCGGTCTGGATTCGACTTATCCCTTTCCGCTGGAAAGCATCACTCTGCAAACGCCTGCGGGAACTCCCGGCAAAGCTGACGTAGTCATCACCTCGCCCGCCGGAACTGCAACAGTCTCGAAATCCTTTCAGTACTTGCAGAGCGAGAATTTTTTTCCTCATCCTTCTTTCTACACTTTTGTCTTGTACGATCAGGCTCGCCAGCGGCTTTATCTCAGCGACATCGATCACGTCGACGTTTTCGAAATCGCGTCCAGTTCTTTTGACCAGCCTGGCATTGAGCCTCCGGGCGGTCCGCCTCCGACTGCCGGAATCCGCGGGCTTGCTCTCACTCCCGATGGCTCGCAACTCGTGGCTGCCGATTTCGGCTCGCAAAGCATCTATCTCTTCAATCCAGACACGAGTTCCGGCTCTACCGTCCCTGTGGGAGGCGTCGCCGGCTTCACAAACTCCGGTCCCGCGCGCGTCGCTGCCACAAGCACTCAGTCCATCTTTGTAGGCTTGAGTGCGGAGTCCAGCTCGTCTGGCGCCTGCACCTCTTGTCTGGGTCAACTCAATCTCACCGCCTCCCCGCCCGCGATTCAACCGGTCACCGAACCGCAAGTCAGCAGTATCACCGGCGCTCCGCTGGTCCAATCCAATGGCAACGGCGATCAGGTCTTTGTCGCCTTTGCCTCCGCACCCGGTGGCCCACTTGCTCTCTGGAATTCTTCTTCTCCCGATCAATTTTCAACACTCACGGCGAATGCCTCCGCCACCGATCTTGGCGCCGCCGCCGATGGAACCATGTTCGCTCTCCAGACCAACGGCACGACCGAGGTTCGCACCGCCGATCTTGCCCTCGCCGCCGTGCCCGCGAATCAAGAACTCCTGCAAATCCCCGGCCGCAATCAGGTTCCCGGCGTAACTCTCCATCCCAGCGGCTCGCTGCTCTACCAGCCGTTCCTCACCGGGCCAGCGGGAAACGCCGGAGTCAAAGGCGGCATCGATATCCTTGATGCGCATAGTGGTTTTCTCCGCCTGCGCATCCTTCTCCCTCAACAATTCATGACCGCCGCCGACGCTCTCCACGGCGTCTTTCTTTCCACCGACGAAAACGGCCAGCGCCTTTTCGCCCTCACCTCTCAGGATGGCACCGCGCAAAACGCAGGGATCACCATCGTGACGCTCGCCAACGTCCCGCTCGGAATCGGAATCCTCACTCCTGCCAACGGTCCCGCGGCTGGCGGAACCACGCTGACGATTCGCGGCAGCGGTTTCGCAACCGGCGCCACCGCCACCATCGGCGGCAAATCCGCTTCCGTCACCTTCAAAGACATGAACACGCTAACCGTCGTCACGCCCGCGCTGCCCGCCGGCGCCCAGCGCCTTGCCATCACCAATCCCGACGGCGAAACCATCTCCCTGGACGCCGCCTTCACCGCCAACTAACCCGCCTTTGCAGGGGCACGATTTATCGTGCCCACTTTGCCCAAAGTACTGATCTTCGTTTCTTTTTCCTCCGCGTTGCCTCACTCCGCTTCTCTTCAGGAACAAAACTCTTTCCTAACCAAATATTCATGTTTTTCATCTCATGGAATGTGGAATCTGTGAGGAAAACGAGGCTCGCAAACACGCGATGGGAGCAACGATGGAAACGCGCAAACTAGGCAATTCCGATTTACAAATAACCCCGGTAGGCTACGGCGCCTGGGCGATCGGCGGCAGCGGCTGGGATTTTGCCTGGGGACACCAGGAAGACGACGACTCCATCGCCGCCATCCACCGCTCCCTTGAACTCGGCGTAAATTGGGTTGACACCGCCGCCGTCTACGGTGTCGGCCACTCCGAAGAAGTCGTTGCGCAAGCGCTAAAAAATTGGCGCGGCCCACGCCCCTACGTCTTCACAAAATGCGTCCTTCGCTGGGACAGCCAGGGCCACGTCACACAAAATCACAGTGCCGCATCTGTCCGACAGGAATGTGAGGACAGTCTTCGTCGGCTGCAAGTCGAGGTCATCGATCTTTACCAGATGCACTGGCCGCCGTCTGACAATGGCCTTGGCCTGGAAGAAGCTTGGCGAACCATGCACGCCCTCCAACAAGAAGGCAAAGTCCGCTGGATCGGCGTCTCGAATTTCAACGTAGCCCAAATCCAACGCGCAGAAAAAATTGCTCCGGTCACGTCTTTACAGCCGCCTTATTCCTTGATTCGCCGCGCGGTCGACAAGGAAATTCTGCCTTACTGCAAGCAGCAGGGAATTGGCGTTATTTCGTACGCACCGATGGCCTCAGGCCTTCTCACCGGCGCCATGACCCGCGAGCGCGCCGCCTCTCTTCCGCCCGACGACTTCCGGAGCAAGAACCCCGAGTTTCGCGAGCCGCGCCTCTCCAAAAACATCGAACTCGTCGAGCGTCTCCGCGCCGTCGGCGCGCGCCACGGCCGAACCCCCGGCCAGGTTGCCATCGCCTGGGTTCTCAGCAATCCAGCGGTGACCGGCGCCATCGTAGGTGCCCGCAACGCCAAACAAGCCGAAGGCATCATGAGCGCCGGCGAACTAAGATTGTCCAGGGAAGAAATTGCGGAAGTGGAAGGTGCCGCGGCCCTTGCAGTAGCCCGCTGACCCGCACAGTCAATTCGCCTCAAAGTCGCTCTAAACAGGTTGTAGGCGCGGGGCTCGCCCCGCCCTGGGCTTGCCCCGCCCAGTCGTTTTCGCACACTCCGTCAATCAAGCCCGCGCAAAATCCGGCCGCCATGTCTTGATCAACTGCTTGATCGCTTTCCGATCAACGATCTTCTCCTCCAACACCTTCCGCGCCAGCCCCGGCAACTCCGCATTGCTCGCGAATCGCAGCGCCACAAGCTGGTCGATCGTAAACTCCGAAATGCGCGCATGCATGTCCGCCGGAAGCACCCGTTCGAACCGCAGACGCTCCTCGAGACGTATTAGCCGGTCCTGCACTTTCAGCACCATCCCTCGCGCCGTTCCGATCCCCACAAATATTGCCACCGCCATTAGCAACGAAACCACGCTGCTGACCGAAAACGCCTTCACGCACCAATAGATCTGAAACCCAATGTTGATCAGTAAAACCGGCAAAACAAAAAAATGAAACGGTGGCACCCATTTCGCATGACTCTGGAAACTCTGTTCAGCCATCTATATCCTCCTCCGTGCGTGCCGATTCTAACAGAAGCACTCCGCCCCACGCGCTCCCGCGATTTCGCCGCACTCTGCGCAGCAAATCCATCTCTTCACCACTTGCACTTAAACCGTTTTCAATCCCGCCGCATCCAATCGTCAGGTAAACTTACTTCCATCGCGCTGTTTCCGCGACCTGTAAGAGGAGCAAGCTCATGGCAAAAGCCGTCTGGGGTGGCAAAGTCATCGCCGAAAGTAACGACACGGTCGTCGTCGAAGGGAATCAATATTTCCCGCCAGACTCCGTCGCCAAAAATGTCTTGAAATCCAGCGCGCACACATCCATCTGTCCGTGGAAAGGCACGGCCCACTACTATCACGTGGAAGTCGATGGCATGAAAAACGAAAACGCCGCGTGGTACTACCCCGAGCCCAGTCCTGCCGCCGCCGAAATCAAGGGCCGCATCGCCTTCTGGAAAGGCGTCCGCGTCGAAACCGGGAAGAACTAGCTCTCCCCTCCACAGCGGGATGCCGCACCACCAAATCTACCCTCGCGCAAAAATACGCAAACTCCGACTACTACTCACTATTCACTGCCCACTACTCACTCTCTTTTAAAAACCGCCCCATTGTGCATCACGAAATGTACATGCTCCAACTCCCCTACGTCCTTCAGAGGATCTCCCGAAACCGCAATAATATCCGCGTAAGCCCCAGCTGCCACGACACCAATCTCCCCCTTCATATCCAGCATTTCGCTCGCGCGCACCGTCGCTGACTGAATCGCATCCATCGGCGTCATCCCCATCGACACCATTCGTCCGAATTCCTGCGCAATCGGCTCTGTCCATGGAATCCCGCCCATGTCCGTCCCATACACAATCTTCAAATGCGCCTGCAATGCTTTGCGAAACGAAATTTCATGCACCGCCGCCCGCGCCCGGTCCCGCTTTCCTCCCGGCGTATCTGCCGGCGCCCAATCTCCGTAGTACGGCGCCAGCGTCGGGCAATACCACGTCCCCTGCTGTTTCATCTGCGCGATTTGCGCGTCCGTAAGCTCCAGTCCATGTTCAATCGAATCGCAACCTCCATCCAGCGCACGCTGCATCCCAATGCCGTTGTACGCATGGCACGCCACTTTCCTCCCCCACCCATGCGTCTCGTCCACGATTGCTTTCAACTCCTCCACCGTCAGCGTCGGCTGCGAAACCAGTTTTCCTTCCTTATCCACCCAGGACCTGTGCGTCATGTAAACCTTGATCCAATCCGCGCCATGCTCGAGTTGTTGCCGCGCCGCCTTCCGTGCCTCCACCGGCCCATCCACCAACTGCGCCCCCTTCGGCATGTCCAGTTCCGGC
>Ga0210403_10001445_pt1 | contig 22504 bp, 19 predicted proteins | sample IncBWC19MmetaG_FD_150863 | JGI IMG/M metagenome (GOLD analysis project Ga0210403, IMG submission 150863) | Forest soil microbial communities from Barre Woods Harvard Forest LTER site, Petersham, Massachusetts, United States - Inc-BW-C-19-M | ecosystem: Environmental > Terrestrial > Soil >... | reverse complement strand
GCCGGAGCCATCCACGGCGCCGCCGGTGGCTGTATAGCTGAAGGTCAGGGGATCGTTGTCCGGGTCGCTGGCGTCCACATGGACGGCGACGGTGTCACCCGAACCGGCAAACACGGACGTCGGACTCGCGGTGCAGGCAGCTACCGGCGGATGATTCACGGGCGCCGGAGGAGTTTCGTGCGGCAAGCCAAAACGCAGCACGACGCCGCTTCCCAGGCGGAGGTTATTCTGATGCGCATTTCCTCCAACCGAAGGCCCCGAGAAATTGGTCATCAGGTAGTCTATCTCCACGAACCGCCATACCAGGTTTTTGGTGAGTGCGACATCCACGCCACCACCGGCGGCTATTGCCAAAGCGGACTGGCTTCCCGCTCCGGTCATCGGCATCCCGACATGAGCGCCGCCGAGGAGAAATTCGGCGTAAGGAACGAAGTAATCGAACTTGCGCAAGTTGAGGCGCGGCCCGAGCAAAAAGGTAGTGATGCCACCGTGGATGGTGCTGCCGTTGACGTTACGGTTGTAGCTGAGGCCGCCGAATTCCTCGGTGAGGCCGATCCAGCGCGATACGTTCCAGGTAAAAGCACCCGAACCGCCGAAATTGTTAAACGAACTGAAACCGCCGCCAGGGTGGAAGTTCACATAGTCAAACATGCCGGCGATTTCGAATTTGGGAACAATTTGCCCGGGGGCCGACATATCGCTCGACGCACCGCCGGCAGGAAATGGCTTTGGGCGCGGTGACTCTGGAAGAGCAAAAAGATTTCTCGAAGCAGGCGTGATGTCCCCCGCGGCTGGCATGGCGGGACTGTTCTCCGCCGTTGCCGCTGCCGCACCGGCGCCGTCGCCATTCTGCTGAGCCTGTTGGGCGCACACCGGCAAAGCCAGTAAAGCGCTAACCGCTACTGCCGCACACCAATTGCGCATGATCTATCTCCCTCAGTTGTCTGTTTCGGAACCCAAGCTTATGTCCCCGTTGCAGCGGCGTTTGTGGCGTTTCCACAAACTCGCTTGGACTTTTGCGGCAAACTATCTGCCAGTAACCGCCACCCCGCCGATACCTTCCCCTACTTTTCCCAAACACCGGGAGAAAATCCAGAAGGATACAGCTTGCGGTGCCGTTAGCCTATTCTAGATTTCCCTGAATCTGCAAGTCTTTCCTTTCCCGCGCCAGGATCGACGCAAAAATCGTGCGGGGGCAGGCTGGGGGTCTCCGCAATCGAACCATCCGCGGCACGCGGCCGTCGCAAGCTGAAAATTTTGCGCACCGCAGGATAAACGTCGACTGGTAGTTTTGCTATTTGAAGGCGCGCGGCAAGTACCTAGTGAGTTATCGAACATTGTGCTAGGATGCCGCCGCTCTTTGTGGTGAAACTGCTTCTGGCGGAGCTTGGAACTTTGCGCCTCAGCGTCCTCGGAATCTGCGTCCGCCGCGTAGCCTGTTCCGCCGCGAGAGGAAGTGTCTCCACAAGGTCGAACCTATGGTCTGCTGGGTGGGCGGATTATGAAAACAAATAATTTGTGTCTGCGTGATTTGATTTTACCGCTGGCAGTAACGCTTGCCGCCGCATGCTTGTGCTTCGCACCGCATGCACGTGGCCAGCAAAAGCAAGAGCCTGCCAGTGGGCCAGCCGCGCCCGCCAAGTTTCCGGCAGCGAAACCCAAGGCGCAGACGCCAGCCGCTGCTCAGAGCGATACAGAAGCCGCATCCGAGAAAGAGGCGCAGGCCCAAGGCGCGACTGGAGAAAAGGATAGTCCCGAAGCCATTCAAAAGCGCGAGGAATGGTTTTACAAACAACGCGCTTCGGTGAATGGCCGCATTCCCGGCGGAGCACGCCTCAAAGCATTTCAACACATGCAGCGCATGATGGCGGCCGAAGGCAAACTGGTGCAGCGTCCGGATGGTTCTTTCGCCGAGGTGGCTCCACAGGCCGGAGCGTCAACATTTCCGGCATGGAGTTCGATTGGACCTACGCCTACAACCGGCGGAACGTTTAGCCCTGTAACAGGCAGAGTCACGACGATTGCCGTCGATCCAAGCGACCCCACTGGAAGCACCGTGCTCATCGGCGGAGCGCAAGGAGGAATCTGGCGCTCGACAGACGCGGGAGTGACGTGGACGGCTGTCGGCGATCAGAACGCCTCCCTTGCTATGGGCTCGATCGCCTTTGCTCCTTCCAGCCCAGCAATCGTCTATGCGGGCACCGGGGAGCAGGCATCCATAGGCTTTGACATTTATTACGGCGCGGGTGTGCTGAAGTCTCCCGATCACGGACAGACATGGACGCAGACCTGTACTGTTGCCGGGCCAACTTGCCCTTTCATCGGTCCTTACAACGACATCAGCCCCTTTGGTTTTTTCACGCTCGGTGGAACTCGCATCAGCTACGTGGCCGTAAATCCCACAAATCCGCAGCTGCTTCTCGTTGCCGCGCAAACGCAGTTCGCGGAAGGAACGACAGAAGGCCTTTATTGCTCTAACGATGCTGGAAACACCTGGTCCAACATTCTTCCCGATGAAATGGCAACTTTCGTCGGATTTGCCTCCCCCACAGTAGCGTTTGTGGCGTTGGGGAATCCGTTCGGAAGCTCCCCGGGAGCGCCTCACGGCAACGGAATTTACAAGTTGACGAACGCGAGCTCGTGCTCACCAACATTTACACAACTGACCGCCGGCCTTCCGGCGCAATCCACGATGGGCCGAATGGATCTTGGCATTTCGCCCAACTATGCGACGGACAATACGGTTTACGCCTCCATCGCCAATGGCGGCGCTGCCTCCACGACGAACCTCGGCGTTTGGGTAACCAACAATGGCGGCACCACTTGGACCCAGACTGCGGCGCCGGATGTATGCCAATTCCAATGCTGGTACGACAACGTCATCAAAGTCGATCCAACGAACAAAAACAACGTTTACTTCGGCGGCTCTTCTGTTTCAGATTCCAGCGGAAATCCACAGTGGGTGGTGCGCACCACGAATGGCGGGACGAGTTGGTCCTCGGTGCTCCCGAATCAGCTTGGCCCTGGCTTGCCTCACGTGGACACCCATGCATTCGCGTCCGTGAAGCTGCCGACGACAGGAAAGGTGCGCCTCTACATGGGAAACGACGGCGGCATCTGGCGTACCGACGACGCCGAAGCCGCAGCCCCCGCAACCGTCTCCTGGACCAACTTGAACGGCTCGACGCTCACCCTGACGCAGTTTTATCCCTCCATTTCCATCAACGCGACCTCCAATTCGCTGGCCTTTGGGGGCACGCAAGATAATGGCAGTCAGAACTTTCAGGGTGGCACTGCCTGGGTGGACAACAATCTTTGCGGCGATGGAGCCTCGACAGCGGTTGATCTGCAAGTCCCCAGCACCGTCTACATCGGCTGCGCCACGGGATTTCAGGTGAACGCCTCTTACCAGAATGGCGCGGCTGGAAGTTTTAATCCAGCCGTGAACGGCATCCTGCCCACAGACAGTTCCAGCTTCATTCCGCCGCTAGCCGTCGATCCCAGTTCCGCAAACGTCGTTTATTTTGGGACGACCAAGGTCTATCAAAGTGTGGATGCGGCGAACACCTGGACACCTATAAGTTTCGACCTCGTCAATCCTTCCCAGTTTTACCTAAGCACCCTGGCCGTCGCGCCGGGGAATTCGAAGGTCGTTTACGCCGGGTCGGACAGCGGACAAGTTTTTGTGTCCACCAATGTTGGCCAGGGGAGCGCGTCCTTCAGCCAGACGCAACAGGGCATTCTTCCTCCGCGCTCGGTCTCTGCTGTCGCCGTGGATCCCAACGACACCACGGGAGCCACTGCTTATGTGGCCTTTTCGGGATTCTCGTTCGTAAGCACAGCCTTGGGTGTGAACGATCCCGTCGGGCACATCTTTAAAACAACAGACGGCGGCAATACCTGGACGGATGTGAGCTGCTCCGTGAGCGGTACCGTGAATTGTTCCACCCCCGCCGCAACGGACTTGCCCAACGTTCCGGTGAACGACGTGGTCGCTGATCCGGATGTGCCTGGCGCGATTTACGCCGCCACCGACTTGGGAGTTTATGCCGGTAACTGCGCTGCGACACCATGCACGTGGAGCGTGCTCGGCACAGGGCTCCCACGAGTTGCCGTTCTGTCGCTCCGTTTGCACGAAGCATCCCGGACCCTGCGCGCCGCAACGCATGGACGTGGCGCTTGGGATGTTGTCCTCAACAATTTCGCTTTCACGGGTCCACGCATTTTTTCGCTCACGCCCACTTCGGCGAGCGCTGGCGGTGCGCAGCTCACGCTTACCGTTGCCGGCACAGGACTCACGGGCGGAACCGTCATGTTCGGCTCGACCGCTCTGACCACCACCGGTGTTCCAACGGACACCCAGCTCAGCGCCTCGGTCACGCCCGCACTCCTGATCGCAGGCACACCTCAGATCACCGTCAAGGTCGGGAGCACGACAAGCAACTCTGTGCCGTTCGCGGTCTTGGCGCTCACGCCAACACTCTCCAGCTCGAATCCATCGAGCACCCCCGTTCAGATCCCGCCCGCCGCTCCGGCGAATATTCCTATTCAATTGACCGGGACCAACTTTGCGAGCAGCGCCAAAATTCTTTTCAATGGCTCTTTCAGCGGCATCAACGCCACGTTCAATAGCAGCACAGGCCTTTCCGCGACACTTCCCGCCGCGCTCCTTGGTCCCTTTGGGAGCACAAATAATCTCGCGGTTATCAACACGCCTCCGGGAGGCGGTAGGTCCACCCCTATTACATTCAAAGTCGTCGCTCCCGCGCCCGCCAACGACAATTTCGCGAATGCGATCAACATTACTTCGCTGACTTACTCGGACGTCAAAGATAGTTCCAGCGCAACCACGCAGATCGGCGGCGATCCAACGCCGCCCACTTCCTGCGTCCAGCAGCTCACCAGCGCACAAGGCAATACGGGCGGTTTTCCGAATGGCGCCTACAACACGATTTGGTATCAATACACGCCCTATTTCTCAGCAAATCTTGAGGTGGATACCATTGGCAGCAGCTACGACACCGTTCTTTCCATCTGGACCGGCTCCCCGGGCAGCCTCACTTCCGTGGCCTGCGATGACGACATTAATCCAGGCATTGTTGTCCAATCCCAACTAACTGGGGTTCCGCTCACGGCCGGCACGACCTACTACATCATGGTCAGTTCGTTCGGGCCTCCGGACCCCAATCCGATCGCGCTCGGAGGAAAGTCGGTTCTGAACTTTGCTTACAACGGCGGTTTGAATCTAACGCCTACTATTACTTCCCTTTCCCCGAATAACTTGCCGTCCGGCAGTCCGGCATTTACGCTCACGGTAACCGGCACGGATTATATGAACGGCGCTTACATAACCTTCAATGGAGCCGCCAATGCTGTCCAGGAACAAACGACGTTTGTAAGCTCGACTCAGTTGACCGCAAATATATCTGCGAGCGAGGTTTCGTTTCCCGGGAACGAATATCAGGTGTTCGTTACTAATCCTCCGCCAAGTGCAACTTCTGCTCCGGCGAGCTTTCTCGTAACTGTTGGTACATATCCGGTTCCGGTTCTAAACGAAATCATCCCCACAAGCGCTGTTGCGGGAGGAGTGGGGTTCACACTATCAGCTCTTGGAAACTATTTTGCGCCCAATGCCTTCGTTCAGTTTAACGGCACGGAAGTGGCCACCGTCAATAACAATAGTCAAGTACTCACGGCCACGATTCCGGCTTCTGCCATCGCCAGTGCCGGAACTGTACAGGTCACGGTGGTTAATCCACCTCCGGGCGGCGGAACATCATCTCCGCAACCCCTCACGCTCACCCTGCCAACGACGGTACCGACGATCTCGTCCGTTAGTCCTGCGTCTGCCGCGAGTGGGTCCAATGGCACCTTCACGATAACGGGCACCGGTTTCCAGCAGGGCAGCAGCGTGTATTTCAACGGTTCATTCGGCCCGACTACGTTCGTGAGCTCCACGCAGGTTTCCATCTTTCTCAATCTGAACCTGGTCGCCGCAGGTACCTACCCTCTCTATATTGTAGATTTTCCGCCGGCAGGCACGTCCGCGCCCTTCAACTTCACCGTCACTGGCCCCCCTGACTTTTCGTTCACCGTTGCAGCGGGACAAGCCTCGCAAACGGTCACAGCAGGACAAACCGCAACGTTCACCAACGCGATCACCGTAAACGCCCTGAACGGGTTTACCGGACAAGTCGCTGTTTCCTGCACTTCACCGGCCCAGGCGACGACTTGTTCGCTCAATCAGAACACTCTTACCGCCGGGCAGTCCGCCACCGTTATGGTCTCAACGACGGTGCGCAGCATGACGCCACCCCTGCCCGTAAACCGGCGGATCATTTCCTGGCCGCGCCTTCTGCCGGTGATGGTGGTCATGCTGCTATGCGTTTTGCTCACCCGCCTGGCGCGAACTCGGCGGCAACGGATGCTTGCGAGCTTGCCGCTTGCAGGGGCCCTTCTGTTCCTCGTGCTGCAAGCCGTTGGCTGCGGCGGCGGCACGTCTCAACCTCCGCCACCCCCTCCTCCGACCGGAACGTTAGCAGGCACCTACACCATCACTGTGACTGGCATCTCCAACAATCCCGCCGCGACCCACACGGCGACCCTCCAGCTCATCGTCAACTGAGGGAGCGGCAAAACCTCTCTTACGGCAAGTGGCAGCGCCTTATCTCCCGGTCGGGCGGCAGGCAACTCATTAGAGCCTAGGGCTGCCTGCCCCTTGTGGTTGTGTTTCTTCCAATCCGGGGGCTTCTCCCCTACTCTTCCACGCCGTTCTACTCACTACTCACCACCCACTACTCACTTTCCCCTCTCCCAAGTCACACCAAATAAATGACTTATATTCTACACTTGACAATTAGTACTAACGTGGTATAATCGTTTCGTCGATTGGGGCACCGCTCCTGCCTGTGCTCCCGCAAGCCATGCGCCTCCGCCGCGCCGTCCTTCAAATTCCTCTAAAATCTTCAGTCCCGCCCGGGTCACCACTTTATAACACCTCATTCTCTCAACTCGTTTAGAATCAACACTTCTGCAAGTGTTGATTCCACGGCACTTTAACTCCTTTAGACGCAACACTTACGAAAAACCGGGCGGGGGGACCCCGCCGCAAGGCCCAAAATTTAGCAACTCGTCACTACCCCACTCGCCGCTTCAGCGCGCACACCGACGCCCGTTTATCCCGAACGCATTGGGCGAGGGGCGATCCCTTTCCCCTCTTGCGCTTACTCACAACTGTCGTCATACCCCGGGGTATGCACCTGGCCGATTCGGCGCACCCAAGCGCCGATGCGTCAGTCTTCCAACAGCAGTCCCCGGCACCGGGCTTCCCGCGCCAACTCGCGTTACACTGTTGGCTCGATGCTCACTACAACAGTTCTCGATACAAACTGGCTGGGGCGGGCGCGGTCGATTGCCGCAGTGTTGCTGGAATCGGACGGCCATCGCGCCATCATCGATCCGGGGCCGGCGTCGGCGCTTCCTACACTTCGAAAACTCTTGGACTCGCGCGGCATCAGTGCTTCGGATTTGAACGCCATCTTGTTGACGCATATTCATTTGGACCATGCGGGGGCGACCGGCGCGCTGATCAAAGAAAATCCCAACCTCGAGGTGTACGTCCACAAGGCGGGGATGCTGCACATGGCCGATCCATCGAAGCTGCTGGCTAGCGCGGAGCGGCTTTGGCCTGGAGAATTGCAGCATTTATTTGGCGAGACGCTGCCTGTGCCCTTTGGGAATTTGCGCATGCTCAAGGGCGGAGAGACGCTCGCGCTCGGCAGCCGCAAGATCGAAGTGGTGTACACGCCGGGGCATGCGTCTCATCACGTTTCTTATTTTGATGCTTCGGATGGCACGGCGTTTGTTGGGGATACCACAGGATTCTATATCGAAGGCGAACCGTTTGTGGTTCCGCTGGCGCCGCCGCCAGACATTGATCTGGAAATCTGGAGCGCGTCTCTGGATGCCATCGCGGCGCGCGCTCCGTCGCGCCTTTTTCTGACGCATTTTGGCTACTCGAATCATCCCGCGGCGCATCTCGCGGAATACCGGCGAAATCTGCAACGCTGGTCCGCGCTGGCGGCGAAAGTTATGCACTCTACGCCCGACCAGAGCGCGGCGCTGGAAAAATTCGTTGCGGCCGCAAGCGCCGAGATCACGCAACGCCTCTCCCCCGCGGAAGCGGAGCACTACATTTTTAATTCTGGCCTGAATCTAACCTGGCTGGGTCTCGCGCGTTACCACCGCAAACGCGCCGAAGCTGCCGCCGCTTCGCAACCGTAGGCAGATGCCGTTCATTTGTAGGGGCGCAATTTATTGCGCCCTGGGTTGCCCAGGGGCAGGCGAAACGGCACAACAATTAATTTTCTGCTGAGACTGAACCTGCGAAGACTTAAATGGATGTTTCGGAAGAGGAAACTTCCGGCGTATCGGACGGCTCATCCGATGGCGAATCGGTTGCCGCCGGCGCGGCAGTCGAAGCCACTGTCTCCGCGCCAGAAATCGTTGGAGCGGGTGCTGCCGAGGGTTCCAGCCGCGCGGAGAGAGCCTCCACCAGCAGGTCGACGAGTTTTTTTGCGCCGCTGCCGTCGGCGTCTTTGTCCGGATTGTATTGCGCCACGACCAGGCCAAGAAGATTTTTGTGCTTTGCAAATTCGGCGAGGGCGGCGCGCACCTCGGCCAGACGCAGGCCATCGGTGCCGGGAACGTTTACTGCGGGAAATTCGTCGACGGCGATGACGTCGGTGTCCAAGTGCAGTACAAACTCATGCGCGTCGGCATGCACGTAGGTCAGCCCATTTAGCGCGGCGGCGCTTCCGCCTTTGGCTTGAATGTCCGCCGCATCGATGTGGCGCATCGGCGATTTGCTGAGGAATTCCTGTTCAGGAGGATCGAGCCTTTCGAGGCCGAAGAGCGTGACGTCAGGTTCACGGACTAGCGCGGACTCGCCAAAAAAGCGGACAAGTTCTGGAGCGCCGCGGCCGATCACGTGGGCCACAACCATTCCATCGATGCGGCCAGAAGGAGTGGAGGCAGGCGTGTTCAAATCGGCGTCGCGGTCGAACCACAAAAGATTGACGTGTTTGTAGTAGCGGCGCGCGCCGGACAAAAGTCCAATGACTTGCGCGCAATCGCCGCCAAGCACCAGAACGAGAGCGCCGCTTTTGACGGCGAGCTCGGCGCGAAGTTTCAGGTCATTTAGTCCGGCGACAATCGCCGGTAAATTGCGGGCGCGTTTGTGTTCGTCATCGTCGGCGAAAAGCCGCGGCGCACAGTCGCCGTGATCGATCACTTCGTAGCCGGCGCTTTGCAGCCGTTCTACCAGCCCGGCGGCACGCAACGCAGCCGGAGCTTTTTCGCTGCCTGGCAAAAATGCAGCCGCACTCGACGGCGCACCTATCAAGGCAATTTTCTTCGGCTGACGGACGATTTTGACCGCCAAGGTTCTGCTCCTGTTTTTGTGTCCCGCGTACCGCGCTGGGCCAACTGCAAACTGCACGGGCCGTTGGCCCGTCCCTGCTTGTTGCTTACCGATGACACCAAAACGAACGCTACTAATGGGCATTACAAATCTTCAACGCCACTTCTTACTTCCTAGCGACGCGGCGCCGGCGCGATCGTCGCCAGTTCCGGAGGCAGCGTGAAGCGCACGTCCTCGCGGATCAAGTCGAGGTCGCGCTGATCCGTAAAACCAAATTCGGCGAGGCGCTCGCTGACTTGCTCGACGAGCACTTCGGGAGCGGAAGCGCCAGCGGTCAAGCCAACGCGCTTTACGCCTTCGAGCCACTTCACATCGATATCGGCGGCTGAATCGATGAGCTGGGCTTTCACGCCGCTGCGCTTGGCTACTTCCACGAGGCGGTTCGAGTTCGAGCTGTTCGGCGAGCCTACGACGAGGAGAAAATCGACGTCTTTGGCGACTTGCTCGACGGCTTCCTGGCGATTTTGCGTGGCGTAGCAAATGTCGTCGCTGGCGGGGCCTTTAATGGCCGGATACTTTTGGCGGAGGCGCGCTACGATTTCTTGCGTGTCGTAGAGGCTGAGCGTGGTTTGCGTCAGGAACGAGAGCTTATCCGGCTCGGCGACTTCGAGGGCGTCCACCGCGGCCACGGAATCGACCACGATGGTGCGGTCGGGAGCTTCGCCGGAGGTGCCGACGATTTCCTGGTGGTCTTTGTGGCCGATCAAAATGATGGTGCGCTTTTCGCGCGCGAATTTCAGCGCTTCGAGATGGACCTTGGTAACCAGCGGGCAGGTCGCGTCGATGACTTTCAGCGCGCGGTCCTTGGCTTCCTGGCGAACCGTTGGCGGGACGCCGTGGGCGCTGAAGACCAGCACCGCGCCGTGCGGCACGTCCTCGATGGATTCGACGAAAATCGCTCCGCGGCGGCGCAATTGCTCCACCACGTAGGTGTTATGCACGATTTCGTGATGGACGTAGACCGGCGCGCCGTACGCCTCAAGCGCCAGCTCGACGATATCCACCGCGCGCACCACGCCCGCGCAGAACCCCCGCGGCCGTACCCTCAGCAAAACCTTTCCATTTGTCGCAGTTTGCATCGTTATCCTAAGTGAGTAATTTCAGAACACTCTATCATACCCTACGGCGCGCCCTGGCCGCACCGGGTTTCGTCGCGTTTGACAGTTTCCGGTTACGGCTGCGTCAATCAGGAGTTGGAGTAGGCCAGGCGTGCTTTCACGCTCAATCGTTCATCGCTTGTACGAAATGGAACAGATTCAGAGAACGGGATATGGTATCACTGCAACATAACGGGGCCCTTCCATTGCGGCGGCGTCCCCTCAGGACCACGCTACGATTTGGAGACACGAATGCGGGCTGATCTCAACGGTTAGCCCGCTCCCCGGCTAGTCGCCGCCTTCCGAGTCACCAACTGCCTGCTAATCCGATTTGTTATCCCCTGTCCGCGATTTCTGGCACCAAACGGCGTATACTCGCCGCACACCGACCTCGGCTGAAGAGGTACGAAAATGCCAGACGATGAGTGGATTAAATCACTCGAAGACGGCAGGAGAGTGAAATTCATCTACCAAGAACTGCCGGAAGACGGGGCATTTATCACGGCGCAGCTTGCAGGCAATGAAGTCGTCTATTCTGTCGTATTGAGCAAAGCAGGAAACCCGCTTAGCCGTGAAGATGTTGAAAGCCATTTCCGGGGCGAGCTTTCAAAGAAGTCCACAGCTTAGCGAATTAGCACGGTCTCGGTCTGTATGTATGAGGACGAATTAATCGAATTGGCCGAACTGCTGCGAGAGCTTGAACAAACACTCCAGACGCTCAAGGTAACGGAAGAGCCCGCGCGTAGGCGTTTGCTCGTTCGCAAAATCAGCCGATTGTTTACACAAATCGAAGGCAACCCCATCGCGTCAAATATGAGCCGATACCCGCCATTCCATCTGGAATAAGGGCAGAAAAACCAGCCAGGTGGCGGGCTATGCTGGCCTACCTACTATCGGGATGCGGCAATTTCTTTCGTTTCAACCGCCTTAGCCGCGTCAAGCATTCGATCTATATGCGGTTCAGGACGCAGGCCGCCGACGTGCAATACGCAAGGCTTACCAACATCGACGCCGCAGGTTGGACAAGGGACCGCGAACAGAAGTTCTGGCGTGAGGTCCGGCACTCTCATTCAGAGAGTCTAAGTCGGAAGACTTCGTGGAACTGTACAACTTTGGACAGCTTGAACTTTCAACGGATTTTGGAGTCCTGCACTGGCACAATTGCGAGGCAACCGATTCAAGCTAGACCGAGGGCAATCAAGTAATCTCTTGACTAGAATGATGTTTTTGCGCTATAGATAACTAGGTGGTGTCTCTATGCGGGCATCCACGACTCCCCGGAAGATCAAATCCAATATAAAACTTAAGCAGGAACTCGCTTTCGATGCCCAAACTTTTCTCGATTCGGCTGGCGTGGCGAGAAAAGTCAAAGAGTTTAAAAGGGCGGAAGGGATCTACGCTCAAGGTGATGCCGCGAGTACCGTAATGTATTTGCAGAGTGGCGGTGTGAAGCTCACCGTCGTTAATGAAGTTGGCAAAGAGGCGGTTGTCGCCGTTTTGGGGCCGGGTGACTTCTTTGGTGAAGGCTCTCTGGCAGGGCAACCCGTTCGTATGGGATCAGCTACCGCGATTATGCCGACCACTGTGCTCGTCATTGAGAAGAAAGAGATGTTCAAGGTGCTTCACGCGGAACATGGCCTTTCCGACCTGTTCATCAAGTTCATGCTGGCACGAAACATCCGAATCGAGGCTGATCTGGTCGATCAGCTATTCAATTCGAGCGAGAAGCGGCTTGCCCGCACTCTTCTATTGCTCGCCCGTTACGGAAAACAAGACGAACCCCACGGAGTTGTCCCAAAGATGTCGCAAGAAATGCTTGCGGAGATGATCGGCACGACGCGTTCACGCGTCAATTTTTTCATGAACAAGTTCAGGAAATTGGGCTTCATCAAGTACAACGGCGGGCTTCAGATCAATACTTCTCTTTTGAGCGTGGTACTGCACGAGTAAGCAAGCTCTCGCTTATGATAGGAAACGGCACTCCGACAGAAATACCCAACGAAGCGGGGATCGGTTTTGTCCTGGTGGAGTTGGACCTTGGGGCCACGTTCTGCGAACTGGCGTTGTCCACTCAGAATGTGGAAACTGAAGAACGGAATACTCGCAACGCTCGAAAAGCCCATGACAGTGCCCTAAATTTTTTGCAGAGGCTAAGTCCCGAGAGTGCCGAGCAGACACTCATCAACGAGAAGTTTTCGCACTTGAACGAACTTTTCGAACAGCTTGGCCTCAATACCCGATAAACGCGCTTACTCGTGCAGCTTATTCTTTCATAGCTTACGCGGAGCGATTCGTTCAGCAGCTAGATTTATTTCCGCTTCGCGTACGGACTTTGCCAGGCGCGGCTTCGCTAGCTCGACGATATCCAGCGCGCGCACTACGCCCGCGCAGAACCCCCGCGGCCGTACCCTAAGCAAAACCTTTCCATTTGTCGCAGGACTCAGATCGGTAGCCGCTGTGGAAACCCCTGTGTTGCTCGCGGATTTTTTTGCCGTCAGGGCGCCACCAATCGGGAGTTGTGCATCCAGAGTTCAGAGTCAGGACGTATGTCCTTCCTTATCTGCGTTAAACATGACAACGTACGTTCTAAGGGGTACCGTAGCCCTCGTGGCCCGCGTCTCAACTGCGCTTGCGTTACTTGCATTAAGTCTGGCGGTGATTTCCGCTTCGGCACAAAACTCGCCGCAACCTTCGACGATTAGCGTATCCACTCGGCTGGTTCAGGTAGGTGTCATCGCACGTGACAAGAACGGACCGGTCGCGGATTTGACGAAGGACGACTTCGTGGTTCTGGATCGCGGGAAACCACAGAAAATCAGCGTTTTCTCTGTCGAATCCAGCCAGTCCGCGCCGCGGTCTGCTCAGCCGTTGCCGCAAAACACGTTCTCCGACCTACCTCAATACGGCGGAGCCGCCCCGAGGAGCGTCACGATAGTCCTGCTCGACAACCTGAACACGTTGTACGGATCCGCGCCGACTATTTTTGAGAACACTCCCCGCTGGATGGAAGACCACGCCCTCGCCAATGCCAAGGCCCATCTGCTTGAATACCTCAAAAATCTTGGTCCGCAGGACCGCGTAGCCCTGTATGGCTTGAGCGACACCCTGCACGTGCTGTGCGATTTCACGAGCGACCGCAGCCGTCTTTTGGCCATCGTGCAAAACTACGATGCGCAGTCTCGAACGAGCCGGGAAGTCGTGGACCCTGCGGCAATTCATTTGCCGGACCAGCCCGCTGGCGGGGTCCCGCCGCCTATTGATGCGGACCGGATGAACCTGGCAGCAGTGACGAACACATCAAGGGCCATCACGACCCTTGCCGCCCTCAGAGCTATTGCGGGTCACATGACTAACATTCCGGGCCGCAAGAATCTGGTATGGCTCTCGGCCAATCTTCCTTTCTCGGCCGAAGCCATGGCCGTCATTCTCAGCCCTGCGCAAATCGCCGTGTATCCTGTGGACGGGCGCGGGTTGCTGCCGCGCAATTCCCTGACACAGGAAAACGACACTCCGCTCGGTGAGTTGGGCCTGCCGAAACAAATGCAGGAGACGAGCGCATCTGTGGACTCCGACGAACCTCCTGGTATTGACACCATGCAGCGCCTCGCCGAGCTGACAGGTGGAAGGGCTTTTGTAAACACCAACGACCTTACCCGGGCTATTCGCGACGCCGTCGACGATGCTGCTGTTCTCTATTCTCTGGGGTTCTACATTGATGCGCAGTCCGCCGATGGAAAGCTCCATGAACTCAAGGTGCAGGTGAGACGCGAGGGCCTGACCATTCGTTATCCTAAGTCCTACCTTGCATCGAAAGATTCCGCTCCTACGAAGGACCAGAATTGGAAGACGGTGGTAACGGCGGTGCAAAGCCCGATCGAATCCTCCGCAATTCCATTGCAAGCCAAAGTGGATCGAGTAGACCAACCAATGCCGAACTCTTTGAGGCTGTTGTGCTCGATTGACATCCGCAGTCTTCGACTCCTCCAGACCGGAGATTTGCGCAAGGGAGCCGTCAGCGTGTATGTCATTCAACAGGACGGCGTCGGTAAGGTGCTTAGCCAATGGACCAAGACTTACGACCTCCAATTCTCGGAGAAGCAGTACGCGACTCTCTTAAAATCGGGAATGCCTTTTACGCAGGATGTACAGCCCAGGACGGGCGTCACAACGCTGAGGGTACTGGTCGAAGACCCGGCCACCGCCGAGATCGGCAGCCTGATCATTCCGCTGTCCCGACTAAAGTAATTGCTCGGGCGGTCGTGGCAGGGTAGGATTTCGCACTAGCTGAAGAGTGGAACTATGGTCTCTTCTAAAAGACTGCTTGTCCCCCTAGTCCTTGCCTGTACGGCCCTGTTGTGCCCTCTGCTTGTAGTAGCCCAGGATGACGGCGCCCAAAAGTCAAACAAAAGCAGCAGCACAAGCCTGATGGTTCGCAGATTTTCGCTGCATTACAACGGATCGTTCAAGAGAGTTTCACCTGATGAAATAGGGCAACGACTTGCGGAGAAGGGACTCCTTCCCCTCGTCGAACAACCTTACGATCAAGCGAAATTGAACATGGTCAAAAACGAAATCAAAAAAATATACAAAGAGAAAGGGATTGCCGTTGGCGCAGAAAGCGTTCTGAACTCGACAGACACTCCGCGATACGTGGAAGTATTCATCGAAGTTTACAAGCTATAAAAGGTTCTTGAAACTTCTGCTGCTCGAATGCGGTGCCTTTGTAAAGCACTGGCGCAAACCAGCTCAACAGACACCTAACGTATTTACAGACCACTTTTCTGATTACCGCGCATATCAAGGCAAGTGGATTGCTTCCGAGCCGGGGATGGCGTTTTGGGCCGCTAGTGATGATAGGAACGAACGAGTTACCTGTTTATTTGCTGGAGAGTGCGGCGTGATACGGGGCGAATCCGAGAATTCGCGTGAATTTGTTTCTACCCAGGGGTGCGTATTCCCTTTTTGAGCATTTCAATGGCTTTGCCTAATCTCTTCAACCGAGTTTCTTCCTTCTTGGCTTCGGTAATCCAGCGGCAGTACTCCTTGCGGTGGGTGTAACTCAGTTTTTCGAAGACGGGAAGCAGGCCTTCTTTCTTCATCAAGTTTTCAAATTGAGGAGGCACTTCGACGGTTCTTACCTGTTCATCTTTCCAAACAACGACTTCAATCGTATCGCCCGGGCCTTTCCCTGTTTGCTCGCGTATGGCTTTAGGCATGCCTAGCGAGTGAAGGGGATGGCCATACTTGATAAGTGAACCCGTATAAGGCAATCCGCTGAAAGTCGCCTTAACAGGGACCCTCCCTTTGGTGCCGAATTCCTTCACGGTATCGTAGGGAAAAAGCACGAAAGCTCCGCCGCCATCGCCCGCTTCAATCCTGGCCTGGAATTTATATTTCTTCATTGTGGTACCGGCTTTTGCGCTCTGGCGTCTTCGATGAAAGGCAATTAAACCACCTTCCCTTGCCGGGCGCTACCAGGCAATAACTCTCGATTGGCCAGACAACCGGAGAAGTCAAGTTCTAGGACTTCAGAAGGACGATTAGCGCGTTGCCGGATTTGGTGTTGACCCGGAAACAGTGCGGTGACTCGCCCCGGCGCAAAAACCGGCAAATATCCTTCAGCGCGACGTGCGACGCGGTCGCCGTCAGGAACGCGCGTCGGAGATATTTTCGCGGGCTTTCCGCAGCGCGTTTTTCGCTTCATATTTTGCATTGGCGCCGGGCTTCAGCTCGAGGATGGCTCGCTCCAGGGTCAGAGGCCTGTCAATTTCCGGCTCGGCGCACGACTTCGCTCCAAAACTCGGCTTGACGGCCGTCATATTCCACTTCAGGCATTCAAACCGGACTCCTACGCTGTAGCTTGCGTGGATCGCGGCCACGCAGTCCTCCAGGGTCTTAAACGCTGAGCACATGTCCCTGACATCCGTACGCGGCGGTAACAGCGATTGCAGTTCTACGGTGAGCTTCTTATCTTCTTCCGGATTGGCTGCCAGTTGCTCGCTGGCCGTTCGCGAATCCCTATGGATCAGATGGATGGGATTGTATTTTTTGTAACGCGCCGGGCTGTACCAGTGTGTCGGCTCCGCAGTGGCGGCATTTTGACCACTCCCGGCGGCGGTTTGCGCGGGCGCCGTAAGAGCGCCAAAGAACATTGCCAGCGCGACGACTGCGCCAAACAACCAGTGCTTTTTCATGATTACTCCTTCGAGGGCCGGGACGTTTGTTCTCTCCAGTAGGACACTTTGTTGCACGAATGGCGAGGCTGGCCGGGGACGGTACTACTCCAAAGCGTAAGCTGTCCCGAGGAACAGCCGCAAAAAAAAACAAACAAGGATACAGGCCTGCCCGTTTTCTGGCCTTCCCACCAGTTTTCTTCAGGCGGTGCTGAGATATAGATTGTGTGCCGTCCCGGCCCAAGGTGGAAAACATGAGCGAATTCATCTCTTGGGTACAAAGCAATTGGCAAGCGCTGGGAACCCTCCTCACTCAGCTCGCCTTCTTAGTCGCAGGTGTCTGGTTTGCACGCAACATCCTGAGAACAATGATGGCGTATCAGGAGCAGGTAGGCGCCCTGCTGCGATTGTCCATTACGGCTAGCCCCACTGAGCAGCACTCGGCTGATGTAAACACCAAGCGCTCTCTGGCAGAAGCGAGCCCTTATTGGCTCATGCCGGAAACGCAGACTGTGAGCGCGCCAGAGCCCACGGATAGTGGGCCGAGTCGATTCGTGGTTACCTGGCATCGCCTGGGTCACTGGTTGCGAGAGCCGATGAGCACTGCAGAGGCTGGTCGCCTGCGTCGAGTCATCCATTGGCTCCAAGCGCCAGCCGGCAATTGACCTGCATCGGACAGTACAGCCAAAGGCAGGGAAAGCATGGACGTGGCGAAACAGAAGGAACTTGTTTATTCGTGTTTATTCGTGCGAGTCGACCGATACAACGACCCTGGGGACTCCGCCGGAGACTACAAAGCCGACGGAGCCTTTTGGGACTGAAGAGATCGGGCCATCTTCGAAGCAAACACAAACGATGCAAATGGCCGACTTGCCGAAGATCACCAGGCTCGCCGGGTATTCATCGCCGGTGGAGTTTTTGGAATTCCTGAAGCGAACGAGGCGCGTCTGGTTGACTGTGGCCGGAGCGATTTTCGGGCTGATCGTGGTGGTCACGCTGGTGAAGCGGACGTCCGACTGGGTTAAAAACGCAAGAGAGCGGCGGCATGAACAGGCGATTGCGACTGTGACGCCGGACACATTGACTGCACGATGCGGCGAACCGGCAGAAGACGTGACAAGGGATGTGTATCCGATCCTGCTGCGGACGATGAACTACCAAACCAAGGGCGACGAAAAGTTAGTGCTTGCGTTCAGTAGGACGGCAGAGGAAAAGAGCGATTGGGTGTTTCTGTCGATGAAGGAGCAGAGCGGAGCCAGGAGCTACGATACAACCGAAGCGAAAATCGCCGCGCTGCCTTGCCTGGATTCGAAGCGGTGAACGCTCCTACATCCAATCGCCGATAACGGCGGATTACAGGACAAATGGCGGAGTTGGCCTGTTCCACTTGGATCGATAACGCGTTAATCGAGCAGCCCAAGACCTATCAGTTCGGTCTGGAGCGCGGCGGGGTCTGTAAATAGGATGCCATGCATACCAAAGGCACTCGCCGCCTCCACGTTGGGTTCGCGGTCATCGATGTAAACAGTCAAGGCAGGGTCGATTGCAAAAGTCTCCAGGAAAAGCTTGAAAATGCGTGGATCAGGTTTCAGCAGTTTCACTTCGCCGGAAAGCATAACTCCCCTGAACCACTTCAAAAACTCGAACCGCTTCAGAGCGGCAGGGAAGGTCTCAGCCGACCAGTTGCTCAGCGCATATAAGGGAACTCTGTGAGAATTTAGCTTCGCGAGGACGTCAACAGTGCCGGAGATCGGCCCGGCCAGCATCTCGTCATACCGCCGGACCCAGGCATCAATCAACGGCGCCTTATCCGGATGAACTAGCTTCAGTGAAGAGCAGGCATCGGCAAACGGGCGGCCGGCGTCCTGCTCTTCGTTCCAAGACTCTGTACACACTGTGGCGAGAAACTCCTCCATCGCGGGCGTGTCGCCATCAAAAAGCTTGCGATACAAATACCGTGGGTTCCAATCAACTAGAACGCCGCCGAGATCGAACACGGCGATGGAGCATTCAGCCATGAGGAGAAAAATTCTAACGGAGAGAGCGACTCCGGTCGAGGCGTTCAGTATTCAGCGAGCCTGCCTTTCGGATCACGCGAAAAGCCCAAGAGGGAGACTCAGCTAAAATCCAGGCACGGTTTACCGGACAAGTAGTTCCACCGGGCATATGAAAATGCTTCCCGCTGTTAATATCTTTCTATTTTCCGGTTCGTATATCTGGGTGGCAGAGAATTAGCAGGGGGGTGCGCATGGGTGCCAATTGCAAATTGGCACACTCGAAAATCACTCTAGCGGGTTAATCAGGCGCCACGATGCTATCGTTCTATCAAATTACTGCGGCCAGATAGTGAAATCTCGGAATGCCATTCGGACGACTTTGCCGTTCATTCTCTTCAACGCGTCATTCAGTTCCAAGAGGTGGGCGCGGCCAAGTTCGAGTTCGTGCTCGTCGGGCTGATAAATGGTTCCAACTGGATAGTCCAAATAAGCTGTCCGTGTCTGTTCAATGTGGTTGCCCAGAAGATGGGTCACGATCTTTCCTTGTGTGAAATCAACGAGCCGCTGAATGCTGAGGGCAAAAGCGGATGGGTCATCCACGTAGAGCCGGCCCGGATACAACGTATCCCCTGTGAATAGAATGCCCGTTTGGCGGTCGTAGATGGCGACAGAGGAAGCCTCATGACCCGGAATTGGAATGATATCGAGGACCCTGCCCCCCAGATCATAGGTCGCCGCCTCCGTCGGCCAGTTCCGAAAACCAAAGAACGCTTGAACAGCGCTTGTCTTGGGCTCCACAACGGTAGTGTGCGAGAGAGCTTTCAATTGCGCATCGCCGGAAGTGTGATCACGATGTGCATGAGTGTGAGCTACGATCAGGGAAATACTCTCGCGATTGTTGCGGCTCAACCACTCACTAATTTCTTTCTCCACGATGCTCGCCACTTCGGTTTTACCCGCGCCCGTATCAAGCAGAAGTGCCTTCTCCTTTCCAAATAACAAGTATAGGAAAGGCTTTTCGTAATTTGCGCAGCCCGACTCGCGAAAAATACAAAGGTCTTGGTTGTATTCTTGGACTTGGAACTGCGGACTGTTCCCACACTGCGGTCCACTCACCTGCCAGGTTCGAGGCAAAGTGCCATTCCTGACTCCGCCCCCGTTTGGTTGCGGGGCTTGCGCATATCCCAGACTCCATGAGGCAAGCACGAGAATTAAGATCGAGATTGGGCGGAAATAGTCGGCTGGTTTCATGTCGCGCGGGATTATACCCTCTGATCTCCTCACGACTGCCCTACTCATAATCAGAAGAACGACCACGTCGAAAATGAGTTTCCCATCCATCGACGCTGCCCTCAATCTATATCACGATTTCGCCCAGCTAATGGTAAATCGGTGTAAGCCCTTATGGCATTCGCCGATGGTTCCCGATTCTGCTACGCTGGGCCGATCACCAATCGTTGCGTTGAGGAGAAACAACGTGCCAGTCGTGGCTGGAGTGGATCTAGGCGGAACTGCTGTCAACTATACGATCATAGATCAGCAAGAAGAATTCCTTATCGGTGGTCTGTGCGAGCATCCCGCGCTTTCAAAGCAGGGGCCTGACGTCTGCCTCGCCCAGATTGCAGACGGTCTCAAGGTCGCTGTCCAACGAGCAGGTGTGCTGCTCGAAGACGTGGTGGCGGTTGGGCTGGATACTCCGGGCCCTGCCAGCTCGGCAGGCCAGCTAAGCGCGCGGGGCTCAACGAACTTTGTTCACGCGGAGTGGGCAGGATACGACATTCGCGAGGGCCTGGCGCACAAGCTTGGCAAACCGGTCTCCTATTTGAACGATGGAAATGCAGCGGCGCTCTGGGGGCACTACACGATCTTTGGCGCAAATAGCCGGGAGACATCGGTGTCGACCATCATCGGCACCGGCAATGGCGGAGGCGTGATTCTCGAAGGCAGCGTCGTGAAAGGCAAAAACGGGTTTGGCGGAGAACTTGGCCACGTGTTGCTTCCGTATCAAAGTATAGCCGGAATGGATGGGATGAAACCGGAATGCAATTGTGGAAGGACGGGGGACCTGGAGTCGCTTTGTTCTCTGACGGCGATCGAAAGAAATCTGTTGCCATATTTTTTGCCGCGATACCAGGGACACGATCTCGCCAAAATAGACCGCCACCAGGCAGCCAAGCAAGTACGCGGTCTCGCGGACAAGGGTGATCCCCTATGCAAGGAGATCTTCCGCGTTCAGGCTCATGCCCTGGGACTCTTTTTTGACGAAATGGTGAATACATTCGACCCGGATGCTTTAATTGTTGGCGGGGGCGCCCTGGAGGCGAGTCAGGAGTTCCAACACTGGTTCTTGGGAGAGATCCGCGTAGGCATGCCTGTCCAGCGGGAGGAGCAAGCTAGTATTCCCATCTACGTTATGCCGAATGGCGATACCGCTGGGGCGCGAGGGGCGGCTATTGAAGCACTAAAACTCGCCAGGCAAAGCGGTCTCATGTAACTACCGCGTTCCGCTATAAGTGAGATTTCTCTGTTACCCGGCATGTTTAAATCTACTTCTCCGGTCACCGCGTTTTTCAGGGCCTACTTGGAAGCTTGCACTCGCGGGCTGCGCCAGTTCCACACATTGTAGGAATAGAGCACAATGCAGAAGAGATTCGCGGAATGTAATAGTCACCCGTCGTCGGGATACTCGCGTACCGGTGCATCCGACGGGGTGTCTTTGGAGAGTTTCCTCCAGGCTTCACTGACCGGACGCACCGAGTTCCATTAGTGCTTAGCGTGGACAACATGAACGCCAAGGTGTCCGGGCGCGAGTCCTCGAACGGAGCGGCCGAACCTGGACGCGATCTCTTGGAAATGGATGTCTTCGATGGCAGAAAATCCGTGCGAGCGAAGAATCGCGGCAATGTCCGCCGGCTCGAAACGGCTGACCGAACGTTCATTCATTTTCTTAAGCTGTTCGGTCCGCTCCGTTTCTAATTGCCGTAGCTCTTCGGAGAATGCCTCGGGGGGTTCCATGTAGTCGAACACCACCTCCGAGTTCTGGATGGACGACATGTAGTCCAGAGTACGGCCGATAGTGTCCTGAGTCAGATAGGGCACAACCCCGAGCCAAGTGAAAAACGCGGGCGAGTTCTGCTGAAAGCCCGCGGCGGCGAGCTTCTCTCCCACATCGTCCCGCTCGAAATCGACTGGCACGAGAGTAAGCCATGGCGGAAGTGCGATTTGAGCTTCCGCCAAGCGCTGGCGTTTACCTGCCTGCGTCGCGGGGTGGTCCACCTCATAGATACGGATTTGTCGTGCGCCATGTGGATTCCGGAGAGCGAAAGTGTCGAGTCCGGCGCCAAGTATGGCGATCTGCCGAATCCCTCTTTCGACAGCTCTTGACAAAGCGTCTTCCGCAATCCGGCTTCGCGCAGCGGTGAACAGACGTCCGATGCTTGCCAAGGGATGTGCGTTCGCAAATTGAAGCACGTCCTTTCCGTCTTCACGCAGAATCTTCATGGCAAATGGGTCATCGAGGATAGAGCCATGATCGAGCAACTGATGTGCAGCTCGTTGCCGGGCGATCATCAGGGCCGTGCGGCTGGGTTCATTAGGCTTCAAGTTGGAGGTCTCCGGTCTCATCAATGTCTGATCGCACGACAGGTTTGCAATTCCAGTTACCTGCGATTACTCCCAGCGGAGGGCGGTGGATCGCGTCTTCGTCGTCGCTCGACAGAAAGACGACCCGATCGACCCCCTCGACGACCGGATCGG
>Ga0210403_10001442_pt1 | contig 22549 bp, 23 predicted proteins | sample IncBWC19MmetaG_FD_150863 | JGI IMG/M metagenome (GOLD analysis project Ga0210403, IMG submission 150863) | Forest soil microbial communities from Barre Woods Harvard Forest LTER site, Petersham, Massachusetts, United States - Inc-BW-C-19-M | ecosystem: Environmental > Terrestrial > Soil >... | reverse complement strand
GGCCTGCACCAGGCGTATGGCGATCTTCTGGTTTAATTTGATATCAAAGCCGCCACCGACCGACAGGGAAAATGCATTTTTGGAAATGCTCGTTCCGGTGGGATTAGCGACAATACGGGTGGGAATCTGCCCGGGCGCGAGGCCGCCGCAATTATTCCCGAAGTCTCCGTTATTGCAGCTGACTTTAACGCGGGTCCCGCCGAAACTGAGTTCACCGAATGGTTGAAAGCGGCCATGTCGAAAGGTGATCCGGGGGCCAAACAAGTAGGTAAATTCCGAACCGTTGATCATGCTGAGTGGGCCAGTCGCGCCGTTCAGTTCGAGTATCTTGCAGCCACCCAAGTCCGCCGCGACGCCTAACGCGCTTGTGAGGTTATATGCGATCGTCCCGCCGCCACCTACACAGTTCAATCCGTTTTGAAATCCAAGAATTGCGCCGGTGTGGATGTACATAAAGCCAGGTGCTGTCTCGATCTTCGGAAATCCGCCCTGTGGACCAGTAGCTGTGACGGACGTGGTGGTGCTCCCGCTCTGACCGATAGCTATGCCGGCCGTTACGACAAGCGCCTCCACGAATATCAACACTTTGCGTATCTGCAGTCTTCTTGTGTAGGTCTCGCTCATATCTCATTCCTCCTTAGTGAGTTTCTCTTGGAGCTGCGTCCGTCGCACACGGTGTTCGATTCCACGCCCGGAACGGCTACCACAACTGCAAGCTACATACCAAACACAGAAGACTCGAATATCCGGCTACCTGGTAGCTGGGATAGCTTCCACATTTGGGGGATCTTTCAAGCGATTAAAGCCTTGAATTAGCAGCATGGAGTCCTCGACCTTCCGAGCCGGCCGGTACTCCAAATAAACTTCCGCAGCGCGAAGCATCGTTGATGCTTGCTCCTGAAAGGGAAGCTGTTAGCTCCGACATTTCGGAGTGCCCACGAAATCCGGGAGTATGGCCGGGACAGCGATGGGCCGCAGCGGCGTCCCCAAAATCTTCGCAAGCGCATTCATCTCTATTACTTACTCTCAAATGGGCCCGCAATTAGTTTTTGGTCTATAGCTTGCAACTTCAGGAGACGCGAACAGTTTGGATTCGACACGTAGGTTTCGTTCTTACGCTCTCCCCTGTGAGCTGCACCGGAGCCTTGCTAACGGGAGAGGTCGGTAAACCCGAAGTTGATCGATGGGGCTTTGGCATCAACATCGAATAAGAGAGGGGCTTTGACCATGGCAGCTCCAAGCGGACAATACAGCGTTATTGTCAGCAGCCACAGGATCATCATTAAGAACGCTAGCAGACGAGAGTTGCAGGAGCGGAAATTCAACCATAGGACGAGAAGAGCCAGTGGTTTCATCAATGTGGCCGTTTGCCTGAGAGAGCTGACCGCCTCGCTCGTCGAAATGCTTGGTCTGCGGGAGGGAACCCGGCTGGAACTCGTCCCGCCCGCACCTCTTGTGGAACACCTATCGCTGAAAGATGCCGCCGATAAAGCGGCCGCGGACAATGTTGACGTTATAGAAGCAGAGCAAACCGCGATAAAGGCGAACGCCGGCGCAAAACTGTCGCAAATGGCATATTTCCCGAGCGTCGCGATCATCGGTGGCTACACAGATCAATCCGTAATCAACGGCGCCATCTTTCCTCACGATGCCTCCTATATCGGTCTCATGGGATCATGGACCCTCTTCGGTGGCTTCAAGCGCGAACATAGGGTGAAAGAGGCTAGCGCACAAGCCCAGGCGGCAGATCTGGGGGTCTCGTCGGCCAGGGCTAAAGTAGCGGCGAAGGTCAAGGACAGCTATTTCGAACTGGACCGCTCACGCAAACTCAGCCAGTTGGCACGCCGGATGGTGTCTGCAACCCAAGTGCTTGAGGCGAGTTACAAATCAGATGCCCCGGACATCGAATCGGCCCGGGCCAAGATGCAAGCAGACATGTTTCGGACCGAACTCGAATATCGCCAGGCAGTCGCTCGGCTGGAGACTCTCATGGGGCGACAAATGAATGAAAACAAATCAGGCCTGCAGCCCATTGAAAAGAACAAGAGAGACGCGACAATGAAGGGCCGTGTCAATCCTTTCATGTTGATTGGTGAATTCATATCGCTCGCATCCAACGGGGACAGCCTCAGCAAGTATCCACTTTCTCCCGCCAGAATCCGGGAACCGCACCTACCGCCACTTACAAAGGAAGGACCAAAGCCATGGCTACAAAACAACCTAATATCCTGATCCTCTGGGGTGATGACATTGGCATCTGGAACATCAGTCACTTCAGCAAAGGAATGATGGGATACCAAACGCCGAACATCGACCGTGTTGCCAACGAGGGCGTCTCCTTCACCGACTACTATGGCCAGCAGAGTTGCACCGCCGGGCGTGCAGCCTTCATCACCGGCCAGAACCCGCTCCGCACGGGCCTGACCAAGGTCGGCATGCCCGGCGCCACTGTCGGGCTTCAGCCGGAAGACCCAACCATCGCCGAACTGCTCAAGCCGCTCGGCTACACCACTGGACAGTTCGGGAAAAACCATCTCGGCGATAGGAATGAATACCTGCCCACCGTGCACGGGTTCGACGAATTCTTTGGCAATCTCTATCATCTGAACGCCGAAGAAGAACCGGAACTGCCGGACTATCCCAAGGGCCCCGAGTTCAAGGAGAGGTTTGGCCCCAGAGGCGTGCTCCATTGCAAGGCCCTCGCCACCGACAATCCAGCACCTCCCGATCCTCGTTTTGGTCCTTGGGGTAAGCAGACCGTCGAAGACACCGGTCCCCTTACCAAGAAGCGCATGGAAACCGTCGACGAGGAGATTACTTCAGCCGCCCTCGGCTGGATGGAGGCGCAGGCCAAAGCGGATAAGCCTTTCTTCCTGTGGTATAACTCGACGGCGATGCACTTCAGAAGCCACGTCGCCGAGAAGAACCTCGGAAAGAGTGGACAGGACCCCTACAGCGATCGGATGGTGGTCCATGACGAACAAATCGGCATGATGCTCGATAAGCTCGATGAGTTGGGCATCGCCGACAATACCATCGTCATGTATTCCACCGATAATGGGCCTGAGAATGACACTTGGCCCGATGGCGCAAACACGCCATTCCGCAGCCAGAAGGACACAAACTGGGAAGGCGGCTGGCGGGTTCCGACGTTCATCCGGTGGCCGGGCAAGATCAAGGCGGGTTCGGTGCTGAACGGCATCGTCTCCCATCAGGACATGCTCCCCACGTTGCTGGCCGCGGCAGGCGAGCCGAACATCGACCAGAAACTGCTCAACGGTTATAAAGCCGGGGACAAGACGTTCAAGGTATGTATCGACGGGATCAACCAGCTCCCCTATCTGACGGGCGAGGTGAAGGAGAGCCCCAGAGAGCACTTCTTCTATGTCAGCGATGACGGCGGTATCATGGCGGTTCGGACGGGCGATTGGAAGCTGGTATTTGAAGAACAGCGTGCAACTTCAACGCAGGTCTGGGCAGAGCCTATGGTCAAGCTGCGCCTCCCGCATATCTTCAGTCTGCGTCGCGACCCGTTTGAGCGCGCCGACACCAACTCCAACCAGTACTGGAACTGGGTGATGGATCACGTCCCGCAGCTTTACCAATGTCAGGCACTCGTCGCATCCCAGATCGATAACTACGTCAAGTACCCACCGCGCCAAAAAGCCGCCTCATTCAACCTTGACTCGGTGATGCACCAGTTGGACCACGCTATGCAAGCTAAGGCCACCACAGCGCCTGCCAGTAGGCAGCCCAGCACCGAGAAGCATGCAGAAGCGGCCTAGGAGAAGTAGCTAAGAACCGGTCGAAAGCGAGGGAGAAAAGACCTCGCTTTCGACACGATATAGCTTCTAGGAGAAGTGCGATCAAACTACTTTTACAGATTGGCTTGCGTGACCGTACGCAACAGGTGCAAGAGAATGGACCTTGAACAACCAAGACGTCGAATAAATTAGCCACTGAGCCACACAGGTTCCCGTGCGCTAGTTTGTCCACTGCCGTGGAAGACGAAGGCTGCTGGCCCTGGCAGAGCGCAAAGCAGGAAGGAATGAGCTTATGGGAGACTGGCAACGAGTGATTCACGATCTTCTCGCCCGGCTGGATGGCCCGCTTCATTTCCGACTGATCGTACAGCCGTTGATGGCATCTACTTTCGCCGTGATTGACGGCCTACGAGACGCAAAGATGGGTAAGCCAGCGTATTTCTGGGCCATGGTTTTCAATCCTGAACATCGAAAGGAGATGATAAAGGTTGGCTGGAAACGGGTGGGAAAGATTTTCATCCTCGCGGTCGTTCTTGACATCGTCTATCAGATCAAAGTCAATCACTGGATTTATCCTGGTGAAACCTTGATCGTTGCAACCGCGCTAGCCATCGTGCCTTACCTTATGCTGCGCGGGCCGATCAATCGTCTCGTCCGGCTGCGCAGAAACAAGATGACGCAAGAGCAATCAAAGAGTCGCGGCTGACTAGTACGCAGCAATCAACAGACGTCCATCCGCGTCGCCGTCAAAGGCGGCTGGAAAAGCATCAGTGAGCCACAATGAGTTAACAGGGAGACAGTGTGCGTAATATATTAGACTCCCCGATTCTTTTTTCTGGATTTTCGCTCGTCGCGCTATGTCTCTCGGTACGCGCCGGCATTTCCATTCGCAAGATGAGGAACCTTGAGCCAGAGGAACGGGAAGACTTCGATCTTATCGTGACGGCTACTCTGACGCTTCTAGCCCTTATCATTGGATTTAGCTTTTCAATGGCCGTCAGCCGGTACGATCAGCGCAAGAGCTACGAGGAGCAAGAAGCGAATGCTATCGGGACTGAATACGCTCGGGCAGACTTGCTGTCCGCCCCCGATGAGGCGAGAGTTCACGTCCTGCTCAGCAACTATCTCTCGCAACGTATTTTGTTTTATCAAACTGGCAGTAGCGAGCGACTTCGGCAGATCGATATCGTTACGACTCAGATTGAGACCGAGCTGTGGTCCGCGGTAACGACCCCGGCTGCGGCTCAGCCTACACCCGTTGCCGCCCTTGTTGTTTCGGGCATGAACGACGTGCTGAATTCGCGTGGAAGAACGCGAGCTGCCTGGGGGAACCGCATCCCGAGTTCGGCGTGGGCTTTGATGGCAGTAATCGCAGTCTGCTGCAACATGCTGATCGGGTTCGGATCACGGCGCCCTGCAGCAAAAACTCCTATGCTTCTCGTTTTTCCATTTATTGTATCTATCGCATTCTATCTCATAGCGGATCTTGACAGCCCTCGCAGCAGCATGATTCGCGTGCAGCCTGACAATTTAGTAAGAGCGCGCTCACACTAATGGCTGGATTCTGTTATTTGGTTTTCACCGATGGAGATAAACGAAGCGCGGAGGGAACGGATCAAGAATGCGCTACCGGTGCGATCGCAACCACATCGGCGGAACCTCTCGCATCCTCGAAGTCCTCCTCCGCGTTGGCCGCTCCGCCCTAAATAACAGCAGATTCTATAGCAGCTTCACCCGTCCCGAAGCAAGATCGTACACAGCCCCAACCACCTCAAGTTTCTTCGCCGTCACCCTCTGAGCTAGGATTGGCTGTGCCCGGCGAAGCCTCTCCACATTGTGCCGGACATTGGCTTCGATCGCATGATCCAACACCTGGTCGCCGCCCTCCTGAAGTGCTACTTCCACACCCGCCTGCAACGCATCGATAAGCATGAAGATATGACCGGGAAGAGGTTCGCTCTTCTGCGCACTTTTGACTACAGCACTCACCGCACCGCAGTTCGTGTGCCCAAGCACCATCACCAGCGGAGCACCCAACAGCTCAACCGAGTACTCCAGGCTCGCCAGATTATCGACATTCACATAATTTCCCGCCACCCGCACCACAAAAAGATCCCCAGGACCTTGGTCAAAGTCTACCTCCGGCGCCACCCGCGAATCCGCGCACCCCAAAATCGCCGCCACCGGATACTGCGCGGCTACCCGCGCAGCGCGGCCCGCCGAATAATCCTTCTGCGCAGGCTGATTCGCCGCATAGCGAGCGTTTCCGGCCATCAGTCGCTTCAGTGCCTCCGGTGGACTGACTGCATTCTGCGGCGCGTCCACTCCTGCTTGCGCCCCCTCCCGATCCCACTCACGCGAAGCCTCCGCCCAGCCGCTCACTCCGCTCAGTGCGGCTCCTGCCAGCACTCCGTACGTGCTCTTCAGCACTCCACGTCGCGTTAACTTGTCTCGCATCATCCTTCTCCGTCGAACAGATTATCCCGAATATGCCACTCCGGGGGCTTCCGTAACCTTGACCACGCAATCATCCTCTCGACGAAGCCGCGAGTCTTGCGACCTCCTTCGCTTCTGGATTTCGATCATCGTCAGGCAAAGGACCTGGCCTCGGAAGCCACGCAGCAGGCCACCGAGAATGCATCCGAACACGACCATACTGGTGGTGATGGGACTCATAATCAAGATTGTCAAATCTTCCCACTCCGGCTAGCCTTAGCTTTCACATTTGTCTCCTCGTCGATGCTACTGCACCGTCAAAGTTGTAGAACCGCTGATGCTGCCGGAAGTAGCAGTAATCGTAGCACTCCCCGATGACGCCCCTGTCGCCAAACCTCCGCTTGTAACCATAGCTATTGTGCTGTCGCTCGACGTCCATGTAACCGAACTGGTAACGTCACTCTTCGCACCGTTCGAGTTGGTCGCCGTGGCGGTAAGTTGCTGGGTAGGGCCAATGTTAATGGTAGGGCTCGATGGAGTAACCGCGATAGAGGTGATCGTGGCCGCCTGACTGCTGACAAACAACTTGGTATTGGTTACGTAGCACTGGCAGTTGCCGGAGATGGTTACCGTTCCGGATGCGATCCCGGTAGCCAGACCGGCGCTGTTGATAGTCACGACGGCCGGATTGGACGAGCTCCATACCGTCTGCGACGTAACGCCTCCGGTACTGCCATTACTGTAGGCTCCGGTCGCCGAGAACTGCTGGGTATTTGCCGGTTGTATGCTGGCATTGACGGGGCTGATAGAGAGCGCCACAATATCGGTATTTCCTCGAAAGAACTTACCACAGATCGTGCAGCCGGGTGTCATGAGCAGCAAAACAGAGCCAAGAATTTCAACCACGTCAAGCGGCCGGACTCTCACGACTCCCCCTCATAAAACGCCTCTAAATACCCAGGTCGGTCAGGGCGGATCCTCAGCTAGTCGTACCGCCTCCACCTTTGCTTCAACGGCGCTATCATATGCTGTCCCGTGTATTTGCTCTTATCTTGCTCCGTTCCCTTTCCCTTGGCCTAAATGGTATCTCCCATCTGGACGAATTCAGGGTGCGCGTCACGGAGCCGGACCCACCCGGTAGTACACGCCGTTCGCGCCATAGGCCGAACTAAACCATGTATTACCGAGTACGGCACACTCTATGAGAGTGTGGTAGACGACCTGAAGTTGGCTGGCAGGACGCGACGCAAGTGGTCACTTTCGAACCTGTGAGGCAAAGTAGAAGCACACGGAACGAGGCATCCATATGGCTCCCACAAAAAGGAAACTGGCACGTCTCAAAACCCTGAACGGGAAAAGGGCGCAGCCATTCAATCATGGCCAGGAGTACTCCACTTAATCGAAGGCCATATACATTTGCACAGACCAACCAGTGACTCTCCCTTTTCTCTTGGCGCACGGCGGCGGACCATATATTCCGACCATCCTCCCAGAACTCAGAGTACGGCGTCGACGGTGCGCCTCAATTAGTGCATTGCCCTGATATCGCCAATTGAGATTCAACCTCCGGTTTGCCCGTCAGAACTAAGCCGCAGGCGCGGCAGCGTCGTCATCACTCGACGGGTCGGGAGGAAGTGGAAAGCTATGGCAAGCGTTCCTTCTACTGCGGTAAGCTGAAGCGGTCATGTGGATCGCTGTTTCAGTGGGTTGGCCAGGTTTCTCGCTTCTATTCCAACTCTCTTGGATTCAGCTGCTTACAACTGAAAACCCATGGCATGCCGCGTCTGTCGCAAACGCCAGTGCCTTCCTTCTGACGGCTCTATCCAAACCACTCCACCTCAACAATTTCCTCAACACACACGATCTCTCGCGGAGCGGTCCCGATAGAGATCTAACGTCATACGCCAGGAAAGTCTTTAGCCTTTGAGAGTCCTCTTCCTCCATCGCAAACGCCAGGCCCCGCTCGGAGCGTAGTGTCCGCAGGCCGGAGAACGGCCGCGTGACGCGGTTCTTGGCGACGCCGCGGTAGCGCACCTTCTCGAAGCCGAAGACACGCTTCAGGATGCGGAACACATGTTCGACCCTTGGCTCGTACCCGCGACTTCGTCGTGTTCATCAAATTACCCCCAAACCCCGCCCTCCCGCGGGCTCCTCCCGACCGAAAACCCCACACTCCAACGGTCCGTGCGCTATCGCCATAAAATCAGCCACCTGCGCAGAGCTTCCCTAGCGTTCCTTCCAGTTGCCGCCAATCCGCAAACTATAGAAAACTGCTCGGCGACCCGCCCTGGCCTGGCGTCATTCTGGCAACGACAGGCCAGAGCCGCTCGAGGGTGTTCAAATATTCAACGTCCGGGCACCGCGTCCGCAGGCCAGTACGGCTTATCGGCGTCGGCTAAGTAGCCATCCGCGTAGCGATCGTGATGGCGAAGCCACGACATGGTAAACGGCAAAGCGTCTTCGTCGCGGCCTTTGGGCACGAGGTCGAGGTAGCTGTAAGCGCTTATCGTCGTCTCGGTGCCGCGTGCGTAAGCGGAGTATGTGTGAAAGATATCTCCGTCCTTGTAGAAGACGCTGATTCCAGGAGCCTCCTCGCCTGGGAAGTTGTTCATGCCGAAGTTGTAATACACCTTGCCCTTGGCGAGTTCCTCCTTGGTGAACGCCACGTGATAGTCGCGGTTGAAATCGTTGCCATTCGAAGACACCCAGTTGAAGCGCCAGTCCATACGTTTTTTGAACGCAGCGATCTTGGGGTAGGGTGCTCGTGAGATCGCCGCGAACGACACGTCGCGTTGCGCCAGATGCACCAGCGCGCCGTCCGTGTGGTCCATGTTGAATGAGCAGCTTGGGCAGCCCTCCTGCCACTCGGGACCGAACATGAAGTGGTAGATGATCAGCTGACTCTTGCCGTCGAAAAGGTCCGCGAGCGTCACCTTCCCGTTTGGCCCGTCGAACACGTACTCTTTTTCGATCTTGACCCAGGGAAGCTGTCGGCGTTCGGCAGCGAGAGCGTCGCGCTCGCGCGTGAGCAGCTTCTCCTTAGCAAGTAGTTTCGTGCGAGCCGCAAGCCATTCATCTCGCGACACTATTTTCGGGTTCTCTATCATGCTCGATGACATCTTGATTTCTCCTTTTCTCTGATTGTGGGACGCCTGCTCCGTTCTTTTGGCGAGACAGTTTCACGGCCAGCGCCGCCAGACCGCTAGTCGAAGCCGCGCTGGCAACGATCAGTCCCAAGGTTGCCAGACAGAATGGACACATCGTTCACCTCCCGGTGGCTAAGCTCGACCGCTAAGCCAGCTCTATAGGGGTGACGACTGAAGAGAGTCGATTTCGACAGAGGAAGACAGGAAAAATTAGCCCCGCCTTTGGAGCAGGAACTGTCTCACAGCCGGGTCCTCGGCTAGGCCAATCGCCCGGTCGAAAGCATCCGTGGCCTCAGGTGTCTTCCCTAGTCGTTGCAACAGATGAGCGCGAACCGCCCAGTAGGGCTGATAGCCCGAGACGGACCCGAGATCGATCGTGCCCAGTACCACCAGCCCCGCTTCCGGTCCCTTGGCTTCGGCTACTGCCGCGGCGTATCCAGTTCGCGTGCCAAGCGTCGGCGATATCCGGATCAGATGTTCGTAGAACAGCATGATCGCGACCCACTCGGTCCGACCGCTGCGCGCCCGCTCAGCGTGTACCGATTGAATCGCGGCCTCGAGTTGAAACCGGCCGGCGCATCCGCGGCTCGATGCTTCGGCGAGATGGCGTTCCGCCTCTTCGATCAATGGCAGAGACCACTGCTGGGAATCTTGCTCCGAGAGAGGAACGTAGCGGCCGTCCGGCCCCCTCCGCGCCGCTCTGCGGGCTTCGCAGTGGAGCATGAGAGCCAGCAGACCGCGAACCTCGGCTTCCCCGGGCATTAGCTGCAGAAGGACCCGTGCGAGCCAGATCGCCTCTTCGGCCAGATCCCGTCCACGCTGGTCAACACCCGTCATGTCGTCCCAGCCGATCCCGAAGGCGGCATAGATCGCTTCCAGCACGGCGTCGAGCCGCTGCGGAAGTTCGCGCTCATGTGGGACTTCGAATTGAATACCGCCGTCGCGGATCTTCGTCTTGGCACGCACCAAGCGCTGCCCCATCGTCGTCGGTGAAACCAGGAAGGCATGCGCAATACGCGCGGCGTCCAGGCCCAGTACGGTCTGGAGCATAAGGGGCGTGTGCATCGCCGGATCGATTGCTGGGTGGGCACATACGAAGAGCAGTTTCAGCCTTTCATCTGGAAACTCCGCCGGCAAGGTCACCTCCTTGGATTCCTCACTGAGGAGCAGGAGAGTGGGCTCGCTCGCTACGGCTACTCGTTGATGACGAACAAGATCGATCAGAGAGTGGCGCGCAGTCGTCAGCAGCCAAGCTTCCGGATTTTGTGGCACACCTTCATGCGGCCAAGTCTTGAGTGCTGCTACCAACGCATTACTGAGTGCGTCCTCCGCGCTGGCCACGTCGCGCGTATGCGAGGAAAGGTATGCCACCAGACGACCGTATGACTCGCGAGCCACCCGCTCGATTGTCCGGTGAGTGCTCTTCTGACCGCTTCCACTCATCCCGTGATCCGGAGCTTCAATTCAGGTGCAAGGGGACGGACCTCCACAGCACCGACCGAGGCGGCTGGGCAGCGCGCTGCCCAATCGAGCGCCGCGTCAAGCGAAGGGAGTTCCAGGATGGAGAATCCCCCCAGTTGCTCCTTGGTATCCGCGAAGGGGCCATCCTGTACGCGCCGCTTTCCCTCCGTAAGTCGCACCGTGGTCCCAGTCTCCGGCACTTCAAGTGGATCGCCCCCGACGAAGACTCCGGCCTCCACGAGAGCCTTGTGATACGCCCGCCACGCACCGAGGTAGGGATCAGTTTCGTCGTTATTCCGTGCCGCAAAAGCTTCTGGTGATTCGAAGATTAGCAGGGCGAATTGCATCAGACATTCTCCTTTCGGAACAGTTGTGAGCGCCTTTGTGCGCCTGAACGTATGACGGACAATTCGGAAGTTGGCCGAAGCCAAGCCGAATCTCCAGCAGCAATCCCGCACTAGGGTGCGGTTCCACTCGCGACCTGCTTAGGTCGGGGGAACGGCTGGGTTATAGCTTTTGAAGCCTGCGCTGGCCATTCCGCGTTGTGCTTCGGGGTTCTTCATGAAGGTCTCCCAGACAAAAGCGGTGCGCGCATTTTCCGCCATCAGCAAGGTAATGCCGGCGTCAATGCCGACGACGTCATTGTCATACCATTTTTTCAACGGATTGAAGGCATCGACGAAGCCGTAGCGGCTCCAGGCTTGCGGGTAACGAGTCTTAATGTTCTTCAGGACACGCATGGCAGCGTCCGGAAGAAACGGCAGTGAACCTCCAGAGGCAGCAGGAGCCACGGTCCCATCAATAGGACCCATGGCCGGTGGGCCGCCCCAGATCACATAGCCCTGGTCGGAGTCGGAAGCAGTGATACCCCAGAGATCGTCGCTGTAATCAGGAAAGCTCTTGCCCAACTCCACGCAGAAGCGGCGATGTACATCGGTGGCTACCGCCGAGTTCTGGAAGTAATCCGCATATTTGTCGCGCTTGCGCCGAAAGTCGAACCATGCCTGGGAGTATTGATGCACAAAAAGCGGTGCGAAGGAGCCTATGTAACGCAGCCCGTCATACTCGAAGGTGGTCCTTTTCCAGGCCAACCACGCCTCAGGCCGCAAGGGGTGGGAGGAAGAGCCCATTCCGAGCAAATAGATCATCATCAACTCGCTGTAGTAATCCCACTTGTAAGGCAGGAAACCGAACTCGGGCGTCCACCCAAGGGGCAGTAGTGAGGTGTCCTCTGATAGCCAGGTCCAGTCCACGCGGTCAACAATTGCGTGTGCGAGTTCAATGATGTCGCGATCTCGAAAGTGCTGGCGGCAGGTAAGGATGCCGCAGAGCAATATTGTGGTGTCGACGGAAGAGACTTCGGAGTCCCAGATTCTTTCGCCCGTATTGATATTGGCAAAGTGATAGAAGAATCCGCGGTGCGTCGGCAGCTTCTTCCAAAGGAACATGAGCGTTGTGATAACGCGCAGGCGTGCATCCCGGTAGGAAATGAAGCCGCGCTTTTCTGCGATACAGATTGCGGTCAAGCCGAACCCGGTGGACGCAATGCTTGCAACCACACCAGTATCCTCTGTGCGCACGTTGCAACGGTCCTTGATCAATCCGGTCTGCGGATTGGCTTGCTCCCAGAAGTAGAGGAAATGGCTGCGTTCCAGATCATCCAGAAACTGCTCATCCTCAGGCGGAAGGGCGGTCGGCGCGCGGCGAGGTGCTGTTTCCCGAGGCCCCCTGTCAGGCCGCCGTTGCGTGGGGGCCTGGGTCAACAGAGCATGAGCCTTCCACAGCGGGAGCGGCAGACCGAGGGAGACGGTGGCCATCTGGCGCAGCAGTTGGCGGCGGGAATTGCGACGCTCGAGCGGGTCGGTTGGGGTGCGAATTTGTGCTTGGTGACTTCCGTCGACCTCATCCCGACGTTCATCCATGCTCATTCAGGCCATCCGAGTTCTGACAGGAAGTTGATTCCGGGCGATATTTGCCTTGAATAATAGATGCACGGCTGCCCAGTGGAAGCGGTCCGTGGCAGCGCGCCCTCTAAGTTGTGCGTCTAACGGTGTTGCATGACGGGAAAGCAAGTTATCTGGACGGTCGTCGCAGTTGCCGCAGCCGTGGTTATCGGGCTACTGCTGCGTGCGCACCGATTGAGATCGATCTCCGTTCGGCAGTCGATATCAATTGAAGGCGCAGTGATCCAGCGCGATGCTGACACAAACAAGGAACTGCCGATAGCAGATGTAGTTGTCACCGCATCGGACGGGTTGAAAACCGCCACTACTCGCTCCGAAGCTTCAGGATATTTCAAGCTCGCCCTGCAACGAGGAGTGTTGTCCGGAAAACCCGTTATTGTGAGTCTCCGGCATCCGTCCTACGAACCGCTTGACTTGAATGTACAAACGGGAAGATTGGAGACCCAAGACGAGCTCTACGTTGCGGCAATGGTTCCAGTCGCAAAGGACACAGCTGAATCTACCCGTCCGCAAACAGTGGTCTCCCATATCCGGGTGAGGTATACGATCAATTCCCGGACAGAGACAAATGTGGGTAGCGCCGTCAAGAGCTTTCAGGTCGTCAACCAGGGGAATGTACCCTGCAATCATCAGTCTCCATGTTCCCCGGATGGGAAGTGGAAGGCTGCTTCGACATCCGCATCGCTGGATGCCGGAGCGGATAATGTGTTCGACAATATAAGAGCCTCCTGTATTGCGGGGCCGTGCCCATTTACCCGGATTGACTCGAGTGGATTTGCTCATGGCGGGCGCAACATCCGCGTTTCGGCCCTGGACTGGTCGGATACGGCTACCTTCTTGCTGGAAGCTGAGGTCTTTCACATCGCAATCAGTTCCAATGTCCGCGAATTGTACCCTGTCATCTTTGGCCGGACGCTCAATTTTACGCTGCCCCCCATGGAGGAAGGCGTGAGTCTTGAGGCGGAGATCGACGGCTCTCCCATGGTATTTCCTCTGGGCCCTGATCCCTATTTGAGCTGGGCGACCTGTACTGTCCGAACGGGCCCGGAAAAAGAAAAGACCGCCGTCTACCGCTGCGAGCTTAAACCGGGATATCGATTCTGATCTGCGATAGGCCTCAGTATCAACTCCGAAATAATGTCGACTGCGAGCCGGACTCTTAATGCCACGCGTCTAAATTTATCCTTAAATGGCAACCAGGCCGCGCAGGATTCCGATTGTTACGGCTTCTGTTCGGCTTCGGGCGCCGAGCTTGGCGAGAACGGAGCTGACATGGAATTTAATGGTGTGTTCCGAGACGTCGAGCTGAGCAGCCACCTCCTTATTTCCGTGCCCAAGAGCAACTAGACGTAGGACTTCCACCTCTCTTGCAGTTAGATGTTCCGCTCGAGATAGTTGTGTGGGGTTAACCGGCTCGGGGTGAATACCGTGAACCTCGTCTGGGGATGAGAGTTGTGGCACGGTGACTGCGAAGCCAGCTGCTGTCGCTGCAATCGCCGCAACAAGCTGATGAGTGGCGATGACCAACGGAAGTATGGAGCGTATCTTTAAGCGCGAAGCGCTTCTCGTCATGGCAGCACTGAGTGTTCTGACTAGCAGGACCGTGGGCGTGTCAGCAAAGACTTCTTCCAGCGAGCTCTTATTTCCCCACGGTCCTGCAAATGACTCTTCGGTGACAATCACAATAACATTCGGGTTGTCGCTCTGCGCACGAAAGAGCAGAGTTGATGGAAGCGCGATGCGCAGCAGATTCACGCCCTGCGCACCGCGAAGAGCTTCGAAGTAGCTCGAGTGCAACGTAGAATCGACACATGGCAGAACAAGCAACGGGTCGAGCGGGCGTACTATCTCCGCCTGCGCTCGACCTTGTTTTTCGTATTTGGGATGGTCAACCACGATCCGCCACAGTTAAGGTCAGCTCCATTCTCGCGCCTCCCCGGACCACGACAAGGGATACAGGGTCTCCGACGCTCAAGCCGGCAATTCGATGCAGGGCATCACGAACGTCATGAACGGGATCGCCATTCAGGGACGCGATCAGATCTCCCACCAGCACTCCCGCCGAAGCTGCCGGCGCATCCGCTTCGACGTGCAAAACCAGGAGAACCTGGTCGGCTCCCTCCGCGAACTGAGCGCGCAGAGTCTCCGGAACGGGAACGGCCTGCATCGCGATACCGAGAAAAGGCTGGGGCACGTGGCCGCGTTCAAGGATTGCGTCGACAACCCGATCTATAGTCTGTGTCGGCACTGTGATGATGGCATTGCGCGCCAGAGCAGGGCTATTGATACCCAGAACACGATGATCTTCGTTCACCAGTGCGCTGCCGGACTGACCCACGTAAAGTCGAACATCCGGTCGAACGAGCCGATCAATCCGTCCCCCGCGCCAGGTTCGCCAGGGGCTGCCAAGACGCGCGATGATTCCTGAGCTGGCCGATATGTCGCCTAACGCAGAACGGCCAACCGACAGCACAAGCTCCCCGACGCGCGTACTCTCGAGACCGCTGGTGTCAGCGGGTTTTAGATTGCTGGACTCTACACGAATCACCGCTAGATCCGTTCCCGCATCCGTTCCCGCAACCCTAGCGTCGAATGGCTCGCCGCGATCGGCAACTTTGATTAGCTCATTGCGGCGGAGACCACTACGCACAGTCACGATGACGCCGGGCCGCCACACAACGCCACTTGCGGTCTCGTGGCCTCCCCCGTGGATGGTGACGATGCTGTCCTGAACTGCTTCGATTGCTTCTGATATGGATTTGGACAACGAGTTCCAAACCCTTGAGCTCTGAATTCCGTTGCTCATAATGTCCTCCACCTGACGAGTCTACGGTGACACGTCCATGGGCACATCCGCCAGATGACCAGGTCACGGCCATCAAAGGATCGTTACTGTCAGAGCCCAAGTCTGGATGGATGACGACACAGCCATGCACCGGCTCGCTTGCGACCAAAGTTGAAAACAGAGGAAGGCTCAGGAGCTCTCGAATGACGTTAGACCTCTATCGGGACCGCTCCGCGCGAGATCGTGTGTGTTGAGGAAATTGTTGAGGTGGAGTGGTTTGGATAGAGCCGTCAGAAGGAAGGCACTGGCGTTTGCGACAGACGCGGCATGCTATGGGTTTTCAATTGTAAGCAGCTGAATCCAAGAGAGTTGAAATAGAAGCGAGAAACCTCGCCAACCCACTGAAACAGCGATCCACACGACCGCTTCAGCTTACCGCAGTAGAAGGAACGCTTACCATAGCTTTCCACTTCCTCCCGACCCGTCGATGATGACGACGCTGCCGCGCCAGCGGCTTAGTTCTGACGGACAAACAGGACAAAACAGAAAGGCGGGACATTGGATCATGCTGTGGTGGCAGGGAGCAGATCCAGTTCCTACTGGGACAGGTCTCGGTTCAAACAACCGAGCGGTACCCTGGCTGCAAACAGAGGATTCGGTCGGCGGTCAATGATCGGATCGGAATCGAACCAAATCCCTGAGTTGGGGGGGCTGGAAGAGTTGCCGACGATCCGTCCGGCTATTTAAGGGAATAATTACCCGTGTCCATGCACGCGATGACTGCCCACTGAAATGTGTCGACTCCCTCCTGGTGTTGACGCAAGATTTCCGCCCTCCGACTTTTTTGTGCTGCCGCCGGCGATTGCCTACCGCTTGGACCGCGCATTGGCCTGCCGCTACGCCATGCCGCCACCCATGGCGCCGGCGACGGCACTGGCGCGCCCTTGACCGTTGCCAAACACAGCATTGTCTGCTAAATTCTCATTCCCACCATATTTCGTAGGCTCATATCGGCTAGAGATCGCATCAGGGCACGGAGAACACAGAAGGCCAGTCAAGGAGTTCGAACGACTGAAGCTGTTGCCGAGGCTCTTGAAAAGCTGGGTATCGGCAGGTTCGTGACGGTTTTGCTGGGTCTCGACCGTAGCACAGTGCTGATAACCTCCCGGAAACTTTGCGCCATTGTGCAAGGAAACGCACGTGCGGATACCGAGAACGAGAAGAAACAATAGGACCCATGGTCTCAAAAAGACCAGTGAGTAGGTCCTTCGCACAACGAGTGGGCCGTTCACATGATGCAAAATCAGAGGGTAGGCATGAAGATCCGAGTTGCGCGATTGTTTTTGCTCCTTTGTGCACTGATGGCTGGCAGCTACACCCATTCCCAAGAGCTTCCTAAACACGACCAAACGGCACACCCAAAACTTGGCCTTGTCCTCGAGGGAGGCGGCGCATTGGGGCTCGCCCATATCGGTGTCATAACGTGGATGGAGGAGCATCGCATTCCCGTCAGTTATGTTGCGGGAACCAGTATGGGAGGCTTGGTCGGAGGAATATATGCGACCGGCCGATCGCCGGCCGAGGTCAAGCAACTCATCAACGGCATCGATTGGGACCAAGTGCTAAGTGGAGTGACACCATTTCGTGACCTATCCTTTCGACGCAAACAAGACGCTCACGACTTCCCCGGCCAACTTGAATTTGGTTTACGTGGTGGGTTGCAGTTTCCTTCAGGGTTCAACACAGGTCAGGGAGTCAATCTTGTACTCGATAGTGTTGCGCTTCCATATTCAGAGATTCCAAGCTTTAATGATCTTCCGATTCCCTTCGCCTGTGTGGCCACAGATCTTGTCTCCGGAAAGCAGCATGTCTTCCGCGACGGCCCCCTTTCACTGGCCCTGAGATCGACCATGTCGTTACCGGGCATCTTCACGCCTGTCCGATCTGGGAAACACCTCTACGTAGACGGTTTCCTGCTCAACAATCTCCCAATAGACGTTGGCAAAGAGATGGGCGCCGATGTAGTAGTTGGAATCCATCTGGAGACTGCTCCACTCGATCCAAAGACGAACCTGTCAAGCTTCGGCGTATTGGGTGAATCCATCTCCGTCATGTCCGCTGTGAGCGTACTTCGTTCGATGGAGCAGGCGGACATACTTGTGACAGTTCCGCTGCAGAAATATACGTCTTTGGACTACAATAAAGCGGATGCCATCATCAAGGCGGGATACGACGCGGCCGCCTCCAAAGCCACTGGATTGTCCTCTTTTTCAGTAAGTGAGGCCGAGTGGGAGGAGTATCTTGCAAATCGCAACTCCCGGCGAAAGACAGCACCAATACCAAGGTTCGTGCAGGTCACCGGCACCTCTCCAGAGATGGCAAAGGCTATGGAGAAGCAGATGTCCCCGCTGGTAGGGCAGCCCGTTGAACCAAAGAAAATTGACCAGTACATGACAACCATCGTTGGCATGGGCCGGTTCTCAACCTCTACATATTCGATGACGGAGAAGAACGGTGAACAGGGTCTGCAGGTTCAGGCTGAGCAGAAGTCCTACGCACCCCCCATCGTACGTCCTCTCATCGTGATTGACGGCTCCGAATACAACAATGTCCTCTTCAGCCTTGGAGCCAGAATCACATTTTTGGATGTAGGAAGCTATCGGTCGGAGTTGCGCAACGACATAATCCTCGGATCGCAATACCAATTGGCTAGCGAATACTACCATCCCTTCACAACCTCGAGCAACTGGTTCATCGCGCCCAGGATGGGCGCCAACAGCCAGAATTTGAACGTCTACTCCGGGAATAACCTGTTGGCCAGTTACCGCTTACGCCAGACACTCGGCGGCGCTGATGCCGGATATGAGTTTGGAAGGACCGGCGAGTTCCGATTGGGGTACGAAGGTGGCTATGAAAAAATCTCTCCCGTGATCGGAAACGTCCCAGCACTCCCTACGACCTCTGGAACGACTGGTGACGTCAGGATCCAATACCAGTTGAATACGCTCGACGACCCCGTCATTCCTCGCTCTGGCGTCAGCCTGCTGATGTACACAAAGGGGTATAACACGAATCCCGCCGCACCCGGAGCCTTTCCACTGTCTGAAATACAGGCTCAAGGTTTCTTCCGCTTGAATCATCCGTCGTCTCTTTATGCGACGGCGGCTGGCGGCAGCAGTTACGGGTACAAGGCGGGAGCTCCACCATTCTCCCTCGGTGGTTCGCGGCAGTTGGTTGCGTGGGGAGAAAACGAATTACTGACAAACCAATATTTCTTGGGGCAACTGGGTTACATTCGGGAGTTGGTGAATCTGCCGCCGTTCTTAGGCAGTTCGGTTGACTTTCTCGGTGTATTGGAGCTAGGGAAGACATACAAGCTTCCTATCGCCCCAAGCCCACCGAATCTCCCAATGGACGTTGCAGCAGGGCTTCTCGTGAACACGATATTTGGCCCGGTTTTAGTCGCCGGTACGGTGGGTGACTATGGCCATGCACGTTTCTATTTCCAAATTGGGCGGGTCTTCTAAAAAGCTTGAGACTTCGCAAACAGAGCCCGCACTATCCGTTGGCCGGGCAGGCCGACGAACGATGCGGGTTATATGACACCACTCCCTCACGATTACTTACGCGTTGGCGATGCAGTTGTGAGAACTCTGACTAGAGCCTTTCCTCCTGGCGTCACTGTAACGCTCCCTTCCCGGACTATCTCCGTTGCAGTGACATTCTTTCCGTAAACCGTCTTGTTGGCGTCATCATCGGTTTGCATGGATGCGCTACCCAAAGCGGCGCCGGCAAACAAGCCGCCTCTTGCTCTCGAATAAGTAAGGATATCAATATTCGTGTCGTTGGCACCGACTGCCTTCGCTCCAGTTGGGCCTGCGACTGCGGTCGCGTCAGCGCCTAGCTTCAACTTGCCTGATAGAACTTTAAGGGCGCTCTTCTTGTTTTCGACTAAAAGCACGTAGTCTATCGAGGAACCTCCCAACTGCACGCCCAAGCTGCCGACATCCAGTTTGTACATCGCCGGGGCTGACCACGGACCGTTCATGTCGTTTCCAGATCGGCAGACGATCACGCCGCGGCCATAGGTAACCCCTAAACCCACTCCAACCTTTTTTACGCCGGGGAACACGAGTACACACACCGACTTATTGAGAAGCTCTTTAGGTATAGCATCGGGTCTAGAGAGTATCTGCTTGAGAACTTCGGCGGACTGGCCTATCCGATCTTCGATTTTGTTTTGAGCAAGGGCTGGCAAGATTGCCGCGACACACAACAGGAGTAACAGGCGATTGCTCCTCATAAAAATAACCCTCATTTTGATTTCTTAGCAACAATGATAGTGCGTTTTCTCTTATTTACAAGCAAGATGGATTCCAAATGCCAGGTCTCGCGGTACCGGTAAAGTGCTTAGGCACAGACGCTTCGCACGAAGGATATGACTGCATTCTGCAGATAGCCCAAAGGCTCCAAGATATCGGAGTTTCCACAATATTTCGGAGAATTCATCCCAACAGACGGTTTCATTCAACGAGGGAACAAAAGAGGAGGCGAACCCAGAACCTCCTACAAGTTCCACCAACTTCCCATGAATTATCGGTCTCACTGGCTAGTTCTTACCAGTGCGTAGCAAATTGTGACCGCTCCTTAGAATCCGACCCGCCCCACTCGAATCAGAGCAGGCCAATCAGGTGATCCATCCGCCGCCTGAGCCGCGGGGTTGATGTGCTCACGCCGCTTCAACTCCGCAAAAGGGAGTCCGCCCATCACCAGACGCCCTCGGTCGTACAGCAGTTCATCCAGTGTGCCATTCAGCAGGAGCTGGTAGTTCCAGGGCTGGGGATTCTTAACGTCGGCGGCGATCTTGGTGTCGAGCGTCGTCGTGCAGTTTCTGGTAAGCGCATTGTACCACTCAGGATGATCCTTCAACTTGTCCAGGTAATCGGCATAGATGAGGAAAATCTTCCGCGCCCTGTCCGGTGACACGGTGGTGCGATACAGGAAGACCTCCTCGGCTTTGCGGTAGTTGGTGCGCAATCGAATAACATCGCGCTCGTCGGCCGTAATGAAGATCAGCTCGTACTGGCGAAAGAATCCAAGAATCGCCGAGTACGTCTGGCCAGCTTTATAGCGTGCCTCAATCGAAAATGCGATATGGTCGTTGTCCCCGAATTGGAAGCTGACAATCGGATGGCCGATATACTTTGGTCCCCAAGTGGTAAAGAAAAGGTCTGCGTAACGGAGCTGGGAAAGGTACACCGTCCGGTCGCTCCAGCAATTCGTGTAATCGGTCTCGGTGCGGTAGTCGCAGTTACGCAGATTGTGGATGGTGACCCGATCCCCGTCGATCTCGACCGAGGCGGTTCGAGCTGCATCAGTTTGCCAATCGCCTTGGTTCGACGGCTTCAAGCCGAGCCACCACGTCAGTACAATACAGAAGCCCGCGAAACACAAAGCGGCCGCACAAAGCGGTCGTTTGACCTTGACAAGGATCGCGATAATCGCGACTACATAGATCACGGTCACAGGAATGCGCAACCCTGCAACCCGAACGTCGACATAAAGAGCAGCAACCGCCCACAGAGTCATGAGCGCTAGAACAAACCATAAAACCGCGAGTCCCATCGTACGCAGCACCCGGAGCCAGGGCGGCGACACCGTAGAACGAACGCGTTCGGTAGGGTTAATCATTCAACCTGCAGATATACAGAGGCGGTTATTGGAAGCAGAGTTGCCTGGATTAGCTCCGACGTCCCTGCCGCGCTCTTAGCAGAGCAGAGCCCAACCTGGCTGGTCCTCGATCAGTGCCAGAGTCGCCGCGTCCAGCCATTGCAGATCGTCGAGGAACAGCGCGGAGGCCATGAGTGCAATCACCGATCGCACGAAAATGCTGCTGATCAAAGGCCAGATCACGGAATCGGGTGAAACCCGCATCATGGTTGAGGACAACGGGATGGGAATCGATTCCATGAACGCAGAGCGCATCTTCCCGCCCTTCTTCACTACCAAACCCGCGGGCATGGGCATGGGACTTTCGATCTGCCGTTCCATTATCGAGGCCAATGGCGGACGGCTCTGGGCGTCAGCGCACTTGCCCCAGGGCACGACCTTCCAATTCACCGTGCCAACCGCTGACCAGTAGGCGCGGACGCTCAAGCAACGCAGTTTCGATCTGACCTCAGTGCGCACCAACCGCTTTTGGGGCGGGCTTGGCAGCGACGATCGGAATAATTACGTCTACATTCCTTTCGACATCGGGTGCCGGAGACAGCTCGGCGGTTTGAGTATATGGCTTATCGTGATAGCGAACCGTGACGGTGAACGAGCCAGCAGGGAGTTGGCGAAAGATGTATCTTCCCTGCTCATCGGTATGCGTGGTGTGCTGAGTCGGATCGATCGAGACCTCGGCCCAGATAGCGGTGAGCTGCTCCCTGTCGTCGTATCGTAGATTTGGATCTTTCCGGCTATGCTGCGTTGCGCCTGGACTACGAAGCGAAAGTGCCCAGCCTGCTGTGCGGTGACGCTTACCGTTTGTTCTTCCAGTTGCGTGAGGGCGTAGCCGGGCGGCAGAGAAGAAATCGCAGGAGTCAAGCGATAGGTTCCATCGGGTAGTCCATCGACCTCGAAGTTGCCGTCGCCATCGGTGCTGATCTCCCGTTGAATGCATTACCTTGCAGGGTGAAGTTTGCCTGCAGCCCCGTTCCGGTGTCATCGGTCGACGTTCCAAATATGTGCCCGGTCGCGAAGCTAATTCCGAAGTCGGCGGTGCCCCCTGCTTCAACCGATTTAGGCGAACTGCTGGTGAAGTAGAAGGCGCGTGGGTCATGATAGTCCGCCTCGACGCGATGCAGCCCATAAGGGACGGCGTGGAAGACAAAGGTGCCGTCGCTTGCGGTTTGCGTCGTACGATGGCCATCGAGTGAAATCGTGACACCGGCTAGGGGCGCGACACCCGGAGAATAGTTTTGAGCAAGCTCCTTGTCCATGAAAACA
>Ga0210403_10001441_pt1 | contig 22560 bp, 23 predicted proteins | sample IncBWC19MmetaG_FD_150863 | JGI IMG/M metagenome (GOLD analysis project Ga0210403, IMG submission 150863) | Forest soil microbial communities from Barre Woods Harvard Forest LTER site, Petersham, Massachusetts, United States - Inc-BW-C-19-M | ecosystem: Environmental > Terrestrial > Soil >... | reverse complement strand
GCGTCACGGGCGCGAAGGACGCTCTGCCCGACGAACTCCCAGCGCTTCTCCGTCGCGCGCGCAAAGTCACGGAACTGCCCATCGCCGTGGGTTTCGGCATCTCGCTGCCTGGCCACGTCTCCGTTCTCGGCGGGCTGGCCGATGCCGCGGTGGTCGGGTCCGCGCTCGTCTCAGAAATCGAGAAGGCCACCGCTGCGAGTCCCACCGCCCCGAACATCGATGCAGCGGCGGCCGCACTCGCCGCGCGCATTCGTTCGCTGAAGGAAGCCGCGCGCCACGGCCTCTCGCGGCGCGAGGTTGCGCTATGACCTTCCACCTTCGCTGGCGACCATCTCCTTGGCGACCATCTCCAAGGCGATCATCTCCTTGGCGACCGCCCTCTTGGTTACGATGTTCTTGGCGATCATCTCCAAAATTGTCATTCCGAACGAAGCGAGGAATCTGCTTTTTCTTTGAACGCGAGGCCACGCCATGAGCCTCAGCGATTGGCGACGCCGCATCGATGAGATCGACAAGAAGCTCGTCGAACTTCTCAATGAGCGTTCGCGGTGCGCTTTGGAAATCGGAAAGCTCAAACAGGAGGCCAATATCCCGCTCTATCAACCGGATCGCGAAAATGAAGTGTTGGCCAACGCAGAGCGCAGTAATCCCGGCCCGCTCACGGATGCCGCTATCCGCCGCCTCTTCGAGCGCATCATTGACGAAGCCCGCGCTGCGGAACGGGACGCCATGCATGCGGACGGCTCCGGCAAGAAGGGCTCGAAAGAAGGGAATTAACGGACGGTTTGCGAAGTCATAGTCGTTACGGGCAGTTCTGTTTTTGTTCTGAAGGGGCCGGGGTTCAGCCCGGCATTTTCGCCGCGAGAATTCGCTGCAATCGAAAGGGAGTCAGGACTAATCATGGTCATCGTCATGCAAGAAGGCGCGAACGACGCGCAAATCCAGCACGTGATCGATCGGCTGGTCGCTTCGGGATTTAACGTTCATCGCTCCACCGGGGAATCGCACACCGTGCTCGGCGCGGTCGGCGTCCATCGCGATTTCGATCATCGCGATTTCGAGTTGCTGGAAGGTGTGCGTGAAGTTATGCGCATCACGCAGCCGTTCAAGCTGGCCAGCCGGCAGTTCAAGCCGGAAGGCACCATAGTTGATTTGGGCCGCGGCGTGAAAATCGGCGGGAATGAAGTGGTTGTCGCCGCCGGACCGTGCTCCGTTGAGTCGCGCGAGCAAATCCTGTCCATCGCGGAAAGCGTCGCCAAAGCTGGCGCAAAAATTCTCCGAGCTGGTGCTTTCAAGCCGCGCACTTCGCCGTACGCATTTCAGGGGCTGGGCGAAGAGGGCCTGAAGCTAATGCGCGAAGCGGCGGACAAATTTAATCTCTTCACTGTCAGCGAAGTGATGGACGCTTCCCAAATCCAGATGATGTCGCAGTATGTGGATATCTTTCAGGTCGGCGCGCGTAACATGCAGAACTATTTTCTCCTCCGCGCCCTCGGCGAAGTCCGCAAACCCGTCCTTCTCAAGCGCGGACTCTCCGCCACCATGGAGGAACTCCTCATGAGCGCCGAATACATTTTGGCCGGCGGAAACTACAACGTCATTCTTTGTGAGCGCGGCATTCGCACGTTTGAGACGTATACGCGCAACACGCTCGACATCGCCGCCATTCCCGTCATCAAGAAACTTTCACACTTGCCGATGCTTGCCGATCCTTCACATGGAACAGGCCGCCGCGACAAAGTTCCACCCATGGCTCGCGCCGCCGTTGCCGCAGGAGCCGACGGTTTGCTCATTGAAGTGCATAACGATCCCGATCATGCGCTTTCCGATGGCGCGCAGTCGCTGCATCCTGACGCGTTCACACAACTCATGGCGGAGCTTCGCATCATCGCCCCAGCTATCGGCCGCCGCATGGCTTGATTCATGGCCTCCACCCACGTCATCAACCGCGTCACCATTCTCGGCACCGGTCTGATCGGAGGATCGTTCGCGCTCGCTCTGCGCAAGTACACCACGGACATGCACATCATTGGCTGGGACCGTGCCGAAGTGGTCCGTGAGGCGCAATCGCTCGGCGCGATTGATGCTGGGTTTTCCGGCGAGCTCGCTCCCGCACTCGAAAGCGCTGATCTGATTTACATCGCGCTTCCGATCGGGGCAACTCTCGATCTTCTTCCCGAAGTTACACGTCTCGCCGGACCCAACGCTCTCATTACAGACGCGTGCAGCACGAAAGTCCGCATCATCGCGGCGGCGGTCGATCACGTTCCAGAGGACTCAGAAAAACTCTTCCTCGGCGGGCATCCGATGGCGGGCAAGGAGCTTTCCGGAATCGCGTCTGCTGATGCCGAGCTTTTCCGCAACAATACCTACGCTCTCATCGGCGCTTCTTCCGAGCAAGAGGATCCTCGCGTCGCTGCGTTCGTAAAAATCCTGGAAAAAATCGGCGCGCGGCCCCTTTGGTTGGGGGCGCAGCAACACGACTACGCGGTGGGCCTGGCGTCGCATCTCCCGCAACTCGCCGCCGTCGCTCTCGGTTCTTTTCTTTACGATCATCTCGACGAGAACGGTTTGCCCATCACGCTGGCTGGCCCGGGCTTGCGCGACTCGCTGCGACTCGCCGGCAGCCCTTACTCGACTTGGCGCGATATCGTTCTCACCAATAAAGAAGTGTTGTCCGCCGCGCTCGATTTGTTCGCTCGCAAGCTCGACGATCTCCGCGAGCGTCTGGCCTCCCGCGACCTTGAAGCAGACTTCGACGCCGCCAACGAACTCTACAAGCTCCTCCGCAGCATGTAGGGGCACGGCACGCCGTGCCCGCTGCATCCACATCATTCTCGATCGCGTCTGCTCAGCCTCCCTCTACCAGGCTCCTTCCTTGCGTCCCACCCACCAAACAACGCCGACCGTCGCCGTCTGCTGCTCCTTGCTAAGCACTCCATTTTTGTCCGTGAAAAATGACGGCTGGTTCGAGAAGTCGCGCCGCCATTCGTAGCGCATCAAGAATCCTTCAGTAAGTTTGTAGTCGAAAGTCGCAGTTGTCTCTTTCAACGCTTGCGTGATCCCGCTGAACATGCCGCCACGATCCGAGAGATATTCAACGCGCCCCGCCACGGCAAACTTTGGCGAAAATTGGTATTTCGCGTAGCCCGCTCCTCCAATCGCGTGCGAAGGCGCAGAAGACTGCCCCAGCGCTGTGTTCGTGTTTTTCCAGAGCCGCTGAATCACGTAATCGCCCTCCAGCGCAAAGGTCAGTTTCGGCGCGGCCTGCCAGCTCACGTAAGTGTCGAAGATATGCAGCTTGCCGTTCGGCGCCGGAGTTATCGCCTGAAACGTCAGGCCCGGCTGCACGGGTATCGGTCCGCTCGAGGACACAATGGCGCGGTCGGGATGTTCCTGGCCGAGGTAGTAGTTCACGTTCCAAGTGATTTTTTTCGTTGGCGTGGCGGTGAAGCCAAACAACTCATCTTTGAACCCGTTCGTGGCCTCCGCCTGGTTCGTGCCGTTCACGACCCAATAGTTCAGAGTGAGTTTGTCATTCACTTTGTAGGCGGCGCGCACGCCCATGTGATAAAAAGGCAAAAAATCGAACCAATAGGCGCGCGAATAGTTCATCTGGTCTTTGGTGTAGTTTCCTTCGATGCCGATCGAGCTTCCCCATTTGCCCACATCGATCGTCAAGCCCTTGCCGATCGGGGCCATGTACGTGCCATAAGCCTGAAATATATTTCGATAAATATCGGGGCGTGGTTCGTTCAAGGGATTTCCTTGCAAAGTGTCCGTGGCCTGTCCGAATTGCAAATCAACGCGCACACCAAAGCGTTGGCCGGCATCCACATTAGGCGCTCGCTCGAACACAACGTCTGCCTGGTTCAGACTGATGTTGTTGCTCAAAACGTCGTAGGCACGAAGCGCGTTCACGCGGCCTACGGGCTTATTGAAATTGTACGAATAATATTCATCGAGCGCGAAATTCAAAGTGGCTCCGTGCAGGTAGTCAAGAATCGCGCGGTCCACGGCGTTGCTCTGCTCTTTGGGTGCTTCTAACGAGCCACTTTGCCCCGGCGCAACCGCGTTGTTTAGAGCGGCCGCTGGCTCGGCTTCTGCTGATGGTGATGCGTAGCCGGCGGAGGCAGCGTTCGAGGGGCCACCGTTGGAGAGTGCCGCCGCCGGCTCGAGTCTCGCGTCGGCAGCAGTCGGCCGCTGCTTCAACTCGTTTTCCAGTTGCGTCACGCGCGTCAGCAAGCTCTGCACGACTTCGCGCAACTGCTTCACCTCTTCGGCCGATGCCGGCGCCTGGCTGACGGCCTGCGCGCGCCCCACGGGACACCACGCCAGCAGTCCAAGAGATATTCCCAACGCGCAGCCTACCGAAAGTTTGCGGGCAGGCGTTCGACCACGGCTCGAAGTCTGGCTGGTCATGTGGAGGCTCTTTTCCCGGCTGGCATGGAGAATTCCCAGCCGCGTTAGTGCCTCCGAGTTTTAGCATGAATTGTCTTAGTTTTTCGTTAAACCGGATCGTCCGCGCACACCACGGCCCGGGCTTCCACCGCGCGGCAGTCTTCTTTTCTATTTCAGCTCGGCCTTCGCGTTGAGCGGCAATTCCTGCGACGACCCTCCCACCAGGAACGTGTAGCTGCCCGGTACCAACTTCCACCCCCCGGCCGTTTCGTCGTAAATCGACAAGTATTTCGCATCCACGTTTACTGACGCTTCTTTGCTCTCGCCCGCCTTCAACCAGACTCTGCTCCAACCCACCAACCGTTTTGGCGGTTCTCCGGCACCGGCTGGCAGCGCGGCGTAAACCTCGGCAATCTCCACTCCGTCACGCTTTCCCGTGTTCTTCACGGAAAAGCTGACAGTGGTTTCTTTTCCCGCCGTCACTCTCAATCCCGAATACGCAAACGTCGTATACGACAGTCCATATCCGAAAGGAAACAGTACCGGCTTTTTCTCCGCGTCATACCACTTATAGCCGACCTTCAATCCTTCGTCATACCGCACCGTAAACGTGGGCTGGGCCTCGCCCGTTTTCATCACGGCTGCTTCACCCGTCTGCCCCGGTCCTGGCTTCGTCAGATTCGGATGAGGCAAATCCGCCTCGCTCTTCGGGAAAGTCATCGGTAGCTTCGCGCTGGGATTTACTTCGCCGCTCAAGATATTCGCAACCGCCTCCGCGCCCCGGCTCCCCGCGTACCACGCCTCCAGGACCGCGCCAACCTTATCCAGCCACGGCATCGTCACCGCTGTGCCCGTTTCCAGCACCACGATCGTTTTCGGATTTGCCGCCGCGACTGCCGCGATGATGTCGTCCTGCTTCACGGGCAACGACAAACTCTCCAGATCCATTCCTTCGCTTTCCCACTGATACGCAAACACGATCGCGATATCCGAATTCTTCGCCAACGTCGCCGCACTCTCCAGGTTCGCCCCCGAATCAAATTGCACTTTCGCTCCCGGGAATTTAGCTTGCAGTACCGGCACCGGCGATGGCGGAAACCACACCTTCGCCATCCATCCCGCCGGCGGTCTCCCCGGCGCGTCCACCTGCGCCGATCCGCTTCCCGACATCATCCCTTCATTTACATGTGGCCCAATCACCGCGATCGACTTCACCGCATCGCGCTTCAGCGGCAGCAACCCCGCGGCATTCTTCAGAAGCACCGCGCTCCCTTCCTCCACTTTTTGCGCCGCCGCCAGGTCTCCCTCGACGTCCGCCACGGCCTTCTGCGCCGGATGATCAATGATTCCGCAGGCAAACTCCGCGCGCAGGATGCGCCGCACATGGTCGTCGAGCTCCGCTGTCGAAACCTTTCCTGCCTCCACCGCCGCCTTCATCTTCGCGCCAAAAAACTCATCAAGCGGTTCTTCGTTGTCCAATCCCGCCGCCGATGCTTTTATTGTGCTGTGCGTTCCGCCCCAATCCGAAACAACAAATCCCTTGAATCCCCACTCTTTCTTCAGCACATCTGTCAGTAGATATCTATTCTCGCAGCCAAAATCTCCATTCACTGCGTTGTACGAGCACATCACCGCTCCCGGTTGCGCTATCCCCACTCCAATTTCAAACGCCAGAAGGTCGCTCTCCCGCATGGCCCGCTTGCCGATGATTACGCCTACCTCGTTCCTCCCGTTCTCCTGGTCGTTCACCGCGTAATGTTTGATATCCCCAATCACGTGCTGCGCCTGTTCGCACTTCATCAAGTTTCCCACCAGCGTTCCCGCCAGCACCGGGTCTTCGCCCATATACTCAAACGTTCTTCCGTTTCTAGGCTCACGGGTCAGATTCACGCCGCCGCCCAGCGTCATGGTGTATCCCTGCGCGCGCAGTTCCTTTCCAATCACGGTTCCGAAAGCGCACGCCGCCTCCGGGTCCCAGCTGGCCGCTGCCCCCAAATTGGAAGGCATCGCCGTCGAGTATCGACCGTTGTCCGCGCTGCTCCGAACGCCATAGGCGGCATCGCTCATCTGAATGATCGGAATCCCCAGCCGCGGCACGCCCAAAATGAATCCTGCTCCGCCGTTGCCGAGCTCCGGCTCTGGATTCTGCACCTCCCGCGGCCATCCAGGCATGCCCATGCCATGCAGCAGATCGATCTTCTCGTCGAGCGTCATCTCCTTCAGCACCATGTCCGCGCGCTCGTCCGGAGAGAGGCTCGCGTTCATCCAGGGATGGTTCCGGTCTTCCTTAACGGGCTGCCCAGGCATGCGGTGCTGCGCATAAGTTTTTGTGGCATATCCCAGGGTAACGACCGCAATCCCAGCAAGCACACAAAAACCGACCGCTGCGGAGGCTTTGCTCCGCATACGCCACAACTCATTCATTTTCATCAGTACCATCCTCGACCATGAATTAAATCCCACTATAATATCGATATTTTGAATTAAAGCCACAACCAAACCACCTCCCCTCGCCCTTTCCTTCCCACCTTCAAGAATCGCCCGCAGCCGGTCCGCAGCTTCCGGTTACTACATTGAAAGGGATCATTTGTGCAAAATTGTGGCATGCCGCGTCGCTTGTCGCTCCGATCGTGGTGTTTTCGTTCCTTGGTTCGCGGCTTGACCTTTTCTGACGCGGTTGGGGATAATGCAGGAGCGCAGCCCGAAGGAGAGAAGCCCTTGTTTAGCCTCGGCTCGTTCCCAAGCCGGCTTCGCGCTGTGCTGTGGTTTCTTGGGTTCGCCACCCAGTTGGTTCCCTCGCTCTTCGCCGCGAACCAAAACCAGCCCGCCACAAACGACGCCGCCCCGCCTAACCCGGTTTTCACCATCTCGTTAGAAACGACGACGCCTCCAGGGACAGACCTCAGAAGTTATCTAACTGCTGTTTCGGCGGTGCTCAGGCATTCCTGGCCCGAGAAAATAAAAGCCAACCTGATCTTGCCGGGCGACAAGGGCATTGTTTTTGTCAAAACAGTTATTCTGCGCAATGGCGCGCTGGAGCAAGGCTCGCCGGCGCTGGAGCTCTCTTCGGGAATGTCCAAGTTGGACGACGCTTCGCTGGCCACAGTCAATTCCTCCACGCCGTTCGATCCTTTGCCAGAGAATTTCAAAGGTGAAAAGCTGGAAACGCGCATCGTGTTTCGGTACCGCTATCTGCCGGACGCCCCCTTTAAGGCGATGTACGAAGCCGCCCAGAGGGAGGTTGCGAGCCAGAACTATACAAACGCTGCCGAATTGCTCGAAGCCCTCGTTGCCAAGGATTCTGACTACACCAACGCTTGGAACTATCTCGGCTGGCTTTACAACAAACTTGGCAAATATGACAAAGCGGCGGATGCGTTAAAAAAAGCGATCGTGGTGAATCCCCGCGACACTTTGGCCTACAACAACCTCGGCCAAGCCTATGCCTACCAGAAGAAGTACGAGGAGGCGGTTCCGCAATATCTTAAGCAGCTTGAAGTTAACAAGAACGATCGCTATGCCAGCGCTAATCTCGGGCGCGCCTATTTCGAGCTGAAGCAGTATGACAAAGCCATTTCTGTCCTGGAAACCGCCGCTACCGTCGATCCCAAGGAACCCAGCGTGTTCTACAACTTGGGCCGTGCCTACGCAAAGGCCAACCAGCCGGAGAAGGCCGAAGAAGCGTTTAAGAAATCCGTCGACCTCGATCCCGTGCCCATGCGTATGAACAACGTTGCCTACCAGATGGCCATCGCTAACCTCGACCTTCCCGCGGCCCAGCACTATGCAGAATCGGGGCTCGCTGCCCTGGTTTTGAAGATGCGCGACACGTCTATCGAGCGGGTCGGAGCCGATGACGCCAGAATGACATCATCGATCTCCTATCTCTGGGGTACGCTGGGATGGATCTTGTTTGAAGAAGGCAAAGTTCCCGAAGCGGAAAAATACATTGGCAGCGCATGGCTTGTGCGTTCCAACGGAGAAATTGGCTACAACCTCGGTCGCGTCTATGAGGCAGAAGGACGCAAGGACGATGCCATTCGACTCTACGAGCTGTCGCTCGGAACGACACAACCCTTTGAAGAAGCGCGGCAGCATCTTTCTCAGTTGCTCGGTAGCGACAGCGAGATCGATCAGCGTGTGCAGCAGCGGCGCTCTCAACTCACGGATATGCGCACAATCTCGATTCCAAACGCGCACGACGCGGACGGGGTCGCCGAGTTTTGGATTTTGCTTTCGCCGGGTCCCAAAGTGCTAGGTGCAAAATTCATCACCGGAGATGAGGTGCTTCGGCTTTTTACCAAGGAACTTGAGTCGGCGAGTTTCCCTGGTACTTTCCCCGAAGCTACCGAAATAAGGTTGCTGCGCCGTGGCAGGCTGGCTTGCGTCCGCAGCGCGGGCACGCCCTGCCGGCTGCTGCTGGCTTCGTCGGAGACGGTCCGGACCGACGAGTAAGAAGCCGCCCCGGAGTTACGATCCCTCGATAGCGGTGGTCGCAAAGAAATCCTGATCTGCAGAATATTCTTGCAAGTGCGGGGGGCTTACCTAAACCCCTCGATCTCCTGGACTTACGATCACTTCAGGGGGCCCCCAGTGTGGATTGCACGATCGACCACCGCCTGAATCTCGTTGAATTATAACCATTTATAAATAGCTTGACATAGTTATCAAATCATGGTAATATGGTTCGTGATTTGCAGTGGTTGGCCCCTTCCGACGAACTCCTCGTCTCGATACTCTCTTCGCGCTCCAGATTCTCCCCTAGTAAGTCCTTTCCTTGCCACTCTTACAGACTCTTCGCAACTTCATGACAACACAACCACTTTAAGTCCTGCATTTGCCACTCTTACGCGCCACCCCATCCCTAAGTCCTTTGTTTGCCACTCTTACAAAAAACACCGGGGGGTAGAACAGGCTTCAGCCTGTTTTCCTTTCTTGAACCCAGTAGCCAAAGTTCCTGAATCTCTGCACTTGTCCCCCGCGCCCATCGCCCAACAAAACGTACCCGCTCCGTCTCTCCCCTCCCCGCTTCCTCCCAATCCCCTATCCCCTTTAGAAGCAGCACATACAAAGCTCCCGGTAACTGTTGATCCTAAACCACTTACAGAATCGCTAAAGCCTTTAGATGCAACACTTACAAGAAAACGGGGGCCCGGTCCTGGCTGGCGTCCTCTCGGCTCTCACCGCCCCACTGCCCACGTTCCATCGTTACTTCCTTACTTCTTTACGTCGTCCAGTTCCATCTTGCAGTACACTGCCTCCTTCGCCGAGGTCCTCTTGGACAAACGCATCCCCTCCGCCGACGCCGCCATCCAGAATCTCGCCGATGGCGCCACCATCCTGATGGGTGGTTTCGGCCTCTGCGGCATACCGGAGAATCTGATCGCCGCGGTTCGCCGCAAAGGAACCAAAAACCTCACCATCGTCAGCAACAACGCCGGGGTGGACGATTTCGGCATCGGCATCCTGCTGCAGAATCGCCAAGTCAAGAAAATGGTCTCGACCTACGTAGGCGAAAACAAACTGTTCGAGCAGCTGGTGTTGAGCGGCGAGCTGCAAGTCGAACTGAATCCGCAAGGCACTCTAGCCGAACGCCTCCGCGCAGGCGGCGCAGGCATCCCCGCGTTCTATACGCCGACGGGCGTAGGCACCATGGTCGCGGAAGGCAAGGAAACGCGCGACTTCGATGGCCGCCAATACGTTCTCGAGCGCGCCATCCGCGGCGACTTCGCCTTCATCAAAGCCTGGAAAGGCGATCGCTGGGGCAATCTTATCTACCGCAAGACCGCGCGCAATTTCAATCCCATGATGGCCACCGCCGCCGATTACGTAATCGCCGAAGTCGAAGAACTCGTCGACCTAGGCAAATTGCCGCCAGACCAGATTCACACGCCCGGCATCTACGTAAACGCCATCCTGCCAGGCGCCGCCTACGAAAAACGCATCGAGCGCCGCACCACGAGGAAATCATGAGCGCACAAATCATTCCCGTTTTCGCGGAGAGGGGACACGTCGAAGATGCGCGGTCTCCTTGGTGGCTGACCGTTAGCTGCTGCATCTATTTCGTCATCCTTTGCGGGAGCTACTTCACTTTTATTCCGATTTTCGCGGAGCTGTTCAAGGGACTTGGCGTTGACCTACCGTTTCCCACAAATCTATTGATGGCAACGTACAGGTGGTCCCTCCCGCTTTTTTATCTTTTTGCTTCGGGAGTTGCTGTCGTGAAGCAATTTGTGCCTTTACAAGGTGTGCGCTTGTGGCTCGCCAATTTCACCCTGATTTTTGCAGGGATTCTAATGCTGCCCTTAATCGTACTTTGTATGTATTTGCCTTTGTTTGTTTTAATTCACAAGCTTGACCAGATGCATTAACGACGGAGGCTTTTGCCCATCCTTACTGACGAACAAAAACGGGAACGGATTGCACGGCGGATTGCTCTCGAACTGCGCGACGGCTACTACGTCAACCTCGGCATTGGCATGCCAACTGCGATTGCGAATTACGTCCCGAAAGGAATGGATGTCATTCTGCAATCGGAGAATGGCATGCTCGGCGTCGGTCCGTATCCGACGGAATCGGAAGTGGATCCCGATCTCATCAACGCCGGCAAAGAAACCGTCACCGAGCTACCCGGCACCGCGTATTTTTCCTCGGCGGATTCTTTCGCCATGATTCGCGGCGGCCACGTCGATCTAACGGTTCTTGGCGCGTTGCAGGTCGACGAAAAGGGAACTCTCGCCAATTGGGCCATCCCCGGCAAAATGCTGAAAGGCATGGGCGGAGCCATGGATTTGGTCGCCGGCGCTAAGCGCGTCTTCATCGCCATGGAGCACGCTACGCGCGACAACAAACCGAAAATCTTGAAAAAATGCACCCTGCCGCTGACAGGCGTCGAAGTCGTCGATCACATCGTCACGGAACTCGCCTTCATCGACGTCACTCCCGAAGGCCTCGTCCTTCGTGAATTGGCGACCGACGCGACGTTGGAGCAAGTCCAATCGCTAACGGAACCTCTGTTGCTGGTTCCAGCAGCCGGTCCAAAACGAATGCTGATATGACCAGAGACACTCTCTCCTCTGTGCCCTCTGCGATCTCAGCGGTCTCTGTGTAAATGTTTTTTCTTACGAAGAAGGAGAGGAACCGCTGAGGTGCCGCGCCGTGCTGAACGAATAATGAAGCGCGGAAAAGACGCTGAAGAAAGTCACTCCATAGACGAGCAGATGGATGATTTTTCCGAGACGAATGTCCGGGTATGCAGCGGAGAGGACCACCGTAAAAACCAGAATGATCTGGACAGCGGTGGTTAATTTGCCGTAGATGCTCGGCGGAAACGGCCGATATCCCGAAATCAGCAGAATCACAACGGCCACCACAAGTATTAGAATGTCGCGGCTGAAAACAATGATCGTGAGCCACCACGCAATCTGTTTCTTGAAAGCTAAAATGATGAACGAAGACGAAAGCAGGAGCTTGTCCGCGATGGGATCAAGATAGGCGCCTAGAGATGAGCGCTGATTGAGGCTGCGAGCGAGCAGGCCGTCAATTCCATCCGAAAGCCCAGCGACAACGAGCACCAGCAAGGCCCATTTGAACCGCTCGTAAGACATAAGAATAAGAAAGAACGGCAGGAAGCCGAGCCGAAGCAAAGTGATTTGATTGGGAACCGTCCAGATGCGGCCTTTCATTGCAATTCAGGATATCGCAGTTCCGGCGGCACTGGTCAGGAGAATTGTGTCATGCAAACTGCGACAGGTAATCAGTTAGTGTGCGGCCAATTTTGCGGGCGAAAAGTTCGTTCATGGAAGGGATGGATCCCGTCGGCTCATCCAAGGACACGCGTTCGACGCGATTCATCGGAAAAAAGATGGTAGGCAGCCCGATGCGTTCGCCATCCGGCTCGTTGAGCTGGCGGATAAAATGGTCGAACGAATTCAGATCAATCCCGCGCAGCGTGACACCGGAAGGATTAATGTCCAAAAGCTCGCCCCAGACTTTTTCCTTGGGCGAGTGCAAACTCACGACGACGATGGAATGTGGATCCACAATTGGCGCCTGTACTTCGTGTAGAGTAACGCACTTTCCCCTGATGCAGGGGAGGATTGTCTCGACTCACCCGGCAAAGGGTCACGGTAGTGAAAGAGCATCAGCGCGAAACTTGCAACCACGACGAGTCCCGCGAGCCATCCCAGAGCATAAGCGCGGCGGCGCTCGCCAACGTTCATAGGCTGTCTGTCCGTAAAGAGTTTGCCCAGCAGGAATCCGGAGGCCAAGCCGGCGCCGTGCGCGTAGTTGTCCATGGCCATGAGATGGGAAAAACCCAACACAAAAAGAATGACCACAGAAGTGATCAGCCGCGAGCGCAATTCGCGCATATAGGAGCCGCCGCGTTTGCTGGTGACTGCAAGCATGACCCCGACTAAACCGAGCAATGCGCCGCTGGCTCCCACCGAAAAGTTGCCGAACGCCGCGCTAATGAGGAAGCCGAACGCGCCGGTGAATACGTAAATGAACAAATAACGCGCGGAGCCGTAGAGCTCTTCGATCGCCGGCCCGAACTGCATCAGCGCCATCATGTTGAAACCGATATGAAGCAGGCCGCCATGTAAAAACATCGCGGTGACCACTCTCCACCACTCATTGCCAACAACGAGATACGGCAGAGGAATGCTCATGCCGAGGCGATATTGCGTTACGCCGCCGAGCCTCCACAGAATGGCCAGCCCGCCTCCGGCTCCTGTGGCGGCCAGCGCCATCCAACTGACGCCGAGCATGATGATGTTCGAGATTAAGAGCACTGTTGTGACGGGAGCTTCATGCTCGCCGAAGACGCCGCCAAATCGCTTGCTAAAGGCGGCGAGAGAAAAGCGAAGATTTGTGCCGCACTCATGGCACCTGGTATCGCTGATGCCAACCAGCGCGCCGCAAGCCGGGCAAATCTGCGGGCGACGCTGCTGCTCCCCTCCACCGCCGAATAATCCCCTTGCGAAATTCTTCCAGCGCTCCAGCCGCTGCTGCCACACATACGAAAGCGCCAATTCTCCTCCTTGCGAGCCACGCACCGCGTTCCTATAATACAGAATTCGCGGCGTTTTACCCGGAACGAGAGGCGGCGGGCATCATCATGGACAAATTTGAGGAGTTCGGCCGAAAGATTGACGGGGAGGTTTCGCGCTTGAAGAAAATGAACAATTTTGAAGATTTTGGAAAGCGGGTCGATGAAGAACTCGCGCGAGTGAAAAGTTTCGTGAAAGAAGAAGTCGCGCCGGAAACGGAAAAGCGTACCGCGCAATTCCTGCGCGAAGTTTCGGAAAAACTCAGCGAAGCGGCTAAATGGATCGAATCGCGCAAATCAGCGCCCGCCGAGAGCGATGAGAAGAAACCGCCGTCGCAATCATGAGGCGAATCAAACTGTGAGCTATTCGCGGGCCACGCGCAGCCGCACCAGCCTTTTCTGTCTCCTTCCTGTTTCGTCTAGCCGTCTGCCGATTCTTGTTAGTCTTTTCGCGCTCGTACTTGTTGCCGGATGCGGCCCGCGCCGCGTCACGGCAAACCGGCAGCCATCATCTTCGCAGCAATCCGACACATCGCCGGACGCAAGCGAATCTACCAGGCGATCAACGGACACCGTGCCGGCGCCTGGCACGCCCTCACCAGTGCCTGCACCAAGACGCAGCAAGACGGCGCAGCCTCCTGCACCCGCGGGATACCTGGAAGAAGGCAACGCCTCCTGGTACGGCGTGCCTTTCAACGGCCGCCGCGCCTCGAACGGCGAAATCTACGATATGTATAAATTGACGGCGGCGCACCGCACGCTGCCGTTTGAAACCATGGTGCGCGTGACGAATCTTAACAACGGAAAATCGACAACGGTACGCATCACGGATCGCGGGCCGTTTGTAGACAATCGCATCATCGATCTTTCGCTCGCCGCCGCGCGCGAGATTGAATCGATCGGGCCCGGTGTCGTGCCGGTGCGCGTGGAAGTTCTGACGCCTGGGATTGACCCTACGGGCGGGTTTTTTACAGTCCAGGTCGGTGCGTTTCGCGATCAAGCGAACGCACAGCGTTTGCGCGACCGCTTGAATCTTTCGTACTCGCCCATCTTCATTCAGCAGTACGATTCGCCTGACGGCATGTTCTACCGGGTGCGCGTGGGCAAAGTTTCGGGAGAAGACGCCGCGCGGCAATTTGGCGAACAGCTTCGCAGCCGCGAGGGTTTTACGCCGATTGTTGTGCGTCTGGATGAAACCCCGCCAACGGGAGGGAATTGATGAGTGCTAACTGTCTGTTTTGCCAAATTGCCGCGAAACAAATTCCGTCCAAAATCGTTTACGAAGATCCCGATATTTTCGCGTTTGAGGACATCAGCCCGCAGGCGCCAACGCACATCCTGCTCTGTCCGCGAAAGCATTTTGTTTCATTGGATGACGCTGGCCCGGAAGATCAGGCCGTAATCGGCAAGCTGCATCTCGTGGCGGCGAAACTGGCTCGCGAGCGCAACCTGCTGGAAGGCTACCGCACGATCTTCAACAACGGCGCAGGCGCGGGCCAGTCCGTCTTTCATCTGCATCTGCACTTGCTCGGCGGCCGCCGATTCCGCTGGCCCCCGGGATAGCTCCAAACATGTCGACCACGGGAATCACGGCCATTTTATTCCTCAACGAAAGGTGCACATGACAAACGGACCGACGCGGCGTGAGTTTCTCGGATCGATGGCCGCTTTGACAATGTTTCCATTGGAACAGGAAAAGCCGGAGCTGATTCTGCACAATGGAAATATTTGGACGGTGAACGCGGCCGAACCTCGCGCGCAGGCGGTCGCAATCGCGCGGGGAAGATTTCTTGCAGTGGGCAGCGACATGGACGTGCTGAATCTCGCCGTGCCCGGCGCGCGGAAAATCGACCTTGGCGGAAAGAGCGTGCTTCCCGGATTTATCGACGCGCATTCGCACCCTTCCGAGGCGGGCAGGTTGCACTTGCGCATGGTGGACTGCGACCTGCGCTCCATTCAGGCGATTCAAGCCGCGCTGCGCGAGCGCGCGTCAAAGACGCCGGCGGGAGAGTGGGTGCTTGGCTTCAAGTACGACGATACGAAGACGGAGGAAGGCCGCTCACTTACGGTCGCGGACTTGGACTCGGCGGTGCCGGATCATCCCGTGCGCATCCAGCACCGTGGCGGACACACTTCCTACTCGAATTCGCTTGGTTTCCGCAAGGCCGGCATTGACGAAAAGACACCCGATCCTCCCGGCGGGCAGATCAGCCATGATCCCGCGACGGGTAAGTTGAGCGGACGCGTCGCGGAAAGTGCGAATGATTACTTCGACAGAGTGATTCCGTTGAATTTTACGCGGGATGATTGCCGTGAAGGAGTGAAACTCATTTCCAAGATGCTGGCGCGTACCGGCATCACTTCTGCGACGGAGGCGCAAGGTACGCCTGAGGATTTGCGCGCTTATCAGGACGCGCATGAAGCCGGCGAATTGCTCTACCGCGCGTACTGCTTCATCAACTATCACCATCTCGATGCCATGATCGAAGCGGGCGTGCGCACCGGGCTTGGCGACGAATGGGTGCGCGTTGGCGCAGTGAAGTTGGTTTGCGACGGATCGATTTCGGAGCGAACGGCGAGGCTGTCGGCTCCGTATGAAGGCCGGCCCAACGATTACGGGATCCTTGTGATGACGGAAGACGAGATGTACACGGTGGGACGCAAAGCACATCTCGCGGGATGGCAGATTGGCACGCACTCGAATGGGGATGTGGGAATCGATCAGACGCTGCGGGTTTACGAAAGGCTGCAACACGAGTCTCCGCGGCGCGATCCGCGTTTCCGGTTGGAGCACTGCACCGTAGTAAATGACGGGTTAGTTGCGCGCATCAAAGCGCTTGGCGCGATACCAACGCCCTTCTCAACGTATGTCTACTATCACGGCGAAAAAATGCGGTACTACGGAGCGGAGCGGCTGAACCACATGTTTGCGCTGCGGAGTTTTATCGACGCGGGGATTCGTCCCACGCAAGCGTCGGACTATCCGCCGGGGCCCTTTGAACCGATGATGGCTCTGCAATCGGAAGTGACGCGCACGGACACCAAAGGAAATGTTTGGGGGCCGAAGCAGCGCATCACGATTGAGGAAGCCATACGCGTGGGCACGCTGAACGGCGCGTACGCGTCGTACGAAGAAAACAGCAAAGGATCGATCGAAGCCGGCAAGCTGGCGGATTTGGTTGTCCTCGGCCGCGACCCGCTGCGAGAGAACCCCTCGACGCTGATAACAATTCCCGTCGAGCGGACCATGATTGGTGGCCGCTGGTCTTTCGAGGCATGATATCCGGGATTCCGGACCAGAATCCCGGAATTCCAAAACTCGGGTAACATGCAGATAATAATTGGTTTATGTTAGCTGTGGCGAGGAATCAGAAAACTTTTCACCAATACCTTGTAATAATGTAAAATCCTTCTGTGGATGAATTGTTCTTCCGGGGAGGGCTGCATGAGCACATCGATTCTGCAGCAAGTCAAAGTTGCCGACGAAGTTTGGATAGCGGCCGCCCTTCTGCATCGCGAGCACCCCTCCGAGGAAGACTTTGCGATTGAACAAATTGTGGAGCGCGCCCGGCGGGAGGGCTTGCACAGACCGCTGCGCCCGGGAGTCTACGTTCACGTTGTGCAGCACTGCGTTGCTAATCGCCCGCCGAATCCGGGGCGTTACCGGATGTTGTACGAGACGTCGGAGGGCCGCAGGCGGCTCTACCGCGAGAGCGATCCTCACCATGCCGAGAGGGAAGAGGGAAAAGTTGTGCCCGACGCGGCGGACATTCCTGCCGTGTACGGAGAACTTCTGGATTGGTATCGCGAATGGTCCGCCGAAGCAACCCGCCAGATGGCAGAAAGCGACGCATTGCTCGGCTCGCGAGGCTCAGGAAAAAAGCTGTGGGCGGACGAGCCGGTGGATGAGTATGTGCGGCGATTGCGCGAGGGTTGGGAATGAGCCGCGTTTTTTGGGATACGAATCTCTTCATTTATCTATTCGAAGGATCGAGCGTATTTTCCACCGAAGTCGCGGAACTCCGGAGACGCATGCTGGCACGGCGGGACCAATTGCTGACATCCGCGATCACTCTCGGAGAAATTCTTGTTAAGCCGATGGAGAGAGGCGATTCGGCGTCCGCCGCTTACTATCAGAAGGTAATCACGACAACGGCGATTGTGATTCCTTTCGAGGAGAAGGCGGCGGTCATCTACGCGGGGCTTCGGGCGGATCGCTCTCTGCGCGCTCCGGACGCCATCCAGCTCAGTTGCGCCGCCTCTGCTCGCGTGGATTTGTTTGTTACGAATGATACGCGGCTTCATTCCAAGCAGGTCGTCGGAATACAGTTCATCGTGGCGCTCGACCGGGTTCCCATTTAAGTCATTCGCTTACAAGGAGAGTTCCGCGATCAGTTCGATTTCGACGCAGGCACCCAAGGGGATTTGCGCGACGCCGAAGGCGCTTCTTGCGTGTTTGCCCGATTCTCCGAAGATTTCACTAAGAAGTTCGGACGCGCCGTTGGCAACGAGATGTTGCTCGGTGAAAGTTGGCGCGCTGTTCACCAACACCATTAGTTTTACGATGCGCGTGATCTGGCTTAGATCTCCTGTAGCCGCATGAAGCGTTCCCATCAATTGAATGGCTACGTCTCTTGCGGCGTTTTTTCCTTCAGCGGTGGCGAGATCAGCGCCGAGTTTTCCCGTCCACGGTTGGCCGTCTTTTTTCGCTATGTGTCCGGAGACAAAAAGCAGATTGCCCGCACGCACAAAGGGTAGGAACGCAGCGGCGGGCGGTGCAACCGGAGGCAGTGAAATTCCCATGGAATTCAGCTTGTCATAGACGGACACGTCAGTCTCCTTTGGTCGAAGGGATGGCGGGTGCCTTGGTTGAAACCAGCGACGACTCGTGCGATGTCGTGCTAGCACTTCGCGCAAAATCAACCGCAGTGGTATTTCCTCCGCAGACCAGGACGCCGACACGCTCGCCGGTCTGCGGCTTGTAACGGCCAGACAACAAAGCTGCGAAAGCGGCGGCGCCGCCGGGTTCGGCGACAATTCGCAGAGTTTTCCAAAGAACTTGCTGGGCTTCCTGAATGGCGTCGTCGGTTACAATGGTCACGCCGCTGACAAATTTCTGCGCGATGGGAAACATCAGAGCGCCAACTTGCTTGGGAGCGAGAGAGTCGGCGGCGATGCCTCCCGCGGGGCTGTCGACCGGATGCCCAGCCTGTAAGGCATTGTGCAGAGTCGGCGCAGCCTCGGGCTCGACGCCAACAATTTTGATTTTATTCGCATACCAGGAGGCGACGCCGCCGATGAGGCCACCACCGCCCACGGCAATCAGCAGGGAATCGAGGTCGGGAGACTGCTGCTCGAATTCGAGACCAACCGAGCCTTGGCCGAGCAGAGTTTCCCGCTGGTCATAGGCATGCACCTTGAGCGCGCCAGACTCCGCAGCCCATCGTTCGCTGGCCGCGAGGGCCTCGGCGTAGCGATCGCCGGTTACAACGAGCTCAGCGCCATAACCGCGAATGCGTTCGATTTTTTCCGGCGAAGCCACAGTAGGGACAAAAATCTTTGCGGGCACGCCGAGTTTCATGGCCGCAAAGGCAACGGCGGCCCCGTGATTGCCGCCGGAGGCCGCGACAACTCCGGCCTGGGGAATTTTTCGCAACAGCAAGTTCGCGAACGCGCCGCGCGCTTTGAAGGAGCCGGAATGCTGCAGCAGTTCGAGTTTGAGGACGAGGGGGGTGGAAGCGAGGCCGAATTCGCCGTTGTCCACCTCGATGATGGGCGTGCGGCGGATGTACGGACGGATGAGTGTTTCGGTTTCGATGATTTGTCCGCGATCGATCTGTGCGTCAGGCATGGGAGTCATCTTCCACGAATCCAGGAGCTGCGGGCACTGTGGCAAGGATAAACTTGCCCAAACAAAATATGCTTTTCGCCTCTCCTTTAGCGTGCTAGTATACTTAGGGAGTTGGCTAATTGTCTATATGAATCTTGAGCTGGCACTGGGCGCTCTCTCCAGCGCAAGAAGGCTGCAAATCCTCGCATGGCTAAAGAACCCGCGGGAACACTTTCCGCCGCAGGTGTACGGCGATCTCGTCAAGGACGGAGTCTGCGGCGTTTTTATCGCCAGGAAGATGCGCGTGAGCCAACCCACGGCCAGCGAGCATATGAAGATTTTGCAGCATGCGGGACTGGTCCGGGCGAAACGCATTAAGCAGTGGACGTTTTATAAGCGAGACGAAGCGCGCATCCGAAAAATCAAGAAATGCTTTTCTTCCACGATTTGATGGATTGAAATTCCTACGTGCTTCGGCGGCGGGTCAAGTCCAACCTTTGCAAGCCTGTTTGCGTCAGCGTCAAGGCGCCACTATATCTTTCAGCTTGGGCTTAACCTGGACGGCAGCGAGGCTGGAGGCATCCCAGCCGCCGCCCAGCGCTTTGACCAGAAGAACGCTGGTAACAAGCCGCTGGCCTTGAATCACCGCGGCTTCCTGCTCGTTGATTAGCAGATTTTGTTGCGCGGTGACAACATCCAGATAGCTTACGAGCCCGCCCTTGTAGCGATCCTCGGAGAGATCGAGCGTGCGTCGCGCGGCATCGACGGCGAGTTGTTGCGTACCTCGCGCCTGTTCGAGAACGGTCAGCCCGGTCACGTCGTCTTGCACTTCCTGAAAGGCCCCGAGTACCGACTGCCGATAGTTCGCCACGTTGACGTCATAACCGGATTTTGCAAACTCGACCTGTGCCCGGCGCGCGCCGCCTGTGAAAATGGCTTCGGCAACGTTTGCGCCTAACGCCCAAAATACGCTGGAAACGTTGGCCAGCTTGGCAATGTCGGCGGCTTGCCAGCCGCCGTTTCCAAACAAATTCAGAGAGGGATAGTACGCCGCTTTGGCGACGCCGATCTGCGCGTTGGCCACGGCCATCTCGCGCTCGGCTTGAGCGATGTCTGGACGCCGCTCGAGCAAATCCGATGGCAACCCCAAGTCAATCGGCGGCGGTTCAGCGTTCAGCTCCTGAATCGGAATGTGGAAGTCCGGCGCCGGCTTGCCCACGAGAACCGCGATAGCATCTTCAAACTGCTTTCGCTGCTGCAGTAACAGCGTGGCTTGTGTGCGTGTGGTCTGAAGCAGCGTTTCTTCCTGTGCGACATCGAGCCCGGACGCTACGCCACCCTTGTGGCGAGAATCCACAAGCTCCAGGCCGCGCTTCAACGTGTCGACGGTTCGATTTAGAATTCCCAGTTCAGAATCGAGCTGCCGAAGAGTAAAGTAATCGCCCGCCAGTTCCGCGGTGATGACAAGGCGCACATTTTCGAGATTTGCCGCGCTGGCTTGATACGCGGCTTCGGCAGCTTCAATCGTCCTGCGCCGCTGACCGAACAAATCTACTTCGTAGCCGACGGTAAACGGCAGCGTAAAAGTGTTTTGCGAAACGGGCGTCAGCGCGACGACAGCCCCGTTGGTCGGCCGATTGCCGGAAAGGCGCTGCCGCTGGGCATTTGGTGCGACGCCAAACGTGGGAAAGAGCGTTGCGACCTGAATGGCGGCGGCGGCGCGCGCCTGATTGTAATTTCCAGTGGCCGCTTGCAGCGTCTGGTTGGCGGTGAGGGCTTCTTTTTCCAGAGCGCTCAGTTCGTCGTCATGGAAAACGCCCCACCACTCGCCTTTGGGTGCGGCGTCCTTTGGATCGCTTTGGCGCCAGGGCTCCGAAACGTCCCACTTCGCCGTAGTGGGCGCGGTGGCGCGCGCGTACTTGGGGCCAACGGTGCATCCCGCAAGAAGCAGAGCCATCCCCGATGCAGCCAGCAACGGAAGGAAGAGTTTCCTTTGTTTCATTACCGCTTCGCTCCGGGCGCTCCGTTCGGGGGCGGAGTTTTGGATGGAGGTGGAGACGCCTGCGCGGGCGCTCCTGCAGCACCGGTTTGTGCGATCTCTTTGACGCGAACTTGCTGGCCATCGTCCAGCGAATCGGCGGGATTCAGCACAATCCAGTCCGTGGGTTCGAGGCCCTGCAAGACTTCCAGCGACGTTCCATAGTCGCGGCCGATCGTCAACTGGCGAAGGTGCGTTTTGTGATCGGCGTCTATCACGACGGCGCGCAAGCCTTCGGCGCGGAAAAGCAGCGCATTCACCGGAACTTGCACGCGGGAAGCCGCTATTTTTACTTGCAGATGGACCTGCGCATAACCACCTGGAAAAAGTTGCGCGTTTTTGTTCGGCACATCGACTTCCGTCAAAAGCGTTCTGGTATTGGGATCGATAGCTTCCGCGGTGCGCACCACTTTCCCCTCAAACTGCCGCCCGGGATATTGCGCAAGTTCGAGAAAGGCTCCTAGCCCGCTTCGAACCGATGGCGAATACATCTCAGGCACGCTGACGTAAACGCGAATCGGGTCGGTCTGGGAGAGGATGAAAAGCTCCTGCTGCGTGCCGCCATTACCGGCGTTGATCAGCGTTCCAGTATCGATGTTGCGTTTGGTAATGACACCGCTGAACGGCGCGTAAACATGTTTAAAAGATTCCAGTTCTTCCAGCCGGCGAACATTCGCTTCTGAAGATTTGACGGTCGCGGCCTTCGCTTCATAGTCGCCGACAGCGTTATCGACTTCCTGTTTGGAAACTCCGTCCGTCTTGATGAGGTCCTGATAGCGTGCCGAGGTTATTCGCGAAAGATTGGCGTTGGCCTGGGAGGTGTTCAAGTCGGCGCGGGCTTGCGATAGCTGTTGATCCACTTCGGGAGTATCGATGTCCGCCAAAAGCTCTCCTTTCGGCACACGGGTTCCGATATCGTGGTACCACTTCTGAAGATATCCATTCGTGCGAGCATAGATCGGCGATTCCACGTAGGACTGAAGCGTGCCCGGGAGAACGAGGTCTTCCTGCGCAACCTCGGCCGTGGGATGTGTTACCGCGACCGTCGGAATGGCCAGCGTCTCGGTTTCTTCCGCCAGAGCATGATACTGGGCGCGCCGCTGGAACAAAGTGAATGCGCCCAAGATCACCAGCACGATTACGCCGGCGATGAGAAACTTGAACAGACCGGCGCCTTTCGCGGGCCGTTGCCCTCCTTGCTCAAGTTCCATCTGTGATCCGCCTTCTTTCATTGTCCGC
>Ga0210403_10001439_pt1 | contig 22568 bp, 17 predicted proteins | sample IncBWC19MmetaG_FD_150863 | JGI IMG/M metagenome (GOLD analysis project Ga0210403, IMG submission 150863) | Forest soil microbial communities from Barre Woods Harvard Forest LTER site, Petersham, Massachusetts, United States - Inc-BW-C-19-M | ecosystem: Environmental > Terrestrial > Soil >... | reverse complement strand
GTGCTGATCGGTGGCCACATTGTGCTGCTGAATCGCAAAACCAATGTGGTCGTGGATTTCATGCACGTTGAACTGTTCTAAGAAATCTGTAGCTCGCTCCTTTCAGGGGCGAGCTGTTTCTGTCCGCTGTCGAAATTTGTTAGACGCAGTGAAAACCCTCAGGCCTCAAAATCCTGAGCTCCAGGAATTAGTCGTCGGAGTGGGCGGGAACTGGCGTTACCTTCGGCGGGCGATAGGAAGTACGCAAATAGGCTTGCAGGCGATCCATATAGATGTAGACGACCGGCGTGGTGAATAGCGTGAGCATCTGGCTCAAGATCAGGCCGCCGACGATGGTGATGCCGAGGGGTTTCCGGATTTCGGAGCCCGCGCCTGTGCCAAGCGCCAGCGGCAAAGCGCCAAACATCGCCGCCATGGTGGTCATCATAATCGGACGGAAGCGCATTAAGGCCGCGCGGTAGATCGCCTGGTCCGGCGGAGTGTCTTCTTCCCTTTCCACCTGCACGGCAAAGTCGATCATTAGAATCGCGTTCTTCTTCACGATGCCGATCAGCAGAATGATTCCAATCATGGCGATAATGCTTAAATCCATTTTCATCAGTTGCAGCGCCAGCAGCGCTCCGATACCCGCCGATGGAATTGTGGAAACGATGGTCACCGGATGGATAAAGCTCTCGTAGAGGATTCCGAGCACGATGTAGACGGCGGCGAGAGCGGCCAGAAGCCAGATCCACTGATCCTTCAACGAGTCCTGAAAGGCTTGCGCTGTGCCCTGGAAAGTGGCATGCACGGTGTTCGGTACGCCGAGCTCACGCGTCGCGAGTTCAATATGTTCTACCGCCGGACCGAGGGAAGCGCCCGGGGCCAGGTTGAAGGACAGCGTAATCGCGGGAAAAATTCCCTGGTGGTTCACAGAGAGCGCGGTGTTGGAGTGCTCGTAGTGCGCGAAAGAACCGAGCGGCACAAGCTTTCCGGTATTTGACGGCACGTAAATATTTTTCAAGCCGTCGGGATTCTCCTGATACTCGGGAGCGACTTCAAGAACCACGTGGTATTGATTCAAGCCCTTGTAGATGGTGGAGACTTGTCGCTGGCCGAAGGAATCGCCGAGCGCGTTGTCAATATCCTGCATCGAAACGCCCAGGCGCCCGGCAGTGTCGCGGTCAACGGACAGGTATGATTGCAAGCCCTTGTCCTGCTGGTCGGAATTGATGTCTCGCAACTCCGGAATCTGCCGCATGCGCGCCATGATCATCGGCGCCCAGTGATACAGATCCTCCAGATTGTCGGCCTGCAACGTGTATTGATACTGCGCGCCGCCGTAACGCCCGCCGACGGAAACGTCCTGCACCGATTGAAAAAAGAGCGATGCGCCGGGAATTCCCACGGTCTTTTCGCGAAGCCGCGCGATCACCTGGTCAGCGTTCATCTTGCGCTCCGCGATGGGCTTCAGTTGAGCGAACATGCGGGCCGTGCTGGTGCCGTTGCCGCCGCCGGTAAAGGAAGTGACTGTATCGATCGCCGGGTCCTGCGCGACGATATCGGAAAAGGCGCGCATCTTTTTGGACATTTCCGCGAAGGAAGTGTCCTGATCCGCCTGGATGAAGCCAGCGATGCGCCCGGTGTCCTGCTGGGGGAAAAAGCCCTTGTTGACGTGGCCGAACATGTAAACGCTGAGCGCGGCGGTGAGGATCGTGACGCAGAGCATCAACGGCTGCTGGCTTAACACCCATCGCAGCGCGTGGTCGTAGCCCTTCAACATTCCGTTGAACGCGCCTTCGGAAATGCGATAGGCCAGGCCGTGCTTTTTGGCGACGTCGTGGCGCAAAAATCGCGCGCACAGCATCGGCGTGGTGGTGAGAGAAACGAACATGGAGACGGCGATGGCCACAGTTAAGGTGACGGCAAATTCGCGGAACAGACGACCGACGATTCCGCCGAGCATCAGAATTGGAATGAACACGGCCACCAGCGACGCGCTCATGGAAAGGACTGTGAAGCCGATTTCGCTGGCGCCTTTCATCGTCGCCGCATACGCGGGCATTCCCGATTCCATGTGGCGCGCGATGTTTTCTATGACTACGATGGCGTCGTCCACCACGAAACCGGTGGAGATGGTCAGCGCCATCAGGGATAAGTTGTCGAGGCTGTAGCCGAGAAGATACATCACGCCGAACGTTCCAACCAGCGACAACGGGACCGCGACACTCGGGATCACCGTAGCCCAGTAATTTCGCAGAAATGCGAACACCACCAGGATCACCAGGATGATGGAGATGATCATAGTGCGTTCGACTTCGTGGACCGAGGCGCGGATCACCAACGTGCGGTCGATCGCCACGTCCAGCTTCAGCGACGGTGAAATCGAAGAGCGCAGCCACGGCAGCGTCTCTTTCACCTTGTCCGCCGTCTCGATCATGTTTGCGCCGGGTTGCCGGAAAATCCCAATGATCACGCCGGGCTTCCCGCCGGGAAGTCCCAGGTTTCGAATATCTTCGACGGAGTCCACCACCGTGGCGATGTCCACCAGGCGCACGGTCGCGCCGGCGTGACCACCGACAATCAAAGGCTCGTACTCGTAGGCCTTGAAAAGTTGGTCGGTATCGGAAACCGCAAACGAGCGGTCTTTATCCGACAGTGCACCCTTCGCAAGATTCGAATTGGCGGATTGCAGAGCCTTGCGCACCTGCTCCAAGCTGATGCCGTAGCTGTTGAGCTGCTGCGGGTTCACCTGCACGCGTACCGCCGGCCGGGAAGAGCCCCAGGTGAACACCTGCCCGACGCCGGGTACTTGGGCAATTTTCTGTGCCAGGATAGAGTCCGACGCATCATAAATCTGGCCAATCGGAATCGTGTCCGACGTCAACGAGAGCAGCAGGATCGGCGAATCGGCGGAGTTCACCTTACGATAGGTGGGCTGGCTCGGCATATCGGCCGGCAATTGGCTGCGGGCCGCGTTGATGGCAGCTTCGACGTCGCGCGCGGCAGCATTGATGTCTCGGTTCAGGTCAAATTGCAGGGCGATGCCGGTGTTGCCGAGGGTAGAGGTCGAGGTCATCTGCGTGACGCCGGCGATGCGGCCAAACTGGCGCTCCAGCGGAGTGGCAACGGCGGACGCCATTGTTTCGGGGCTGGCTCCAGGAAGGCTTGCGCCGACACCGATCGTGGGGAGATCTACTTGTGGAAGTGGCGCTACGGGCAAAAATCGAAACGCGATTGCACCGGAAAGAAAAATTGCGATGGTGACGAGAGACGTCGCCACCGGCCTGCGGACAAAGGGAGCGGAGAAGTTGGACTGGAAATTCACGCCCTAGTCTCCTGTGGCCGGCTCGTCGATGGGATTCGTGATTCCGAGATGCAGACGATTGGCGAGCCAGTCGAAGGCTAGGTAGACCACCGGCGTGGTGTAGAGCGTAAGCAGTTGGCTGAGAATCAGGCCTCCAACGATGGTGATTCCGAGCGGCCGGCGTAATTCGGAGCCCACGCCTTGGCCGAGGGCGAGTGGCAGGCCGCCGAGCAACGCGGCCATCGTGGTCATCATAATGGGGCGGAAGCGCAGCAGGCATGCTTCATAAATGGCATCGAGCGGTGACTTGCCCTGTTCGCGCTCTGCTTCGAGTGCAAAGTCGATCATCATGATGGCGTTTTTCTTGACAATACCGATCAGCAGGATGATGCCGATCAGCGCGATGATGCTGAATTCCGTGTGGCAAAGCATCAGCGCAAGGATGGCGCCGACGCCCGCGGAGGGCAGCGTGGACAGAATCGTAATCGGGTGGATGTAGCTCTCGTACAAAATACCGAGAACGATGTAGACCGTGATGAGCGCGGCGAGAATCAGCAGCGGCTCGTTCGAGACGGAACGCAAGAACGCCGCCGCTGTGCCCTGGAATGTGGCCTGAATGCTGGGCGGCATGCCGATTTCCTGGCGAGCCTTGTCGATCGCTGTGGTCGCTCCGCCGAGCGATGCGCCCGGCGCAAGGTTGAACGAGATGGTCACCACCGGAAATTGTCCCTGATGGTTGATGGCGAGCGACGACGAGCCGGCTTCAAACCGCGTGAACGCGCTGAGCGGCACCTGCTGGCCCGTAGAGGAGCGCACGTAAATGTCTTTCAACGCGGCGGGAGTCTGGCGAAAACTCTTGTCGACTTCCATCACCACGTGGTATTGGTTCAGCTGCGTGAAGATGGTGGAGACTTGCCGCTGGCCGAAGGCGTCGTAGAGGGTGTTGTCAATGTCGGCGGGCAAAATGCCGAGGCGCGATGCGGTGTCTCGGTCGATGGTCAGCGTGGCGAGCAGGCCGTCGTTCAACTGGTCGGTGGCGACGTCGCGCAGGTCCGGCAGCGTCTTCAACTTCTCCACGAATTTCGGGGTCCAGTAAGCGAGTTCTTTGGGGTCCACATCTTCCAGCGAATATTGAAACTGGGTGCGCGAGACGCGATCTTCCACCGTCAAATCCTGCACGGGCTGCAGGAACAGCGTGATTCCGTCCACTTTGGCAACCGCGAGTTGCAAGCGACGGATAACTTCGGACGCGCTGAGCTTTCGCTGTGCGAGGGGTTTCAGGTTGATCTGGACGCGGCCGCTGTTCATCGTGGTGTTTGTGCCGTCAATTCCGATGAACGACGAAAGGCTTTCCACGGCCGGATCCTGCAGGATGACGTCGGCGAGGGCGCGCTGCCGCGCAGTCATGGCTGTGAAAGAAACGTTTTGCGGCGCTTCGGAAACGCCGAGGAGCACGCCCGTGTCCTGCACAGGGAAGAAACCTTTGGGTACGTAGATGTAGAGAAGAATGGTGCCGACAAGCGTGCCGATCGTCACCAGCAGCGTGATGGTGCGGAAGCGCAGGACGACTTGCAGCGTGCGGCCGTAAAACGCGATGACATCGTTGAAGACTTTTTCGGATTTGCGGTAGAACCAGGTCTGCTCGTTTTCCGGTTCGTGGCGCAGCAGTTTCGCGCACATCATCGGCGTCAGGGTGAGCGAAACCACCGCCGAAACGAGAATTGTGACGGCGAGCGTTACCGCAAATTCGCGAAACAGGCGCCCGACGATGTCGCCCATGAACAGCAGTGGAATCAGCACGGCGATCAGCGAAACGGTCAGCGAAACGATGGTGAAACCAATCTGCTCCGAGCCTTTCAACGCCGCCTGCAGCGGGGAGTCTCCGTGCTCCAGGTAGCGGCTGATGTTTTCGATCATCACGATCGCATCGTCAACAACAAAGCCCGTGGAAATCGTCAGCGCCATCAGCGAGAGGTTGTTCAGCGAATAGCCCAACAGGTACATCACGCCAAAAGTGCCTACGATCGAGAGCGGCACCGCGATGCTGGGAATGACCGTAGCGCGCAGGCTGCGCAGGAATAGAAATATCACCATCACGACTAGCGCGATCGTGAGCAGCAGCGTGTATTGCACGTCGGCAACCGAGGCACGGATGGTAGTGGTGCGGTCGGTCAGGATTTCGACGTGCACTGAGGCGGGCAGCGCCGCCTGCAATTGCGGCAGGATTTTCTTCACGCGGTCGACGACGCTGATGATGTTTGCGCCGGGTTGGCGCTGAATATTCAAGATCACCGCGGCCTGTTTGTTGGCCCACGCGGCCTGTTTTTCGTTTTCGGCGCTGTCGATGGCGGTGGCGACGTCGGTCAGGCGAACCGGTGCACCGTTGCGAAACGCAACGATGATGGAATTGTAGCCTTCGCTCGAAAGCAATTGATCGTTGGCGCCAATGGTGAACGCCTGATGCTGGCCGTCAAACGTGCCCTTGGCCTGGTCAATGTTGGCGTTGGCCAGCGCAGTGCGCAAATCTTCCAGACTCAAACCATACGACGCGAGTGCGGTAGGATTCGCCTGCACGCGTACGGCGGGACGCTGCCCGCCGCTGATGCTTACCAGGCCGACGCCGGAGAGCTGCGAAATCTTCTGGGCGAGCGTGGTGTCGGCAAGGTCTTCCACTTTTACAAGCGGCAGCGTGGGAGAACTGATCGCCAGCGTCAGGATGGGCGCGTCGGCAGGATTGACCTTGCTGTAAATCGGTGGATTCGGCAGCCCCGTCGGCAAAAGGTTGGAAGCGCCGTTGATTTCCGCCTGCACTTCCTGCTCGGCAACATCAATGTTCAAGTCCAGATTGAATTGCAGTGTGATGACCGAGCTTCCAAACGAACTCGTTGAGGTCATCTGCAGCAGGCCGGGGATTTGCCCGAAGTTGCGTTCGAGCGGTGCGGTGACCGATGACGCCATTACATCCGGGCTGGCGCCGGGATAAAACGTCTGCACCTGAATGGTTGGATAGTCTACTTGCGGCAGCGCCGATACCGGCAACTGGCGATACGCCACCAGTCCCACCAGAATCACGCCCACCATCAGCAGCGTGGTTGCAACGGGCCGCAGAATAAACGGCCGCGAAGGATTCATCGCGCAGGTCCCCCGCCGGGTGATGCGAATGGGGAGTTCGGGTTAGTGGCGGCGCTCTTGCCGGCGGGAGCGGCGGGAGCACTCGATTGTCGCGGCTCAACTTTGCTGCCGTCCTGCAATTTGTCCTGGCCGTCCGTGACTACGACGTCGCCGGGATTCAGCCCGGCAGAGATCCCGGTAATGGTCCCGTTCGCTTCGGCGAGAGTGACAATGTGGATTTTCACTTGGTTATCCGAGCCGACCGCGAACACGTACGTCCCCTGGGCGCCACGCAGTATGGCGGTCGTCGGCACCAGCACCATGTTTTTCTTCGTGTCCACCAGCAGGTGCACATTCACAAACTGGTTGGGAAATAGCTCGTTCTTCGCGTTATCAAAAACTGCTTTCAGTTTGTACGTGCCGGTGGTGGTGTCGATCTGATTGTCGATGGTCAGCAGTTTCCCGGTAGCCAGCTTGGTGGTGTTGTCGCGGTCATACGCCTCGACCGTGATTGGCGCACCCTTTTTCATGCGCCCCATCACTTGCGGCAACTGGTCTTGCGGCAGGCTGAAGAGCGTCGCGATCGGCTGCAACTGGGTGATTACTAGCAAACCGTTCGTGTCGGTGGCATGCACCATGTTTCCCATGTCCACCAGGCGAAGCCCGACGCGACCGCTGATGGGAGCGGTGATGTGCGAATACATGATCTGGAGCTTGGCGTTATCAATCGTCGCGTTGTCCGCTTTGATCGCGCCCTCGAACGTGCCCACCTGGGCCTGTTGAGTATCCAATTGCTGCTTGGGGATCACGCCTTCCTGAAAAAGCAGCTTGAACCGTTCGTAATCCACCTGGACGTCGCGCAGTTGTGCCTGATCCTTTGCCAGTTGTCCCTCGGCCTGCTCAAGCTGAACCTGATATGGCCGCGGATCGATCTCCACCAGCGCTTGCCCGGCGATTACGTTCTGCCCTTCTGCGAAGTTGATCTTGACGATCTGCCCGTCAACACGGGAGCGCACGGTGACGGTGTTGAACGCGGTGACGTTTCCCAAACCGTTGAGAAAAACCGGGAGGTCGCCCTTGGTCGCCGTCGCAACCACTACGGGGACGACGAAACTTCCTGGAGCGCCCATTCCCGGTGCTCCGCCGGGTCCCTTGCCACCCGCTGCGGCCGCATCGGCCTGAGAATTCCGTCCCCGGTAATACCAATATCCGCCGGCAACAACGACCAGCAAAAGCAGCCAAACCCACCAGTTGCTCTTCGACGCACCCCGTGCGCCAGGCACGTAGGGTGTGGTCGAGGAAGGCGTCTGGGGATCGCGCACGCCGACCGATTCAGTTGAAGCCATTCCGTGATACTCCTGTCCGCAGTCTCAAATTGAGCTATAGGGGTCGTCTTTCTGGGGGATAGCTTGGGACATCAGAAGACGCGTTCCTTATTGTCTCTCTAGCCTACAGATTGCCTCTAGCCTATAGGAATCCTTAGTTCTCTGCTACATAGGACGCACGAGCCAGGGGAATAGTTACTCAATCAGCCCTGTGGGAGGCGGGCTTTCCGGGATTTGCGGCGCCCCGTAAGCTAAAGGAAAGACAAGTGCAGAAAAAGGGAGGCCGTCGTACACTAGGCGCACGATTTTTGCCGAGGCCGGACCAAAGCAACCTATCCATTCCATGTAGAGGAGTAAAACTTACTTATGCTCAAGGGAATCCTGCTAGGAATTATTTTGGGGTTCATTTTGGTTGGCGTCGGCGGGTACCTCTATTTCGCGAGTGGAAAAGTGCCGGTGGCCACCAACTCCCCCGAGATGCCGTTCGAGCGGAAATTCGCCCAGCTCGCGTTGCACGCCTATCTCGACAAACTTCCCCATCCGAATCCGGCGGTGCCTGCCGATGAAACGAATCTCATGGCCGGAGCGAAGGTTTACAAGGAGAATTGTGCCGTCTGCCACGGGCTCCCCGGCGAGCCGCACAACGCGATCGGGAACGGCATGTTTCCCAAACCTCCGCTGCTGTTCCGCGGCGTGGGCGTGACCGACGACGATCCGTGGGAAACGTACAGCAAGGCTTCCGGCGGGATCCGCATGACCGGCATGCCGGGTTTCAAGGACCGCCTGAGCGACACACAGCTGTGGCAAGTGACCGTTTTGCTGAAAGATGCCGACAAGATTCCCGCTCCCGTGAAGGCGGAACTGGCGCCCCCTCCGGGGGCGGTGCTTCTTCCGGCTGCGCCTCCGGGCGCGAAAGGAGATTCTGACCACGATCACATTCACTGATCGTTTGCGGAAGTAATCCTTCAAATTATTCGAGCGATTGCGCGGGTTAGGTTCGTCTGGTCGCGTCCGGGGAGTTCGCCCGATTGAGCGAATCCGCGCGGCGCAGCTCTGGAAACATCCACGCCCACAGCACGGTCACCACGATTGCGCCAATGCCACCCAGCACCACCGCGGGGACGGCGCCGAACCATTGCGCGGCCAGGCCCGATTCGAATTCGCCCAGTTCGTTGGACGCACCGATAAAGATCATGTCCACGGCGTTCACGCGGCCGCGCATTTCGTCGGGCGTTTCGATCTGGATGAGTACTCCGCGAACAACCACGCTGACCATGTCCGCCGCGCCGACGAAGAAGAGCGAAATCATCGAAAGGACGATGTTGCGCGATAAGCCGAAGACGATCGTGAACACACCGAATCCCGCCACGCACCACAGCATCGTTGCGCCGGCTCTTCGCCGGATCGGTTTGTAGGCGATCAGCAGCGCCATCACCGCGGCGCCGATCCCGGGAGCACTTCTGAGCAATCCGAGTCCCCAAGGCCCGGTGACCAGAATTTCTTTTGCATACACTGGCAAAAGCGCAACCGCGCCGCCCAGCAGCACGGCGAAAAGATCCAGCGAGATCGAACCAAACACCAGTTTGTGATCCCAGATGTAACGAAATCCGGCGAAAACGGTTTTGAGGGAAAACGGTTCGCGCACCCGGGGCGGCGACTGCACTTTGATCCGGAGCGTCGTCAGCACCGCGATGGTGCCCGCCGCTAACGCGGTGGCGTAGACGGCTGCCGGGCCGCGGAAAAACGCATAGAGAACTCCTCCCATCGCGGGACCGAGGATGGTGGCGAACTGAAAGATGCTGGAGTTCCAGGCCACCGCGCTTTGGAATTGTTCTTCGGGCACCAGTTGCGGCAGCAGCGCGCGGCTGGCCGGCATGCTGAAGCTGCGCACCGCTCCCACCAGGCAAAGGATCGCGAAGATTGGCGCCACCGAGCCGGCGCGATGCAGATATTCCACATTCAGCGCCACCAGCAACAGTAGCGTCGAAGAGGTTGCGAAGCCGACATAGCAGAGTGTGAGCAGGTTTCTCCGGTCAAAGCGATCCGCGACGTGACCCGCGACAAGAAACAACAGCACGCCCGGCAGAAATTGCGCCAGGCCCGTGAGGCCCAGGTCGAGCGGCCGGTGCGTGATTTCGTACACCTGCCAGCCGACGGCCACCGACTGCATCTCCGTGCAAAACACGATGCAGAAGCGCGCAATTTGGTAGAGGCGGAATCCGGAGAATTGGAAGGCCGCAGTCCCTGCGGTCAGGCGATGGTCGGAAGTGGCCATGCACTAGTAGTCTGCCACAACACACCCGCTCTTCCGGGGTACAATCCCAGATAACTTCACAAACCTGCCGTGCCGTTGTAGAAGTAGAATGTCCTCATTGTTGCTGCTTCAATCGGGGAGCCATCGCTTTTGTACTTTCGGCCTAATTCGCTTCAAGATGCCCTCAACGTTCTTGCAGACACCCGCGCCACCGTCCTGGCAGGGGGCACCGATGTGTTTCCCGCGCTTGGCGATCGTCCGTTGTCCGGGCCGGTGCTGGATATTTCCGGGCTGGCGGAAATCAGGGGCATTCAATTCACCGCGGAACACATTGTTTTCGGCGCTCGCACTACCTGGACCAAAGTGCTCGCTGCTCCACTTCCGCGCGGGTTCGATGGCTTAAAGGCCGCGGCCCGCGAAGTTGGCTCCGTGCAAATTCAGAACACGGGCACGATCGCCGGGAATTTGTGCAACGCGTCTCCTGCCGCGGATGGCGTTGCCGCGCTGCTCGCTCTCGACGCGGAATTGGTTCTCGCTTCGCGCACCGCTTCCCGCACGCTTTCGGTTTCGGAGTTCATTCTCGGCAATCGCAAGACCGCGCGGCAGGCGGATGAACTGCTCACTTCGATTCGCGTTCCGCGGCGGGTTGAGAATGCGCTGTCCACATTCCTGAAGCTTGGAGCGCGGCGGTATCTCGTTATTTCCATCGTGATGGTTGCAGCAAATCTTGTCGTTGATCCTGCGGGCAATATTCGCGAAGCGCTGATTTGCGTGGGGTCCTGTTCAGCCGCGGCGATGCGGCTGGGTGAACTGGAGCGCAGTCTTGTCGGCCACCCTGCGCGTCCCGGTATTCGCCAAATTGTGAAACCGGAGCATCTGCTTAAACTTTCTCCCATTGACGATGCTCGAGCCACGGCCGAGTATCGCCGCGACGCTGCTCTCACGCTTGTCGGACGCGCTCTCGAAGCCTGTGTGCAAAAGGCTGTGGTGGTATGAAAAGCGAAACAAAGCTCGAAGCCGCCGCCCAAATTTCACTCAGTGTGAACGGAGAAATTCGCGAGGTGCGTTCCGACGCGCGCTCGCGCCTCTCGCAGGTGTTGCGAGAGGAGTTTCATCTCGTCGGCACAAAAGTCGGCTGCGATGCAGGTGACTGCGGCGCTTGCACGGTGCTTGTCAACGGGCAGGCTGTCTGTTCCTGCCTGACCGCGGTCGGCCAGCTCAACGGCGCAAAGGTTGAAACAATTGAAGGGCTGCGTGTTTCTTCGCCTACTTTCGATCGCCTGCAGAAATCTTTTCTGCAACACGGCGCCGCGCAGTGCGGCATCTGCACACCTGGCATGCTGGTTTCTTCGGTCGCGCTGCTCGGGGACAATCCGTGCCCAGACGAAAACCAGGTGATGGACGCGCTCGGGGGCGTACTCTGCCGGTGCACCGGCTACCGGAAAATCGTTCGCGCGGTGATGGAAGCGAACCAGGCATCGCAGGCGGCGACAGCGAATGGTGATAATGGCCCCGTTGGCCAGCGCGTCGCGCGGCTAGACGGCCGGAAAAAAGTTCTCGGCCACGATATTTTTGGTGCCGATGAATGGCCGGCGGATTCCCTTTTGCTCCGCGTCGTGCGCTCTCCGCATCACCGCGCGGAATTCACGTTCGGCGACCTGGAGACCTACCGGCGGGCGCACCCCGGCGTTGGGGGTATTTTCACTGCGCGCGATGTCCCAGGTAAAAATTGCTTCGGCGTGATTCCGCAATTTTCCGATCAACCGGTATTTGCGGAGCGCGAGACGCGATTTCTCGGCGAAGCGGTTGCCGCGGTTGTTGGGGATTCCGCCACCATAGCGGCCCTCGACCTCAGCCAATTCCCTGTCTCGTGGAAACCGTTGGCGGCGATGACGCAGCCTGAAGAAGCGCTGAAGCCCGGTGCTTTCGTCGTTCACGCTTCACGGCCTGACAACATACTCGTTGGCGGGCGAGTGGTGTGCGGCGACGTCGACGACGCCTTGAGCACCGCCGACGTCTGCGTCGAAGCCGAATACGAAACCGGATTCATCGAGCACGCCTACATCGAACCAGAGGCTGGATTCGCGCGCCGCGTCGGCGACCGCATCGAAGTGCAAGCTTGCACGCAAGCGCCCTACAACGATTTGAAAGACATTGCTTCCATCCTCGGAATCCCCGAATCGAGCGTGCGCATTATCCCGACTGCCGTCGGTGGCGGCTTTGGCTCCAAGCTGGATCTTTCGGTGCAGCCGTTCCTCGCCGTTGCCGCGTGGAATCTGCGCAAGCCCGTGCGCATGGTTTATTCGCGGCCGGAATCGATTCGCACCACCACCAAACGCCACCCTTCTAAAATTTTCTGCCGCGCGGGTGCTACCTCCGACGGAAAACTCGTGGCCATGGATTTCACCGCCGATTTCAACACAGGAGCATACGCATCCTGGGGACCGACCGTCGCCGCGCGCGTTCCGATACACGCTTCGGGACCGTACAAGGTGCCGCACTTCCGTGCCGTCACTCGCGCGATCCACACGTATCTGCTTCCCGCCGGAGCGTTCCGCGGCTTTGGCGTTCCGCAAGGCACCATTGCGCAGGAGCAGCTCTACGATGCCCTCGCCGAAAAGCTGGGAATGGACAAGCTCGAATTTCGCTTGCTGAATGCGCTCGACGATAAAAGTCCCACCGTGACGGGCCAGGTGATCGGCGGGGGCGTTGGCATTCGAGCGTGTTTCGAGGCACTGCGTCCGCGCTGGCAACGGGCGAAAAAGGAAGCTGCCGCGTTCAATGCCAGCCCGCAAAATTCACTTCGTCGCGGAGTCGGCGTCGCCGGCATGTGGTACGGCTGCGGCAACACTTCCCTTCCCAATCCCTCGACAATGCGCATTGGACTGAAGCGCGATGGCCGCATCGCGTTGCACCAGGGCGCGGTGGATATCGGCCAGGGCTCTGCCACGGTCGTAACGCAGATTTGCGCCGAAGCTTTGGGCGCGCCGCTCGACAGATTTGATCTTCTCTCCGGTGATACGGACATCACGCCTGACTGCGGTAAGACTTCCGCTTCGCGGCAGACCTTTGTCAGTGGCAAAGCCGCATATCTAGCCGGCGAACAGTTGAAGAAAAACCTTCTGAAGATGGCTGGCGGCTGCGAATGCGCGAAGATTCATTTCCTCGATGGTTCGTTGATGATCGAGGATGCGGGCAAGAAAAAGTCTGTCGACCTGCGACGGCTTCCTCTCGATGCACGGGGCTACGTCGCCGGTGCTGAGGCAACTTTTGATCCCGCCACGTCGCCGCTAAACAACAACGGTCAAGGCGTCCCCTACGCGGTCTATGGGTTTGGCGCGCACCTCGCCGAACTCGAAGTCGACACAGAACTCGGCACGGTCAAAGTTCTCAAAATCACGGCGGCGCACGACGTGGGCCGCGCCATCAATCCAACTCTCGTCGAAGGGCAAATCGAAGGTGGTGCCGCCCAGGGGCTCGGGATGGCGCTGATGGAAGAATTTTCCCCAGGCAAGGGCGAGAATCTCCACGATTATTTGATCCCGACGATTGGCGACATACCCTCCGTGGAATCCATCCTCATCGAAGACCCTTCGCCCGCGGGCCCGTTCGGCGCGAAAGGCATTGGCGAGCAGGCGTTGATTCCCACTGCGCCGGCGATTCTTAACGCGCTTTACGATGCGGTCGGCGTGCGCATTCGCAAGCTGCCCGCCACGCCCGACAAAGTGCGTGCCGCGATTCTTGGTAAGGCCGCGGCCGGTTCTGGAAACTCGCATGCCTGACGTTTTCCCACCAGACACGGTTCGCTGCGACGCTTGCCCGGTGCTCTGCTACATCAAGCGAGGCCACGCCGGCGCGTGCGATCGCTACGCCAACGTCGAAGGCCAGCTCGTCCGAGTCGATCCGCATATCCTCCTCGATCGCGCAAAATCGCAAGGCACCCCGCTAGTGCCCTTCCTCGAACGCGAAGGCGACTGGGACGGAAAAATCATGAAAGGCCAGGAGACGTTCGTTACCGCGATCGGCGCCGGCACAACGTATCCCGACTACAAGCCCGCGCCGTTTATTGTTTCGAGCGAAGTTGAGGGCTTAGACATGGTCACCGTGGTGACCGAAGGAATCTTCAGCTACTGCGGCGTCAAACTGAAAATCGACACCGACCGCCACCTCGGCCCGGAGCGAAATCTTGTGCGCGCGCACGGCGAACCCGTCGGCCATGTCACCACCGCCGAGTACGGTTCGCAGATGCTTTCGCTCGGCGGGGTGCATCACCTGACAGGCGGCAGCAAGAGCGAAGGCCGCGTCACGTGTGAAACGCTCCTCGATCTTTGCAACGGTAAGGAAGTGGAACTCACGATTGATCAAGGCGCCAGCGTTCGTATCGCCGCTGGAAAACCGCCGGTAGTAAACGGCCAGCGCGAGGAGCGAATGCGCGTCGGCTGCGGCTCGGCCACCATCGGGATGTTCGCCAAGCAATGGTTCGGCAAAGTAGACGACGTGGTGGTAGTGGACGACCACATCACCGGAGTGCTTTCCGAGCATCAGGCGGGAAAACTGCTGGGCGTGCGGGAAACGGGCATTACGATTCAAGGACGTCGCTCCACTCCCGGCCGTTATTTCCAGGTTGCCGAGCCCGGCACGGGCTGGGGAGGCACGAATATTTCCGACCCGCTGACGATCCTGAAACCATTCAAGCCGAAATTTGCATGGCCGCATCTCCGACTGCTGATGGTCAGCACCACCGGTGAACAGTTTGCCTATTACGAACTCGATGAAGAGTTGCGTCCTGTCGAAAAAGAACTTCCCGAGGTGCTGAAGGAATCCGTCGGGCGCATTCGTGAAAATTGCGAGCCTGCTCTGACCACGGTGTTATTTATGGGCGGAGCCGGAGGCTCGTTACGCGCCGGTGTCACGGAAAACCCGGTGAAGCTGACAGATTCAGTGAAACGCAGACTCACGCGCGTCACCTGTGGTGGCGCGCCCGCGTACATCTGGCCCGGTGGCGGCATCACTTTCATGGTGGATGTCACGCGTATGCCGGAAAATGCGTTTGGCTATGTGCCAACGCCCGCGCTCGTCGCTCCGATCGAATTCACGCTGAAAAAAGAAGACTACGCTGTGTTGGGCGGCCATGTGGATTACGTGCGTCCACTCGCCGATGTTCTGAAAGAAAAAGAACGCCAGAGACAAATCACTTCGCACGCGCAAAATCCGTGGCCGTTGAAACCTCAGGCCGGGAGCAGCGAATCGTGAGAGATCCCGCCATCATCCGCATGTTGCCCGATGGCCGCCGCCTTCACCTGCACGACGGCCCAATCGATTTAATCATCGAGGCCAACGGCTTACCGAGGGCGGCGTCTGCGGCCTACGAAGCCGCCGCCGGACGGTTCGTCTCCATTCTCGATGAACTCTGCAGCGAACTGCCGTTGCTCCGCAGTCAGGCACGGGAAAATTCTGAAAGGCCTCGCGGCACGGTTGCTCGACGCATGTTTGCCGCCGTCGAAGCTTACTGCGAGCATTGCTTTATCACGCCAATGGCCGCGGTCGCAGGCTCCGTTGCGGAGACAATACTCGAGGCTATGCTCGGCGCCGCTTCGCTGGATCGCGCCTACGTAAATAACGGCGGCGATATCGCTCTGCATCTCGCCAAGCATCAGTCGTTTAAGGTTGGCATGGTGGAACGCCCCGAACGCCCCTCGCTCTTTGGATCCCTCGAAATCAACGCCGCGGATCCCGTTCGCGGAATCGCTACCAGCGGCTGGCGCGGCCGGAGCTTTTCGCTGGGCATCGCCGATGCGGTCACCGTCCTTGCCGATTCCGCCTCAGCAGCCGATGCTGCCGCCACAGTGATTGCCAACGCAGTGAACCTCCCGGATCATCCCGGAGTCACGCGCATCCCGGCACGCAACATTTCGCCCGACTCCGATCTTGGCGATTTACTCGTCACGCGCGCCGTCGAACAACTCTCGCAACTGGAAGTTGACACCGCACTGGAAAACGGTCTGCGTGTCGCGACTACCCTGCGAGAAAGAGGTCTGATCTATTCCGCGGCGCTCTGCCTCCAGAAATGCGTCCGCGTATTGCCAGCGACACCCGCAACGCCAACGAACGTGTGTAGGGACGGCTTTCTGAAGAGCGTTGTTTGCTCCCCGGATGGTTCTACGGGACCATCCGCTCCGGAAATTCACCGTGAACTCGAACTCACCGGAAGGACCAACCCGCATGCCTGAAGTGCAACTCCGCAAACGCGTCATCATCGTCGAAGAAGTTTTCCATGAAGGCGGCCCGATCGCAGCGGTTCCTTTGCGCCGCGCCGCCGCTCTCGCGATTATCCACAATCCTTACAGCGGAAAATATGTCCCAGAAATCGCCGGCTTCATGGAAGACCTGAACCCGCTTGGGCTCGAAATGGCCAAAGCGCTTGTCGCTGCCCTGGGTGGCGATCCGAAAATCGTGGAAGGCTACGGCAAAGGCGCCATCGTCGGCCAGGCCGGAGAATTGGAGCACGGCGCGCTGTGGCACGTCCCCGGCGGCTACGCGATGCGAGAAATTCTTGGCAACGCGAAAGCCATCGTGGCTTCCACAAAAAAGGTTGGCGGCCCCGGCACGCGGCTCGACGTGCCTATCACGCACATCAACGCGTCCTACGTGCGCAGCCATTTCGATTCGATGGAGGTGGGCATTGCCGACGCGCCGAAAGCCAACGAAATCCTGCTCGCGTTGGTGATGACCACCGGCCCGCGCGTCCACGCCCGCGTCGGCGGACTGAAAGCCTCAGAAATTAAAGGACAAGACGGCTTGCGATGAGAGCCAAAATCCGAAAAATCGTAACCTTCGTCGAAGAAACACGCAACGAAATGGGAAAACCGGTCAATCCTCCCACACGCCGCGCTGCCGCAGCCGCGGTCGTCGAAAATCCGTTCGCGGGAAATTACGTAGAAGACCTGACGGAACTAATGGAAATTGGCGAAGAACTCGGCGCCATGCTCATCGAACGCGCCGTCACGGCGCTCGGCATTCCCGGCGCTTCCGCGGAAAGCTACGGCAAAGCCGCCGCCGTCGGCGAAAATGGCGAACTCGAACACGCCGCCGCCATCCTTCATCCCAAACTCGGCACGCCAGTCCGCAAGGCCCTCGGCAAAGGCGCCGCGCTGATTCCCTCTTCCAAAAAACGATGCGGGCCCGGAGTACCTCTCGACATTCCGCTCGGCCATAAAGACGCCGCCTTCGTCCGAAGCCACTTCGATGGCATGGAAATTCGCGTCAACGACGCGCCGCGGGCCAACGAAATCCTCGTGGCCATTGCGGTAACCGACAGCGGCCGTCCACTTCCTCGCGTCGGCGGCCTGACCAAAGATCAAATCAAAGGCGAAGACGGTTTGCGCTAGTAGAACAAGCTTAAGCCTGTTTTTCTTCGTGTGACTTCTCTCGTTCCCTGCTTACTTCACGATCTTTGGCACTCGCGTCGCCGGCGGTGTATTCCTGCTTCGCTCGCTCTTCACTTCTCCATCGATCACCGTCATACCGATCCCTGGCAAATCGCCCAGCCGCACGCTTTCAAGCAGGGTCTTTCCCGCCGAATGCTGCGCCGCATCCATGAACACAAAATCCGCGGCGCGGCCCACTTCGATCAATCCGCATTCGAGACTACGCATTCGCGCAGTGTTTCCAGTCGCAAAACAAAACGCCACTTCAACGGGAATTTCGCCAAGCGACGACAGCGCCGCAATGACGCGGATAATTCCCAACGGCTGCACGCCCGATCCCGCCGGGGCGTCGGTTCCCAAGATCACGCGGTGCAGTTGCTTCAAGTCCTTCGCCGCGCGCAACGTAAACAGCGCCGCTCGCTCGTTTCCGTTGTGAACAATCTCCAGCGCCCGCGTGGATTCCTCGCACAACGAACGAATCTGCGCATCCGGCAGCGCTGTGTGGCCTCCGTTGATGTGCCCAATCACGTCGGCGTCCGCCGCCAACACCACATCCTTATCAATCAGGCTCGAACCCTGAATCGACGGTCCACCCGTGTGAATCGTGCTCTGCATTCCGTGTTTGCGCGCCCAAGCCACCATCTGGTGCGCCGTCGGCCCGTCCTTCACGCTGCCGAGTCCGACTTCGCCCAGCAAACGAACTCCCGCTTCCCCGAGCGAGCGAAAATCCTCCTCCACCATTCCGTGTTCGATCACCGGCGCACCAGCCAAAACTTTCACGCCGCTCGGCCGCAGCGCGGAAAACGCGCGTTGCGCGGTGATCGCCAGGGCCTTCACCCCGACGACATCCTTCGGCCGTCCGGGCATATGCACTTCGCCTGCAGAAATCATCGTGGTGACGCCGCCGTGCAGGCAACTGTCAATCCAGCCAATCTGGTTCTGCCGCGGAGTCCAATCGCCCACGACTGGATGCACGTGGCTGTCGATCAAGCCCGGCGCCAGCGTGGTGCCGTTCGCGTCAATCAGCCGCGTCGCGCCTTCCGTGTCCACGTCTTTCTCGCGACCGAGTGCGGCGATTTTTCCGTCTTTCACTACCACGGTGTCCGCATCCAGAATAGGCCGCTGCAAATCTCCGCTCAGCAGCACGCCAATATTCCGGACCACCAATTTCACGCCTGCACCAGGCTTCCCCGTTTCTTCCTGCGCCATCTCCGACACCTCTCCCTGATTTTTCGCAGATACGTTCTGTTCCAGAAGGAAGCTTAGAGCTCGCCTTTTTTCATTTGCGAAACCGCGTAGTCGCAGGCCCGCGCCGTCAGCGCCATGTAGGTCAGCGATGGATTCACGCACGAAGACGAAGCCATGCATGCGCCGTCCGTAAGAAACAAGTTTTTCACGTCGTGCGCCTGATTGTGTTTATTCAGCACGGATTTTTTCGGGTCGGCTCCCATGCGCGCCGTTCCCATCTCGTGAATCGTCAAGCCCGGCGGGTTGTTCTGTTTGTACGGCTCGATCTCCACCGCTCCGGCCGCCGTCAACATTTCCGCCGCCTGAATCATCATGTCGTGCAGCAATGCTTTTTCGTTATCCCGCCACTGGCAATGGATCTTCAGCGCCGGAATGCCCCACGCATCCACGCGCTCTTTATCAATCTCGACAAAGTTCTCCGGGTTCGGCAAACACTCTCCAAAACCATGGAAAGTCATCTTCCACGGCCCCGGCTTGCGCAGTGCATTCTTGAAACTCGCGCCAAACCCGGTCTCGTGAATCCCCCGCTCCCAGCCTTCGCGTTCGGCCTGGCCCTGATAGGCGTATCCGCGGAGGAAATGTTTTTCCTTGCTGGATACGTTGCGAAATCTCGGCACGTAAATGCCGTTCGGGCGCCTTCCGGTTTGCACGCGATCCAGAAACCCGGGAATGATTCCTTCTGCGCCGCCGCCCATGATGTGATCCATCAGGTTCTTGCCGAGCTCGCCGCTGCTGTTGGCCAGCCCGGTGGAAACTTCAGGTGTGGCAGAGTTGAGAAGAATCCGCGTAGACTCCAGCGCCGAAGCACAAAGAAAAACAATTCGCCCCTGGAATTCCAGCGCCTTGTGTGTTTGCCCGTCAATCACCCTTACTCCGCTCACGCGGCGCGTCTGCGAATCAAAAATCAGGCTGTGCACCACGCTGTACGGCCGGAGAGTCATCCGCCCCGTTTTCTCGGCGACCGGCAGCGTGGCGTTCACACTGCTGAAATAAGAACGTGTGATGCAGCCGCGATGGCACGGGCCGCAGTAATGGCAGGCGGCTCGCCCGTTGTGCGTCTGTGTGAGAATCGCCGCGCGTCCAATCGTTATCACCCGGTCTCGCCCAAACTGCCTGGCCATCGCTTCCTTCACGGCAATTTCCGCGCAATTCATTTCCATTGGCGGCAGGAAGTGGCCGTCAGGCAGTTGCGGCAATCCCTCCGCCTGCCCGGTAATCCCGGCAAACTCTTCCACGTAGTTGTACCAGGGCTCGATATCGGCATAGCGGATCGGCCAGTCGGTGCCAAATCCGTCGCGGGCGTTCGCTTCAAAGTCCAAATCGCTCCAGCGGTACGATTGCCGCGCCCACATGATGGATTTGCCGCCGACCTGTCGCCCGCGAATCCACGCGAATGGCTTGTCCGGATCCGTCGTGTAGGGATGCTCTGCGTCTTTCACAAAAAACTTGCTGGCCCACTCGTCGCATGCGTAACACGTCCGCTGGATTGGCTGATCCTTCAGTGTTTCCTTGCGGTCGTTCATCCCGCGGAACTTCATCTCGGTGATCGGAACGTGTTCGACGTAGTCGCGATCCGGCTCGATTGGGCGGCCCGCCTCAAGCACCAGCACCTTCAGCCCTTTTTCGGTCAGCTCTTTTGCCGCCCAGCCGCCGGTCATTCCGGAACCGATAATGATCGCGTCGTACGTTTCGGGCTTCTTCACGGTCATCATTGCTTCGCCTCCGGCTCCGCTGGCACACAACCGTGCAGCGCTCCGGGGATGATTTCCACTTTCAGTTCCTGATCCTGCCCGATGGTCGATGTGTAATAACCAGCGAGAGTGAGGCGGCGCATCTGCGCAAAAAACGGAAGTAGCAGCGTCACTTCCCAAGGCCGCACCTGCTTGGGCAGTTTTTCATTCCGCGAGGTCGCCAGTTCTTCATCGAACGCCAGGACAATCGCGGCTTGCTCTTTGGTCGATGCAGCGGCAAAGCCGCGGCCGAAAAGCGTATTTGTTTTGCGGTCGGCTTCCGCAAGCCCCTCGAGAAAAATCTTCCGCTCTTCTTCCGTGGCCCACTCGGTCAAAATTAGATCGATAAATTCGTTCACCTTCGCGGCCTTCGCGCCGGGCGTATCGGTGGCGGGAATCATCACGTCGCTCATCGCCACCACGATCTCATTCTGCGCCGCGGAAAGTGTACGCAGCGCGCCCTCACTGTTGGCCGCCAGCTGCGCCTGCAGAGTGGCCGCGAACAGATCCGACGACAACACGGAAAAAACACTCGCTGCTCCCATTAGCCGCAGCGCTTCACGACGTTCCATGCTCCCTCCCCAGGTTCGGCCCACAATTGCTCGTTGAAAGTTACGCCTGTATCCAAGCCGCCGCAACCTGCATTATGCGATTACCGCCCAAGGTAGCCAACGCGATCAGCGAATAATGAAAACGCCTTGCGCGGCAGCGTCTCGCTCAGCTCCAGCCACAACGGAGAAGACGAGCCTTCGGCAACGGCGCGTTCCAGCTTCGAGACGCGGCGAACTGCTACACTCTTTTCCTCGGTTCCGAGGGACAAACGGATTCGCTCGCCGTCAAGAGTTCCATCTACTTGATACGATTCGGTTCCGGTGAATTTGTCGTCGCCGTCGAATTGCCCACTGTTCGGGCAGCGAACTTTTACTCCTCGATAGCTGAGTTGGACTAGCATGCGAGCACCTCTCGGTGCCCGTCTTTGGAGGAGGGATCCCAACCGTGGCAATTGGATTTTAACATCAAGCGCCACTTCCGGCAGCCTACTCATTCGGCCTTTTTCAATTCGCTCGACCACCGAGGCAGGAATCCGCCAACAGTCGCGCACTGTGTTTTTTGCGGTCGGCGAGATTTAGAGCCTTGTACTTCGCATCGCGAAGGACGTTATAGACGGTGGCGCGAGAACATTTCCAGCGGTCGGCAAGTTGAGAGATGTTGTAGAAGGGCTTGGTGTATTCACCGCGATTCTTTTCGATGATCGCGACGAGTGGTTGGACGGGAAATCCAAGCATCCCGGAAAACTCCGAGACGGTGAACTTTTGGGGAGGAGACGTGCTACTGGACTTGCTGGGATCGACGTGATTTCTGGGCATAGAACAGCCCGACAGTTGAATCGGGTTCCCTCTCCGAAGGCGAGATGATCAGGCGGGAGATTTTCTTCGACCCAAGACCTCGCACAATCCGTGCAGGCGAACAAGAGTCGCATCCGCCAGTGTCTTCCTTTCATAGGAGTACGAAATCTCGACCAAGTTCGTCGATTTGCCCTGGCTTAAACCCGCTGCCTTTGCGTGCTCCACCCAGTTGTCGAGGGCCGAACGAACATCTCCAAGCAATTCTTCCTTTCGCGGGACGCCAAATCGACCGGCTTCCGCAAGCAAGTCCGCCCTCGTAATTCCATCGAACTTCCCGTTGACGCTCATCCAGTGCTGGTACGTCCATTCACCTCTTGGATTGTGCGCGTGCGTTAGGTCGTATGCCGGGGCCAGTTCCCAATTCTGGCCCTGTTTGAGGAGAAAGCTGAAATTCTTCGTGTGGTCGTCGTAGTTCCGGGACATGACATTGAACGCCACGCATAGGCGTTTCTAATTTCACATACCAAATTCCCATGTTTCGGGGCTTCTGCTTCTTCGAGGCTGCCAGGGATGCAGGTAGGCGCAACTAAGGAGTGCCCTGGCGGCCTCGGCGGCGGCGGCGCGCCACTGCTCGTTGCTCCCGAGTTTAACCCGTAGGTGTCCACACCAAGCCCGGAAACGGAGGGGATGTTTGGAGTCAATCGCTCAGTCGAAGCTCGCGGGAGAGATGTACAGGAAGAGTGAACGCGCCCCGGGGATATCGGCCCCGCTGCTTCTTAGGCGAGCGCGTTTCCGTTAGACAACCGGTAGACAACTCGTAAGTCATTGAAAAGATGGCGGG
>Ga0210403_10001438_pt1 | contig 22570 bp, 19 predicted proteins | sample IncBWC19MmetaG_FD_150863 | JGI IMG/M metagenome (GOLD analysis project Ga0210403, IMG submission 150863) | Forest soil microbial communities from Barre Woods Harvard Forest LTER site, Petersham, Massachusetts, United States - Inc-BW-C-19-M | ecosystem: Environmental > Terrestrial > Soil >... | reverse complement strand
ATCCCGTTTTGGATTGCGGCCTTGGGCGGCGAAATCGATGTGCCGACCCTGGAAGGCAGAGCGCACCTCAAAGTCCCCGCAGGCACGCAAGCGGGGCAGATGTTTAAACTGCGCGGGAAGGGGATAGCAAACGTAAACGGGCGCGGTCACGCTGATTTGTTTGCGCGGCTGATCGTTGAGGTCCCGTCGCGTCTGAACCCAGAGCAACGCCGTAAGCTCGAGGAATTCGGCGCGCTTTGCGGCGATGAAAACACTCCAATGCGCAAAAGTTTCTTCGACCGCGCGAAGGAATTTTTTAAGTGACCGCTGCGATTTCCGTGCTTCGTAATGACCTCAAGCTAATCGAATGCCCCCGCGATGCGTGGCAGGGACTGAGGCGTCAGATTCCTACCGAACTAAAGGCGCGTTACTTGCGCGCACTCATTGGTGCGGATTTCAAACATATCGATGCCGTAAGTTTCGTTTCTCCCAAGGCCGTCCCGCAGATGGCCGATAGCGAGAAGGTGCTGGAGCAAATCGATGTGCCGGACGATGTCGAAATCATCGGCATCGTTGTGAATGAAAAAGGCGCTGAGCGCGCCATAGCCGCCCAAGCAGTTTCAATTCTAGGCTTCCCCTGCTCAATATCCGAGACCTTTCTGTGTAAAAACCAGAATCAAACAGTCGAAGAGTCCTACAAAGTTCTGGAATTGATTAAGAGAACAGCCGAAAGCGCGGAGCTGGGTGTTGTGGCTTACATTTCGATGGCATTCGGGAATCCGTACGGTGATCCATGGGACGAGGCCAAAATTTTGGAGGCAATGCATAAATTGGTTAGTCTCGGTATTGGATCGATTTCACTCGCTGACACCGTTGGAATGGCGAGTTCCGATTTGATTCACCGTGTGTTTGAGTCGGTAACAGGCGAATACCCAGAATGTGACATCGGCGTGCACCTTCACAGCGCGCCAGGCGAGGCCGCAGCAAGAATCCTCGCCGCGTACGACGCAGGCTGCCGCCGTTTCGATTCGGCCATCGGCGGCCTTGGTGGATGTCCATTCGCGCAGGACGCGCTGGTTGGAAACATTGCCACCGAGAGCGTAATCACGGCGCTTCAACGGCGCACTGTAGAGTTTGGAATAAGCAAATCGCTCGACGCCGTGCTGGCGCTAAACTCGGAGATCGCGTCGAATTACGCCTAGGGTCTCAGATCAGTCGTGTAGGCCATATGCATCGATTCTACGTTTCACTTGAGGACTGGGACCCTCGGGCGCTCGCGTTGCGCGGCGCCGAGGCTCATCACGCGCACCATGTGCTGAGAATGAAAGCCGGGCAGAGACTTGTTCTTTTCAATGGACATGGGCGCGAACTCACTGCGGAGATTATCGATCCTGACGGCGACGAAATCCGATTGCGAAAAGTACACGAAGCGCAAGCACCACCGTTGCGCTGCCGGATCATCCTGGGGCAGGCAATCCCAAAACGGAAAAACATGGAGTTGATCGTACAGAAAGCGGTTGAGATCGGCGCAGCCGAAATTGCGCCGATCATCTCCGACCGTACGGTTGTGCAGCTCGATTCCGAATCGGCTGTGCAGAAACAATCCAAATGGCAGCAAATCGCTATCGAGGCGGCCAAGCAGTGCGGCCAAAACTGGCTGCCGCTCGTGCACGGGCCAAGAAAATTAACGGAATTCCTGTCCACAGCGTCCGAGCAATCGTTTGATCTTCGGTTGATCGGATCGCTCCAGCCCGACGCGCAACACTTGAAAAAAATTCTGGAAACGTATTGCAGCGACCATGGCGATTATCCTCGAAGCGTACTTATGCTGGTCGGGCCGGAAGGCGACTTTACGCCTGCGGAATTAGCGCTCGCGCGTCGTCATGGCTGCCAGCCGATCACACTCGGACCAATCATCCTGCGAGTGGAAACCGCTGCAATTTACTGCCTGAGCATTCTCTCCTACGAATTGCTGATTCAGAATTGGCGTTGAACTGCTGATCACGATAAACGCGCAGTCCAGACGGGCTTATTTCGTAGTAACTGTTTCGACACCAGCTTCCTGTATGGGACCGGCGGCGGGTTTCATCTGGTCTATTGGCGCGGCCTGGATGGAGACTATTGCGAATTCCGCTGCGCCGTGCTCCGTTTTCAAAGAGACGGTTTCACCCACTTCATGGCCGAGCAATGCCTGGCCAATCGCGGTTTGGTACGAGATAATGTGCTGGTCGGGGTCACTGTCCCATGCCCCGAGAATTGTGTAGGTCTCTTGCCGGTTTGTCGCCACGTCGCGAAGAGCGACGATTGTGCCGATGGACACGCGCGATGTGTCCGCATTTTCAAATGAAGTGCCGCGCGCGTCGTGCAGCATCTGTTCCAGGTCGGCTTTGCGTCGCATCAGGACGCTTTGCATTTGTTTGGCCGCCTTAAATTCAAAATTCTCGCTGAGGTCGCCGTACGACCTGGCGATGGCGATTTCCTTGGTGTTCTCGGGAATTTTTACTTTCACGATCTCTTCGTATTCCGCTCTGCGCTTTTCCAAACTGCTCCACGACACGATGAGTGGCGCGGTTTTTTCCTGCGGTTGCGCATCCGCTATCGTGCTTTCCAGCTCGGGATAAACTTTGACCATCCGTGCGAGCAGCGAGCGTTTCGTCAGCTCATCGAACAGCGGCGTTAACTGAAGCCGACGCATCGCATCGCGCGCCACGCCGACGTCGGTTTTCTGGAAGATTTGCCCAAGCAATTGCCTGTCTTCACCTACCGCCCGCTGCAATCTGCTGGCGCGCCCGGGAGAATTGTGCTGTTCGCGCTCCAGCGCGGCCAGAATCGCCCACAGCAAATCCGGGTTAACCAACTCGTCCCAGTTTTCCTTTTCACTGCACAACCAGGTGAGCATCTCGCTTGTGGCCGAATGTTCGCGAATGCTTCGCTCGAGCATTGTCCGAAGCTCAGCGTGCTGGCCGGCATCGTTCAAGATGCGCGGGATTTGCGCGACCATGCGACCGTGGCTCGATTCCATCAGACTCAGGGCGCGCTCTGTCCAATCCGAGCCAAGTGCGGACGGCAACGCTTGCAAAACTCGTTTCTCTTTGGCCGCCGGCAAGTTCGGGAGGATCGATGTCAGGCGCTTTTCCTCCTCCACAATCAACTTCGAAAGAGTCAGACCAATATGGGTGGTGTGCAGTGAGGGAACGCGCGCCAGCAGATCGTCTCGCGCCAGGATTAGTTCGAACGCCAGCTCAGGATGCATTTTCTGGTTGCGCGCTGCCGCATTCTCGATCACCACAATGATCGACTGAAGCTGTTTTTCCGGGTCCTTGAATTGTTCGTGAGATCTTATGATCTGCTCGAGCGCCGCGATTTGCTGTTTCGGTTGCCGCGCTTTGGTAAACGCCGCGAGCAGTTCATCCGCGTGAGATACGCCTTCGCCACGCATTTGAATTGGCTCAGTCTTTTTTGCAGGGATTGAAAATGCGCCGCTTGCTTTTAGTGCTTTCCTGGTCGATTCCCACCAGCGTTTCCATTCGGCCTCAGTGAGGATATCGCCAATGAGCCATTCCCCGATTTGCTGGGCGCTGGCTTTGCCATCCAAGCTTTCCAAAATATTTTGCACGAGTGCCACCGGGTTTTCCGTGGCCAGATTCTTGATCGACCCGATGTCCGTCACCTTTCGGACCAGAAAATGTTCCGGCGCCAGCGGCGTCAGATTCTCGGCGGCGTATTGCGCCTGCATCGGATGAGATTTCTTGCTGGCGAAATCGATGACAATTTGGTTCAGCAACAGGTTCCACTCGTGGACCCGGCCGAATCCCCAACTCTTGTGCAAACAAAATGTGCCAGGCTGTAGTTTTTGCAGTTGCTGGGCGGCCTTAGTACTGAGCTTTCCAGCTTCGACGAGTTTTTCTAATTCAGCCTCCATTTATGAAAACAAATGCGTCACCTGTGACGTATAGGTCGCATCGGTCGATCGCGCAATTTGCGATTGCCCCACGCCCCTCGGCATGAAAACCTGCCCGCCGTGACAACGAGCATCTGGTTTTGGATCACCTTTCACATTGGCGTGTTCGTTGCCATTGGGATTGACCTTTTCACCTTTCACCGACGCGGTCGCGAGCTAAGCATGGGAGCCGCGGCGCGGCGCAGCGCGATTTGGATTGTGGTGTCGCTCGCCTTCAATGCCGTCGTGTGGCGTGTGAAAGGGCCACACCACGGGCTCGATTTTCTTACAGGTTATCTGATCGAGTACTCGCTGAGCATGGACAACATCTTTGTGTTCGTGCTCATCTTCACGCATTTTCGTGTTCCACCGCTCGCGCAACATCGAGTGTTGGTCTGGGGAATTATCGGCGCACTTATCATGCGCGGCACGATGATCCTGTTCGGCATCGCTCTGGTGCGGCGCTTTGATTTCATTCTTTATCTCTTCGGGTTCTTCCTGCTGATCACTGCGGCACGCATGTTCTCCGGCAAACATCCCGCGCGCGATTTCAGGGAAACGCGCGTGATGCAAATCTGTCGCCGGATCCTTCCGATTACCCCAGACTTTCACAATGAACACTTTAAGGTGCGCGTGAATGGCCGCTGGATGTTCACCCCCCTTGCTTTAACGATGATTGTAATTGAAGTCACGGATCTGGCCTTTGCAGTCGATTCAATCCCCGCCATTTTTGCGATCACTCGCGACCCCTTCATTGTTTACACATCCAACATCTGCGCGATCCTCGGCTTGCGATCCCTCTATTTCCTGCTGGCCGGTCTGATGAACCGTTTTATTTATCTCCGAACAGGCCTGGCGTTCGTGCTCGGCTTTGTCGGCATCAAAATGATCGCCGCAGATTTCCTTCCCTTACCCCGGGTGTTCTCGCTTGGGAATCATTGCGCTGATTCTTGGGATCACGATTGCGCTTTCCATATTGAAGACCAGGAGCGGCGGGGCGGCCGAACAGCAAAAATAAGTATTGCCATTGCTGTCCGAAATTACTTAACTGGTTTGGAGCGCCTATGAAAACTACGTTTGCCTTCGTTGCGATCGCCAGCCTTGTGGTCGGCGCCTTCGCCGATATTCAGGATCCACCTTCGAATGATTATGGTCCGACGCGCAAGCTCGGTCGCGGTATTTCGAATTTTGTCATCGCTCCGACCGAGTTTTTTGTGACCGTTAACCAAATCAACCAAACGGAAGGGAATTCCGCTGGCGCTGGTTATGGCGTTTGGCGTGGATTGGGGCGCTCAGCAGCGCGTCACGTGGCAGGTCTTATTGAGATCCTGACCTTTCCGTTTCCAATCTGGCACGACAGCTATCAACCCTTGCTGCCGCCAGACATTCCTTACATTCATGCCGGCTACGCCGAATTCCCGCCCGAGGTCGGTAACGAGTCGAAATACCCCTACGTGCGCGACACGCACCACGATTTCAATTAACGCGCAGTCAACAGCAACGGCGTAGTCTGCTGATCATCTCACCATCGCTGCACGGTTACTTGCCGTGTTAACCCTGACCAGCGTGGAAACGTTCGCGCTGTCGCTGCAAAAAGCGGGCGAGTGGGGAACCACACCGAAAACTTCGCACGAATCAAGGCGTTGACCCGCCTTAGGCTCAGCACCAAAGTAACTCACACCTAGGCGGTTGGGACCATGCAATCGCGACGTCTTTCCGGGTTGCCGCTCGCCGGCATCGTAACGGTCAGCTACTTCATAGCCGGGAAACTCGGTTTGACCCTGGCGTCATTGAATGCAAGTGCGTCGCCAGTATGGCCACCCGCTGGAATCGCGTTGGCCGCATTACTCTTGCTCGGTTACCGCGTGTGGCCGGCGATCTTAGTTGGTGCATTCCTGGTCAACGTCACGACCGCTGGAAATCTGGTGACCTCATTCGCTATTTCCACGGGCAATACCCTGGAGGCTGTGGCCGGCGCGTGGCTGGTGAATCGATTCGCTGAAGGCAAAAATGTTTTTGATCGTCCTCAAGGCGTCTTCAAATTCGCGCTCGCAGCAGCGATTAGCGCGGTGATCAGCCCCGTCTTTGGTGTCACCAGTCTTGCCCTCGCCAGCTTTGCACATTGGACAAACTACGGCGTGATCTGGCTGACTTGGTGGCTCGGCGATACGACGGGCGATCTTGTTTTCACTCCCCTTGTCCTTCTCTGGAGCGTTGCCTCAAAACGACACTGGAATAAAAAGGAAACCGTCGAAGTTGGCATACTCCTTCTGTTGTTAGTGCTGTTGAGTGCGGTTGTCTTTGGCGGATGGCTGGAGATTTCAGCGAAAAACTATCCAGTCACTTTCATTTGCGGACCCGTTGTGATTTGGATGGCCTTTCGCTTCACTCAACGCGAAACCGCGACCGGGATCTTCATCCTGTCGGTCATCGCGGTGTGGGGAACGCTGCACAGTTTCGGGCCATTCGTGAGAGAAACGGAAAATCAGTCGCTGCTGAGTCTGCAATCGTGGATCGCCGTACTGACAATAACCGCGACGGCGCTTTCCGCCGGTATGGCCGAGCGACGGCACATTGAAGAAGAGCTTCAGCAGCAGAAGTCGGTCGTCGAAACTGCCAATCGCACCAAAGACCATTTCTTGGCAATGCTTTCTCACGAACTGCGCACGCCACTTACTCCGGTGATTTCTGCGTTGGAATCGCTCGAAACAGAGCCGATGCAAACTGAAGCTACGCGAGCATCGCTGGCGATGATCCATCGCAACATCGAATTGGAAACACAACTCATCGATGACCTGCTCGACTTCACCCGAATCGCCAGAGACAAAATGGAATTGCGTTTCGCTCCAGTCGATGTGCATGTGGCGGTTGCGAATGTCGTGGAGATTTGCCGTGCGGAGGCAAGATCCAAAAGACTTCGCGTGCATCTGAATTTGCGGGCGAACTCGCATTACGCAGCGGCAGACGCGGCAAAATTGCAACAAATCGTCTGGAACCTGCTTAAGAATGCAATCAAGTTCACACCGGAGGATGGCGAGATTGCCATCTCTTCCTCCAATCCGTTCCCAGAGGTCTTGACGATCAGCGTGCGCGACACCGGGATCGGCATGGAACCAGAAGTCATGCAGCGCGTTTTTGACCCATTCGAACAAGGCAACCGCTCGTTTGAGCACCGCGTTGGCGGGCTCGGTCTCGGCCTGGCCATTTCAAAATCTCTCGCCCAAGCGCACGGCGGCAGGTTGACTGCGGAAAGCGCCGGGCGCGATCGCGGATCGACGTTCATCTTTTCCATGCCAACCCTTTCACCTGCCGAAGCAGCAACGGTCCCTACCAGGGCAAGTCGTGAACGGTCTCAGCAGGCTTTAAAAATTCTGCTCGTTGACGATCACGAGGACACTTGCTCTGCTCTTGAGAAATTACTAGCGCGTCGTGGGCATCTGGTCGCAGTGACGCACAACGTGCGATCGGCCATGGAAGCTGCCGTGCGTAATAAATTCGATCTGCTCATCAGCGATATCGCTCTGCCGGACGGAACCGGCATCGATCTGATGATGCAATTGCGCGCGATCTCCAATCTTCCGGGAATTGCAATCAGCGGTTTTGGCAATAATGGTGATATCGAACGAAGTTTGCGGGCCGGCTTTTCCGAGCATCTCATCAAACCCGTCAAGCTCGAAAGCCTGGAAGCCGCCATCGAACGGACGCTTAGCCAAACGTGACCCGTTCGTTAGGAGACCGACGTTTCAGAGAACTCTCATTCACACAGCATTTCAGCCCGGGGTTCAACGCGCCGGCCGCGGGTAACCGCTTCACCGGTTTTTCACCATGGAAACTGTGTCATTGGCGGAGAGACCCAACTAAAGCAGGGTGTTAATGAAATGCGCCTTGTTGATCTACGAATCGAGGACATCGCTTTCGGCGGAAAAGGTGTCGCGCGGGAACAGGGCAAAGCGGTCTTTGTTCCTTACACGATTGAGGGGGAGCTTGTTTCGGCGGAAATCTTTCGGGAGAAGACGCAGTTTGCCGAAGCAGATTTGGTCGAAGTTAAGGAGAGTTCCTCGCTTCGCGTCGCGCCACAATGCCCATATTTCGGTCGATGCGGCGGCTGCGCGTATCAGCACATCGATTACGAACATCAGCTTTCGATTAAATCGCGACAGGTGCGCGATGCGCTGCAGCGAATCGGCAAGCTTAACGACGTTTCCATGCAGCCCATCATCCCTTCACCGAAACAGTATGCGTATCGCAACCGTATAACCGTGCACGCGCAGGATGGAGCGATCGGTTTTTTCCGGCGCGATTCGCATCACCTGATTGATATCGCAAATTGCCCCATCTCTCGCGACGAAGTGAATCGGGCATTGGCGCAGTTACGCGCCGAAACATGTGTGCGAGACGGGCATTACAGCTTGCGGGCTGGATCGGAGCCGCGCGTCTTTTCGCAAGTTAACGACGCCATCGCACAGACGCTCCGCAATTTGATTGTCGATCTGGTTCCGCTAAACCAGGACCTGTTAATCGACGCCTATTGCGGTGCCGGATTTTTCGCGAAGGCGTTGCTCGGCAAATTCGAACGCGTCATCGGAATTGATTGGGACAAGTTTGCAATTGCGGCCGCGAAAGAAAACGCGACTGAGAAAGAGACGTATATCGCCGCCGATGTGGAAGAGGAGCTAACAAGGAATGACGGCTTCTTAGCCGTCGAGGTTGGCAGACAACGCCTGGGAAGCCTTCGCTCCCTGACGTTCATCGTCGATCCACCCGCTACCGGACTGAGCGCAAATGTGCGAAGAGTGATTGTCGATCTCGCGCCGACAACGCTCATTTACGTTTCATGCAATCCGCCGACGCTCGCGCGCGATTTAAGAGATTTGGAGGGCAAATTCACCATCGATTCGGTCACGCCGCTCGACATGTTCCCACAAACTGCGGAGATTGAAGTCGTGGCGCATTTGCGAGCCATGCCGCCAAAATAAAGACGCTGAGCCTCCGCGGTTGGCGTTTTCGGGAATATTTACAGCGGGCGCTGCAACACTACAGTTTCATTGACGGATCGTTCGACGATACGTCCAGTGCCGGGATGATTTTGTTTTTGGGCCTCGTCATGGCGCCCCCGAACTGGCCGATCATGGTGCCCTTTGTGATCTTGCTGGTGGCGATCGCACTCGCTCCGCTCATCGCTCAGCGTCATTGGGAGCGTCATTACCACAAGCTTTGCATCGCTCTCGCCGGCATAGTTTGCCTCAATTATCTCTTGGTTGTTAAGGAGTCCGCGCGCGTCGTTCACGCCGGAATCGATTATGTGACCTTCATGGTCATCGTCGGTTCTTTCTTCGTTGTCGCAGGTGGAATTCATTTGCGCGTCAAATCGCCGAGCGGCGCAATGAGAAACACTCTGTTCCTCTTTGTCGGCGCGCTCTTGGGCAATCTAATCGGCACCATCGGCGCTTCGATCCTGCTGATCCGTCCTTGGATCGCGATGAACAGAGGCCGCGTCGCGCCGATGCATATCGCGTTCTTTGTTTTTCTGGTCAGCAACATCGGCGGCTCCCTGTTGCCGGTGGGCCCGCCGCTCATTCTGGGATTTATCAAAGGCGTGCCGTTCGGCTGGACGCTGCAAAATTGCTGGCATCAATGGCTGATCACAGTTGCGATTGTTCTGGCCGTTTTTTTTGTCCTCGATCTTATCAATCTTCGCGCGCGCAAAAGGGCCATTCATGAAAGCGAGATCACGCAATGGCGCTGCGACGGCTCCCAGAACTTCCTTTTTCTGCTTGCGCTTCTGGCCGCTCTGATCGCAGTGCGCGTGGGCTGGCGCGAGGCGCTCATGGTATTGGTTGCGCTGGGATCCTATTTCGCTACGCCACAGCGCATTCGCGAAGCGAACAATTTTACTTTGGCCCCGCTCAAAGAAGTCGGTTGGCTCTTTCTCGGCATTTTCGGAACGATGATTCCGGTTTTGGAATACATGGAAGGATCAGCTGAGAAACTGGGATTGACTTCCCAGACGGCATTCTTTTGGGCAACCGGCTTACTCTCCGCATTGCTCGATAACGCGCCAACCTATCTCGCTTTTTTCGCGGCAGCACTCGGAGTCCACCACTTCGACATCAACGAGCCGTCGCAGGTGACTGACTTTATTTCCAAAAACGGCGGCGAATTAACCGCGATCTCGCTGGGCGCGACGTTCTTTGGCGCGCTTACCTATGTCGGCAACGCTCCGAACTTGCTTGTGAAAACGATCGCAGAACACGCGCGCGTTCCTACGCCGAGTTTCATCGGCTACATCTGGAAGTTCGCCCTTCCAATCCTGATTCCGGTATTTGTGTTGGTGTCGATCTTGTTTTTTTCCGGGTAGCGCAAGCATCGTCCGGCCAGCGTTAATGTTTTTTTAACACCTTTTCGGGGCAGTTTAACTAACGTTGCCACCAAATTCAGCGCAACGTTTAGCTCAGTTTTATGAGTGAATTCATTGTCATAGGGATCATTATTATTCTGAGCGTGAATGAGGTTTACTCTCAATTCTGTGAAAACATGAAGGAGTGACCTCATGAACGACCTAATCTTCGTCGGAGCCATTATCCTATTCTTTATCGTGAGCGCGATTTACGTGCGCTTTTGCGACAAGCTTTAAAAAATAACATGGGCACAATCATCGTTAGCATCATCGCGCTCTTGCTGTTCATCTATCTCTTCGTGGCGATGATCCGTCCCGAGAAATTCTAAGGAATCGGTTATGCAAGCTTCTGGGTGGATTCAATTCGCACTCTATATCGTCGCGCTTGTGGTGATCACGAAGCCGATGGGACTCTACCTGCTGCAGGTGCTGGACGCGAACGGCAGAACCTGGCTCGATCCACTGCTGCGACCCTTGGAGCGCGGGACATATCGAGTGATGGGCGTCGATCCGAACAAGGAACATGATTGGAAGCAATACACGCTCGCCATGCTGCTGTTCAGTTTGGTCGGCTGCTTGTTCACCTACGCGATCCTGCGATTGCAATATTTTCTTCCTCTCAATCCGCAAAAGCTCGCCGGCATCAGTCCGGATTGCTCTTTCAACACCGCGACGAGTTTCACGACGAACACCAATTGGCAGAGCTACGTCGGTGAATCGACCATGTCCTACTTCTCGCAAATGGTTGGGCTGGCATTCCACAATTTTGTCTCAGCCGCGACCGGGATTGCCATCGCTGCAGCGCTCGTGAGGGGAATCGCGCGGCATTCGACGCAAACGCTCGGCAATTTCTGGGCTGACCTCGTCCGCGTCACCTACTACCTGCTCATTCCGATCTGCATGGTGTTTGCCGTGTTCCTGGTGTCGCAGGGCATGATTCAGAACTTCAAGTCGTACACAAAAGCGACTTTGGTCGAACCGATGAACGTTCCTGTTCCGAAAACAGACAAAGACGGGAAGCCAGTCGTCGATGCTGCTGGAAAGCCGGTCATGGAAGAGCAAACCGTGACCGAGCAAAATATCGTCCAAGGTCCGATGGCGTCGCAAATCCCAATCAAGATGCTTGGCACAAACGGCGGCGGCTATACGAACGCCAACGCGTCGCATCCGTTCGAGAACCCAACGCCGCTCTCAAATTTCTTCCAGATGTTGTCGATATTTTCGATCGGCAGTGGGCTAACTTACTACCTCGGCCGAATGGTGAAGAACCAAAAACACGGCTGGACGGTCTGGGCAGTGATGGTCGCGTTGTTCATCGGAGGCGTTTTATTGGCGTGGCATTCGGAAGCGGCCGGCAATCCAATCCATCAAAATCTCGGTGTCGCCGTAGCTGATGGAAACATGGAGGGTAAAGAGGTTCGGTTCGGAATTTTCAACTCCGCGCTCTTCGCGACGGTAACAACGGACGCCTCGTGCGGCGCGGTCAATTCCATGCACGATTCGTTCACCCCGCTCGGGGGGTTCGTTCCGCTGTTCAACATTCAACTCGGCGAAATCATCATTGGCGGCGTCGGCGCTGGCCTCTACGGAATGCTCGTCTTTGTCGTGCTCGCGGTGTTCATCGCGGGACTGATGGTGGGACGTACTCCGGAATATCTCGGCAAGAAAATCGAATCCTACGACGTGAAGATGGCGATGCTGGCTTTGCTCATTCTTGCGATCGACATCCTGGCGTTCTCGGCGTGGGCGATCGTCAGCAAATGGGGCCTGGTGGCACTAAACAACGGCGGGCCGCACGGGTTGAGCGAAATCCTTTACGCCTATACCTCCGGCACAGGTAATAATGGTAGCGCCTTTGCCGGCATCAGCGCGAATACACCCTGGCTCAACACGACGATCGGTTTCGCAATGTTAATCGGCCGATTTCTCATGATCGTGCCGATCCTCGCGCTGGCCGGTTCGTTAGTCCGGAAGAAAGTCACGCCTGTGAGTGCCGGGACGTTTCCAGTTCACGGCGGCACATTTTTCATTTTGCTCATCGGGACAGTGCTTTTGATCGGCGCATTGAATTTTCTGCCGGCGCTTACGCTTGGACCGGTCGTCGAGCATTTCCTTATGCAAGGCGGAAAACTTTTCTAACACGAGAGCGAACTTTTATGACGCAAAAAGCTGCATCGCTTTTCGACTGGAACATTGTTGGTCCGGCTACCGCCGACGCGTTCAGAAAGCTGAACCCGCGTTTGATGGTGAAAAACCCCGTCATGTTTGTGACTATGGTCGGTGCTGCCCTAACGACCATCGGAATTTTTACGGCCGAGCCAGGACTGCGTGGGTTCGTGACGCAACTGGCGATCTGGCTTTGGTTCACGGTGCTGTTCGCTAATTTTGCCGAAGCGGTCGCGGAAGGCCGCGGCAAAGCGCAAGCCGCCAGCCTGCGGAAAGCGCGCAAGGACACAATGGCGCGGCGTCTTTGGAACGGACGCGAAGAGAAAGTGCCCGCGCCGGCGTTGCAGAAAAACGACCTCGTGGTGTGCGAAGCGGGCGACATCATCCCGGCAGACGGCGATGTCGTCGAGGGAATCGCCAGCGTTGATGAAGCGGCGGTCACCGGTGAATCTGCGCCCGTCATCCGCGAGAGCGGCGGCGACCGCAGCGCGGTGACCGGCGGCACGCGCGTGCTGAGCGATCGCATCGTGATCCGCGTCACGGCTGACAAAGGCGCCGGATTTCTGGACAAAATGATTGCGTTGGTCGAGGGCGCGCGCCGCCAGAAAACGCCTAACGAAATTGCGCTTACGATCCTGCTTGCCGCGCTGACGTTCATCTTTCTTCTGGTCTGCGTAACGCTGAAGCCATTTGGTATCTATTCGGCGACGAACTTCTCCATTCCGGTGCTGATCTCGCTGCTTGTCTGTCTCATTCCAACAACGATCGGCGGATTGCTCAGCGCCATTGGCATCGCGGGAATGGATCGCGTCCTTCAGCGGAATGTTCTGGCAATGAGTGGACGTGCAGTCGAGGCAGCGGGCGACGTTGACGTTTTGTTACTGGACAAAACCGGTACGATTACGCTCGGCAATCGCATGGCTGTCGCCTTTCACGCCGCGCCCGGTGTTTCGGCTAACGATCTCGCGGCTTCCGCGCAATTGAGTTCGCTTGCCGACGAAACGCCAGAGGGCCGCTCGATTGTCGTGCTCGCGAAAGAGAAATTCGGATTGCGCGCGAGGGAGATGCACGAACTGGAAGCCACGTTCGTCCCGTTCACGGCGCAAACGCGCATGAGCGGTGTCGACCTTCATGCGAATGGCGCGCAACCGACGATGCGCGTACGTAAAGGCGCGGCCGAAGCTGTGCGTGGCTTTGTTGAATCAGCCGGCGGAATTTTTCCGCAGCCAGTCACGAAAACGGTGGACGAGATCTCGCATCGCGGCGGCACGCCGCTCGTCGTCGCATCCGACCTGCTGACGCTCGGCACGATTGAGCTGAAGGACGTGGTCAAAGGCGGAATCAAAGAGCGCTTCGCGCAGTTGCGCAAAATGGGAATCAAGACGGTGATGATCACCGGCGATAATCCGCTTACTGCCGCGGCGATTGCGGCCGAAGCAGGCGTGGACGATTTCATGGCGCAAGCGACGCCGGAACAAAAACTAAAACGTATCCGTCAGGAGCAGTTCGAGGGTCACCTGGTTGCCATGACCGGTGACGGCACGAACGACGCACCGGCGCTCGCGCAGGCTGATGTGGGTGTTGCCATGAACACCGGCACTCAAGCCGCGCGCGAAGCCGGCAATATGGTCGATCTCGATTCCAATCCAACAAAGCTCCTCGACATCGTTGAGATCGGAAAACAGATGCTGATCACGCGCGGTTCGCTGACCACGTTCAGCATCGCGAACGATGTCGCGAAATATTTCGCGATTATTCCGGCGATGCTGATGGGCACATTCCCTGCGATCGCGCCGTTGAATATCATGCATCTGCACACCTCGACGAGCGCCATTTTAAGCGCCGTAATTTTCAATGCCCTTATTATCATCGCGCTTATTCCGCTGGCGTTGCGCGGTGTCGCTTACAAACCGATGGGCGCGCTCGCCATCTTGCAACGCAACCTGCTGATCTATGGGTTTGGCGGTCTCATCGTCCCGTTTATCGGGATCAAGCTCATCGATCTGATCATTACGACGCTCCATTTCATTTGATCCATGAAAGCACTCTTCTCTGAAACCCGCGCTGCAGTCATGGCCACGCTGGCTCTGGCGGCGATTTGCTGCGGATTGTATCCGCTCATCGTTTTTGGTGTCTCCCAGGCGCTCTTTTACGAGAAGGCCAACGGCAGTTTAATCCTCGGCAAAGATGGAGCGGTGCGCGGTTCGAAACTGATCGGCCAAAACTTCGCGGCTGAAAAATATTTTCATCCACGTCCTTCTGCTGCGGGCAACGGCTACGACGCGGCGAATTCCAGCGGGAGCAATCTCGGGCCGACGTCCCAAAAACTGAATGACGCGATCAAGGATCGCATAGCAGCATATCGTGCCGAGAACGGATTAAAAGAAACCGATCCCGTTCCGGCAGATGCAGTCACGGCGTCCGGCAGTGGACTCGATCCTCACATCAGTTTGCAAAACGCAGAACTGCAAATCCCGCGGGTAGCAAAAGCGCGTGGCATGGCTGAAGAGAAGCTGCGCGAGCTGATCCAACAAAACACCGATGGACGCGATCTCGGTGTCCTCGGCGATCCGGGTGTGAACGTTCTTGAATTGAATCTCGCGCTCGATGCACTCGGCGCCCAGCCATGAAAAAAACTAAGGCATCATGAGACACGCGTAGCTCCGGGATTTGTTGGCTTGCATGTCAGATCTCACTTCCCCGGGACCCGCTTATGAACATTCCTTTAATGCTGATTGATGCGATCACGCGGTTTGCCGCACGTCGCCAATCACCGCCCGTGGTCGAGAAGAGAACCTATGTCTTCATTCTTGTTCCACTCGACTTTCGCGCAAATGGTCATGCCAGAAGAACTGAGATCGAGCAAGATTTGATCGACAATAGCAGGCACGCCGATGACTCACGGGCTAACGGCCTTTTTTCTACGCTCGCTGCCCTTAATCGTGCTGCTTCCAGAACAACCGCCGAGCGAGATCTGAATAATGCCCCGGGACTTAACCACGACCTCATGTGGACGTGGTTTCTGCCCAATCCGCTCTGGCCGCTGAACAAGAGTAAACGGAACGTTGTAAATCTTTTCCGTTTCGGGCAAAACGGCTTCAATGCAAAGACAAGGAGGAAAAAGTTGAACACTAAGAAATGTCTAATCACGATCATGTCGGCGACACTTATTACGGCTGTGATGCACGCGCAGGAGGCGTCTCAAGGTTTAACGGCTGAACAACAGCTTGCTCAACGTAAGGCCGAGCTGGACGCACGCGAGAAAGCATTAAATAAACGCGAGAAAATATTGGCTGAAAAAGAAAGGGCCACAGCAAATTCCACTTTACGGTCCCCTGAGAAAGGAAAAGCCAAGGCTAGACAGGAGCACGCGAAAGCTCAGATCACGGAAGAACAAGCGAAAGCTGCGCGTGCAGAAAAGAAACTACACGAACCGTTTGTGCAACGCCTGGGAGAAGCGTTTCTGGAGCAGTTGGGCACGCCCGCATACACGCCCCCCGATCCCAACGCCCCAAACCCACGCCGTATTCCACCGGCGCCGTTCGATTCGCCGCCTTTTCCTTCCAGCGATTGGCAAATCGGCGGAAGTCCGGTCATTGGCGATCCTGGAGAATTGGCACCGTGGCCGTTGATGCAGGCAATTTACGAAGGACCGGGCGGGCAGGCTTGGAAAGACAGCAAAATTCAGATTTACGGCTGGGTAAATTTCTCGGGAAATATCAGTACTTCGCATCCCTCAAAGCAGAGCGAAAACGGAAATTTCCCATTGGTTTATGACATTCGGCCGAACCGGATGGAGCTAAACCAGATCGTCCTCTACGTCGAGCGCCTTCCCGATGAAAACCAGACTGATCACATTGATTGGGGTTTTCGATACTCAATGCTCTATGGACTCGACTATCGTTTCACGATTTCCCGCGGCTGGTTCAGCAACCAACTCTTAAAGCACAACAGTTACTCCGGCTTCGACATGCCGATGGTGTATCTCGATCTTTACATTCCTTACGTTTTTCAAGGCATGAACATCCGCATTGGTCGCATCATTTCCGAGCCGGACATCGAAGCGCAACTCGCGCCGAACAATCTCATGGCCAGCCACTCGATCCTCTACGGTTTCGATCCTTATTGTCAGGAGGGAATCTTCACCACGACGAAGATTAACGATCAGTGGACGTTCCAGGCTGGCATATCGGACGGAACTGACGTTGCTATTTGGCAAGAGGATCCGGGACGCCAAGTAACCGGGACGGTGATGGTCCAGTGGATTTCACCTAACCAAATGGACTCGATCTACGTGGGCGATAACGTGATCAACAACGCTAAGTTTGGCTATAATAACATGCAACAGTTCGTTGGAACCTGGACGCATAAGTTCAACGACAAAATTTATACCGCGACCGAGGCATGGTACATGTACGAGGAGGACGCCATAGACCACCCGACAAATGAGGTGCCATTCCAGAGCGGCTCGTTTCCGGTGCAGAATGGTTACGCGCCGGAGTGGGCAGTCGTGAACTACACGATGTTCCGGATTGCACCTAGCGCGTTCTTCACGGTGCGAAATGAATACTTTGACGACAAGGTGGGTGCCAGGACCGGGTTTGCCACACAGTATTCCGAACATTCCATCGGCATCACTTGGTGGCCGGATAAACTCATCACTATTCGCCCCGAGCTTCGATTCGACCATTCTTACGATGATCGCGCGTACAATAACGGGACCAGGCATAATCAGCTCGCCTTCATTACCGATGTGATCTACCACTTCTAAACGAACGCTCGCAAGGCGCACCGCGGCGGTGCTGTCTTCATAAGCTGCGACAAGATGAACGCGGTCGATGCTCTTCAGGCTGGTGCCTTCGTTTTGGTGGTAGCTCTTCTCGTCAAGCCGGTGGGCGCGTATCTGGAACGCGTTTTCGAACGGCGACACACTTTCCTTGATCCGCTGCTTCTACCGGCGGAACGACTGATCCGCCGGCTCGTCGGAATCGATCCCGAATGCGAGATGGATTGGAAGCGTTATTCGTTAGCTTTCGGTGCATTTGGTATCGTCAATATCGTTGTTCTCTATTTCGCGCTCCGCTGGCAGGTGTGGTTTTCGTGGTTCTTTCCGAACGTAATGACCACGCCCATGACACCTGATCTCGCAGCCAATACAGCGGTTAGTTTTGCAACCACGACCACGTGGCAAGCGTATGCCGGTGAAAACACGATGAGCTACTTCAGTCAGCTTTTGCTCGCAGGACAAAACTTCCTTGCGGGCGCGGCCGGACTAGCTGTCGGGATCGCTTTCATTCGGGGTTACGCTCGGGAAAAGAGTGCCGGACTTGGAAACTTCTGGAGCGACCTGGTCCGCGCGCTTTTGTGGGTGTTATTGCCGGTGTCGCTGTTGGGGAGTGTGTTCCTGATTGCGCAAGGCGTCCCTATGAATTTTCTGCCTTACACCATCGCGCACACGGTTGAAGGCGGTACACAGACCATAGCCCAAGGGCCAGTTGCTGTGCTGGAGTTCATCAAGAATCTGGGCACCAACGGCGGCGGTTTTTTCAACGTCAACGCTGCGCATCCATTCGAGAATCCGACGCCGTTAACTAACTTTGTCGAACTGCTTGCTATCGTCGTGATTCCGGCCGCGTTCACGCATACTTTCGGACGCATGCTAGGCCGACCACGCGACGGGTGGGTGATTTTCTGGACGATGACTGTCCTATTTGTCGCCGGATTGCTCGTGTGCAACTGGGCGGAGTCAAGCGCCCATGTTGCACTTACAGGCGGGATAACGGCGGGCAACATGGAAGGCAAGGAAGTGCGCTTCGGCGTGGGCGGTTCAGTGCTGGCGGCAATTGTGACTTCCAACGGTGCCACTGGCTCTTACAACTCAATGCACGATAGCTTTCAGCCACTTGGTGTCATGGTGCCGTTAGTCAATATGCTCCTTGGCGAAATCGTGTACGGCGGTCTTGGGAGCGGCCTTTACAGCATGATCTTCGTTGCGTTGGTGGCGCTTTTTGTCGGCGGGTTAATGGTCGGACGCACGCCCCAACACCTCGGTAAGCAAATCGGCCCGGCAGAAATGAAAATCATCGCCGTGTATACGCTTGTGGGGCCGGTCACTGTGTTAGCGATGACGGCGCTTGCTGTCATCACGCGCGCCGGGCGCGCCGGATTGACGACGAATGCCGGCGCCCATGGCTTCACCGAGATTCTGTTTGCGTATGCCAGCGCCTTTGCCAACAACGGGCAGAGTATGGCTAGTCTCAGTGCCAACAATATTTTTTACAATATAACGACGATCGGCGCCATGTTGACCGGCCGTTATGTCTTGGCGGTATTGGCCCTGGCTTTAGCAGGCCGTTTTGCCGCGGTATCCCGGCGCGCCCCGAGTCGCGGCGCGATGCCTTCCGACGGGATTACCTTTGGCGTGTTGCTAACGGGCACGGCGCTGCTCGTTGGCGCGATTAATTTCCTCCCAGCCCTCGCGATGGGTCCCGTCGTCGAACATTTCTCGATGCATCCTTAGCGTCATCCGCAATCTTTGAATGGAAGCCCCAGCCACAATTTTTGCCATCCCCACCTACCGTCTGCGTGATGTGGCGGAAACCGTCGAGCGTTACGACGAAAATTTCTGGCTAAACGGAAACGAGGTTGCACTCATCGTCTTCGACGATTCGAGCCTGGTTAATCACCACAAGTACTACGCACAGCTCGAAGCGACGCGCACTGCCAACCCGCTTTATTATGTCGGTCCGCGGGAGAAAGAACAGTTCATCCAGGTCCTCTTGCATCGTCTGCGCGAGCCGAAACTTGAAGGGCCCGTTCGCAATCTCTTCCGCCCAAGCTACGGCGGGAACCGGAACTTCACGCTCATGTATTCGTTAGGCGCGTTTCTCGTCTCTTCGGATGACGACATGCGCCCAAGCGCATTGATCGAGGACAGCCCGGAAAGTCTGGCCCCCGATGAAATCTGCCGTGGCAAGCTTATGAAATCCAAAGCGGGAGGATTCGAGGAGAGGTCGTTCGATCTGCTCACCGCATTTAATGATGTACTCGGCAAGACCGTGCTCGATCTGCCGGGCAACTACGAAAAAGGGGATCTCGTCACAGATACGTCGATCGACCTGGAGACGAACACGACGACGACCTTTTCGCGTGAAAACTCGCTCGTCCTCCACCGGGGAAAAGTTCCCGCCAAAGCAGTGGTCAAAATTGCGCAGACGTTCCGGACCGGCACGAACGATATCGATGCCCTCGATTACGTCGAGATGTTTCTGGATGATGAGCAGCAGCTCGATCCCTATTCCCTCAACGATGTGTATGTGCTAGTGAACTTTCGCCCGGTCGTTACGAACAACAATTGGCGGATCGATTGCGGTGTGGCTGCCTACGATAATCGGCACGGCCTGCCGCCATTCTTCCCCACGCGCTTGCGGTTCGAGGACTACATTTATCGCCTCTGGATCCAACAGTCGAAGATTGTGTCGGCGCATGTGGACGCCGCGCAACGTCACATGAAAAACAACTACATGCGGAATCCGCTGGCCATGGAGGTGTTCAATGAAGAGCTCTGCTCCCTGCTGAAGCGCAGAATCAAGGACAGCGTCTTCCGCCGTGACGATCTCAGCATCGCGTTCCATTACGCTGGCGACGTAGCACTGGAAGAATCCGAAGCAATCCTGAGGAAAGTTACCGCGGTGCATAAACGGGTGCTTGCGGCTGCAGACCGCGCGCGCGATCCAGAGCGAGCGCGCGCGCTTCGTGCCTTCGCCGTCAATCTGGCAAAATCCTTCTACGGATTCGAACCCGATTTCTTTCAACAGAACGTCTCGCGGATTGTGGAGGACGTGATCAGCCAGATCCGCGGGTCACTCGAGCTGTGGCCGACGTTAGTGGAAATTTGTTATTTCCGAAAAGACAAAGCGCCCCTGCCGAGAACCCGCGTCCGGAACCAGCCGCGAAATAACGGCAAATCGTGATTACCGGCACGGCGCTGCTCGTTGGCGCGCTTAATTTCCTTCCAGCCCTCGCGATGGGTCCGATCGTGGAACATTTCTCGATGCACCTTTAGTGTTCCTGCAACAGTTGCGGACGGGTTAACGACCATAGAGGCAACGGCCAGGAACCCAAACGTTTCAGTAACCATGTCGTCCTTCGGTCTTCATGCGCCTAACTATAATTGCAACTCGCTGCCGCTCACCTGCCCATCCATGGGCACATGTCTGGGAGTCAATGGTGGTAACTACAAGACTCGCCGCGTAAGCCAGCGAAGCCCTCTTTGATGATGATCGGAAGCATACACAACGCGGCTACTGGATCAGCCCACCACCAGCCAAAGAGGGCGTTGAGCCCGAGGCCGACAAGCAGGATACCTGAAAGGTAAGCGCAGATGTCGCTCTGGTGTGAATCAGCGTGAAGCGCATCGCTGTCGAGGTCTGCCGCAACGCGGCGCTGGGCGCGTGCGAGCAATGGCATGACGATAATGCAGGCAGCGGCGTAAACAATACCAAAGTAGCTCACGCGGGGCAGTTCGTGAGTAATCAAGTCATGTAGCGCGTCTAGGAAAATATAAGCTGCCAACGCGAGAAATCCGAGGCCCACAAGCCGATGAGCCACCTTCTCGCGCTCTTCCGCGTGCGGATGATCAACTAGACGCCAGAGCAAGACGATGCTTGATGCGACTTCGATGGCAGAATCGATGCCGAAGCCAATAAGAGCGACGCTGCCAGCAAGCACACCGGCGATGATGCCGGCAACGGCCTCAAGCGTAGTCCAAGCAATGCTGAGATATTCGATTTTGCGCCCGGCCTGCGTCTGTGCTGCACGAGCTTCTTCGGGAGCTAGTGTAGTTGTGCGCATAAACCCTTACCACTCTTTGAAATCGCCCACGTGCTCGTGCGTTTCAATCACGTTGCCCGCATCATCGTAAACGCGGATCGCGACATCGCCGCAGTCTCTCAGCAATCAAACTGGCATCGCGGGGATCGAACGACGGTTTGCGACCCTTTAACCTTATTACTGGCGGCCTGTGGTGTCTGTGCCGCCTGTGATGGGTTTGGATTTGCCCGCAACACCACCGCGACCTTTGACGTCTTTTACTGGCTTTAGGTCGCGAATTATGGCGTCCTTTACGTCCTTTTTGACTCGGCGCCAAGCGGATCGAACCATATTGATGTTTGGGATTTGTCTCTTCATGTTCAATGACCTCCCCAAATTATTTCGTAGCAGCGTTTTAGCGAGGAGTCCCGGCGGGAGCAAGCCGAAAAGCTGTTTGATAGCGTGCGTGACCTGATGCGAACAAACCGCTCACCACTCTTTCAAGTCTCCCGCGTGCTCGTGCGTTTCAATCACGTTGCTCGCTTCATCGTAAACGCGAATCACGGCGTTGTGTGAGCGGCGGTAGAATTTCGCGTAGCTGGAGCAGGGGGATATCTTCCCATTTACATCTGTGCCAGAATCGCAACCCAATAGCGAATTTGGGTAATCTCCACGGTGGCCCCATTCGATATGACACCGATTTCAACACGCACTTTGACCCTTTGATTTTCATCGTCCCAGTCGGCCTCGACGGAGTGGACATTGACCGTGAACTCCCGCGGTGTGGTTTGTACGCTAACGATCTGGGAAGAAACTGAAGCCGTGCCGATCGCCCGATGAAACTGCGAGCGCGTAAGAGTTGGTCCCACCAAGAAAGTCCATGTCTCGATGGTACGCTGCTGACGCGTCGCCTGGATAAGAAGGTTGGCTGCTCCAATAACGGTGAAGAGTCGATTTGCTCCTTCTGGCCCGGCTACAACTGCTTCTATAACTTGTTCTCCAATCGCGTCCGTTGTGGGCATTACAGCGCGTCCTCGTAAATCGATTGAAGCCTCACGCACTGGCATCCGACTGTCAATGTCGTTGAGCTAGACATTTGCGCCGCTGCACGGTGGCACGGCGCGTAACCCCGCATTTTTTGCTACCGGTGAGCATCACCGTCATGTGACCGGCTATAAAACTTTGCCTACTCGACTGCGTCCGAGGCTTGTTCGTGCCGCAGCCTGCTGAATGGCAGCGCATCGGAAATCAGATCGACGCCGCGTTTATCTTTATGG
>Ga0210403_10001437_pt1 | contig 22573 bp, 18 predicted proteins | sample IncBWC19MmetaG_FD_150863 | JGI IMG/M metagenome (GOLD analysis project Ga0210403, IMG submission 150863) | Forest soil microbial communities from Barre Woods Harvard Forest LTER site, Petersham, Massachusetts, United States - Inc-BW-C-19-M | ecosystem: Environmental > Terrestrial > Soil >... | reverse complement strand
CCGGGGCCAGCCGCTACGCGCGTCTTCTTCGGCGCAACCGTGACCTACAAGGACTCCGGCGGCCTCGAACACGTCGTCTCGATCGTAGGCATCGACGAGGTGGACCTCGACCGCGGCTACATCAGTTGGCGCTCGCCTCTCGCCAATGCGCTGATGAAGGCGAGCCCCGGCGACCGCGTGGAACTGCGCGCGCCAGCGAAGACGGAGCATCTCGAAATCATCGACGTCGAGTACGCGCCGATTCCGATGGATCCTTTCCGCGAACCGCTAGGAGCTCAGTCGACGCCCAAGGTCGAACGCTCCTAGACCAAGCTGATAAGAGACAAGTGACCGGGGCGGAGTTGGAAGAGGCAGCGAAAACTATTGGGCGAAGAAGAGCTGTTTCAATTGGGCGAGATCCGGCGAAGCGACATCGGAAACCGCGCAGAAAGAAAAGCCATCCTTTTGCCACGCAAGCCAATGGTACCCCTGGGATTCGCCCGCGCCATTCCAGTAGTTTTCAGACGGAGACTTTTCCACGAACACATTAATAATGTGCTTGCGGCGGCCGTAGACAAGTGCGGCGACGGTGCGGCCGTCAGCGACGTCCAGACGTCCCCCGAGCAAGGGGAACCCGTCGCCTGCAAAATCATGGACGGGCGGCGCGAAATCGATGCGCCCGTCGAACCACGGCTTCACCGTATGCTGATCGGTGGATTCGACGTCGGTGAGATGGCCGGGCTGCAGCGAGCGGAGATGCGCGTCAACCAGCGTTGCGGCCATAAGCTGCGCTTCACTGACACCGCGCGGCTTTTGCAATTGCTGCCAGCCAACCAATACGGTTAGCAGAATAACGGCGGCTGCCGCCAGCCATTGCCAGGCAAAAGCGCGCGGCGCAGGAAACGCACGGACGGCTGGTGATTGCTGCGGCCTTCCCAGCAGGCTCTTGCGCAAAGACTCCGGTGCGCGCTCATAGAGGTTGGCCTTCTGAATCGATTGGTGCAGGGCCTCTTCCACGGCAAGGGATTGCTTGCAATCGGCGCAGGTCTCCAGGTGCTTTTCAAAATTGGCGGCGCTGACGGGGTCGAGTTCGCCGTCAAGGTAGCCATGCAATTGATTCTCGGTCTGTTCACACGGCACGGCGAGCCTCCTTCGGCGCGGGATTCGAAAGTGCGGTGCGCAACTGTCCGCGCGCGCGGGCAAGTGCGGACATCACGGTGCCAATTGGGCGCGAAGTGATTTCCGCAATCTCTTTGTACGAGCAACCTTCCAGTTCCCGCAGAACCAGAATTTCCCGGAACGATTCCGGCAGCGCTTCCAGCGCGCGGGTGAGTTGCTCACGGTCGCTTCCGGCCAGCGCCAGGGTCTCCGGATTTTCACTTTCCTGCGGCATTGTCGTTTCGTCAAACTCCATAAATTCCGCTGCCATGCGATTTTGCCGCAGCCACGTGAAGCAGGTGTTGCGGACAATCTGCAGCAGCCACGCCCGGGCATTGCCAGAGCGATAGGTACCGAACGCCCGAAATGCCCGGACGACGGCATCCTGGGTCACGTCCTCGGCATCGGTACGATTGCGCAGCAACCAGCGCGCCAGGTTAAAGGCGGCATCGAGATGCGGCAGTACCAGCGCCTCGAACCGGGCTCTGTCCTCTCCCTCTAACACGTTCACCTTTCACTTGCCCTTGTCATGGATAACCTGGGCGGCCTCGATTTTATTCCCGCCGGGGCGAATAAAGGTAAAAAAGAATTTTTGGCAGAAAGCGGCCTGCGGGGGAATAAAACCCGGCCCCCCGGGGTCTACCACCATGAACACGTTCACACATACGGCGCGGGCCTGCCCCCTTTCTCTGTAGGCTCGCGCCGTCCTCCCTTTGACGGGCAGAACGTGACGGGGCCTCGGCCTGCACAAGCAAATCGAGAGGAGAGAATTGATGAGCAACAAGAAGAAGGATGAAATCGTATTCAATCATAACAATGACGGGGTTGACCGCCGCGGCTTTTTGAAGTGCATGGCGTGGGCCGGAACGGGAACACTCTGCGTGATCAAGGGCGGCGTGCTGAACTCCTACGCCTTCAGCGGAACCGGCGATCTGGACCCGGCGGACATGAAGGGCGAGTTGGCCTTCGCGCAGATCAGCGACAGCCACATGGGCTTCAACAAGCCTGCGAACACCGACGTGGTGGGCACGCTGAAGGCGGCGGTCGACAAGATCAACGCCCTGAAGGTGCAGCCCGAATTCCTATTGCACACGGGCGACATCAGCCATCTTTCAAAGCCAGAGGAGTTCGATACGGTCGACCAGATCCTGAAGGGCGCTAATCCGAAAAACGTTTTTTACGTGCCAGGCGAACACGATGTGCTGAACGACGACGGCAAGCAGTTCCTGGAGCGCTACGGGAAGGGAAGCAAGGGCGCCGGCTGGTACAGCTTCGACAAGAAAGGTGTGCACTTCGTCGGCCTGGTGAACGTGATGAATCTGAAGGCGGGCGGCCTGGGCACACTGGGTCACGACCAATTGGAGTGGCTGGAAGACGACGTCAAGCACCTGTCGAAGAGCACGCCGATCGTGGTCTTCGCGCACATTCCGCTCTGGTCCGTGTATCCGGAATGGGGATGGGGCACGGAAGACAGCGCGCAAGCGTTGGGCTATCTGAAAAAGTTCGGTTCGGTGACGGTACTGAACGGCCATATCCACCAGACAATGCAAAAGGTGGAAGGCAACGTGACGTTTCACACCGCGACCTCGACCGCGTTTCCCCAACCAGCCCCGGGGAAGGCGGATTCACCGGGACCGATGAAAGTGCCGGCCGAACAGCTGCGCGGCTTGCTGGGAATTACCGACGTGAATTTTGTGCGCGGTCAACAGACGCTGGCGATTGTGGATTCCAATCTCGGCTGATTCCCTGAAGCGCATTGAGCGCAAAAACAAAGGCCGGAGCGATTGCTCCGGCCTTTTCCATTTTGATTGTCGATCCGGTTGTCTCAGCGGCCGCCGTGGCCTCCGGGATGCCCTCCGTTTTCGTGCTCCTTCGGCTGCTGCTGGTGATTCTGTTGCGGCGGCTTCGACGTATTCGGGTGATTCCCGCTCGTTTTATTGGCCTGTGTGTGCTGCGTGCTTGGCGAATTCTGCTGGCCATGCTGTGCTGTATTTTGTGTGGACGTATTCGGACGGTTGGAGTTGTTCTGATTGGACGAGCCGTTTGAATGCGCATTGGGCGGCCGGTCGTTCTGCACCGCGGCGTTGTGGTTATTCCCGGCGACGGTGCTCGGCCGGTTCCCCGTGGAGCCGGCGGAGCGCGCCGCCACCACGCCCTGGCCGTGGAACTGTCCCGGATGCGCCGTGGCGGCAACCGCCGGGCGGCCATGATTTTCAGAGGCCAGCATGCTGCGGTCGCTGCGGGCCGTCTGTTCGTGCTGGGTCTGCAGGGAAGTGGGCGCGACGTGGTGCTCGTGCTCAGCGGCCAATTCCGCCGAAGTTGCCCGAGCGGTGACTCCACCAGTGCCGCCGTTGTAGCTGACATTGTTTACGGTGGTGCGATTGATCACCGTGTTGTTGACGTAGGTGTTGTGAATCACCGTGGTGTTCACATTGGTCACGGCCGTGTTGTAGTGAAAAGCTCCCCCGCGCCATTCGCCGCCCACGAAGCCGACGCCGCCATACCCGAACCCATAATTAATCCCACCATAGAAGCCCACGTGCGGGCCCCAATAGCCGGCGTGCCAGAGATAAGCGCCGCCACCCCAGCCCCAATACCCAGGAGTCCAGAGATAGCCCGGCGTTGGCGCAACCACCCAGGTGCCCGGAACCCAGAAGTAGCCGTCCGGTCCGTAAGCCCAGTAACCCGGCGTCCAGATATAGCCCGGAGCGGGGCAGACAGGCTGAACGTAGACCGGAAGAGCCGGCGGCCCGATGTGCACAGAAATTCCAACCGCGACTTGCGCGGGTGTGGCCGCGGGAATTACCACGGAAAACAGGGCGAGCAAAAGCAGACCAGCAATCTTTCGAATCGTCATGTTTGAATCCTCGCAAAATTTATTGGCGCCGACTGGGTATGGCGCGGCCCACAATGCAGCCTGACAATGTTAATTATAAAACACGCAGCGAACGGAGAAGTTGCGGAACCTGAACCAACTATCCTAAATATCAATACTTTAGCCTGGATGGGGATGGGTCAATCGCCGTAAACGGCGGATTTTTTCATCCACTTGGTCACATCACCCCGGAATTCCAGTCCCAAGGCGAATCGCCCATCCAGTTGCCGCTCGCAATAGACCACCCGAGCGTCCGTTTCCAACTCTCCGTCTGCGGACTTAATCAGCAGACGCTCGTTCAGCTCCCTGGCATGCTGCACTAACACCCTGAGCCCCAGCGAACAGATATTCTCGGTGGTCGAGCGCTCCCCCGCAGAGGGCTCCCCCAGACTGGAGATCCTTACGGGAATTGCCAGTCGAGTCCTTCTTTCAAGCCTTCCAGACCGCATCGGCATCTGGTGACCCACTTTCCAAACGGCTTTCGGAATCGCGGCACCGGACTGGGCGGAGCGGGAATACCGAATTGCGCTGCACAAATTGTGATGCCAACCATCGTTTGCAAATTACGTCGACTGCGTTACCTCAGTAACGGATGCCAGCTTGGGAGGGCGGATGAACCGGCGCCGCTTCTGTTCATACATAGCTTGATCGGCGCGCACCATCCACTCTCCAATCGAAGCGTTGCTGCAAGTGTTGATTCGCACCGCGCCGAGGCTGAGATTGATCGCAAAGCGCGTTTCTCCGGAGCTCACAGTCTTCAAATCTTCGGCAAGCCTGGCGCGAATGGTGGCCTCGCTGTTATCGGAGGCCTCGATCGCCAGCACCGCGAATTCGTCTCCGCCGAGCCGCGCGATCACATCGGAATCGCGAAAGGTCATTTTCAGGGCCTTCGCCACGCGCTTCAGCGTCAGGTCTCCTTCGCCATGCCCGAACGAGTCGTTAATCTCCTTCATGCCGTCGATATCCAGAAAAAAAAGCAGGATTCCCCGCCCGGTGCGGCGGCCGACTTTCAACTGGCGTTCGGCGATGGCCAAAAAACCGCGGCGGTTGCACAAGCCGGTCAGTTCGTCGGTGAGGGCCAGATTCCCCAGCTCCGCCTGCAACATGTATTGCTTGGCGGCGCAGTGGACGGCGCGCATCATCAGTTTCTTCATACGCCCGGCCTGCCCCTCGTCCAGCAGCGGGTCTTCTTCCACCTTGCGCACGTCTTGCAGCAGACTGGCCAGTTCGCGGTTGGCATCGGAGAGCAAGGTCTGAAAAATAGTTTCGTTGGCGATCTCTTCGTCCTGCTCGATCAGGCCCGCCACGTTGCGGCGCAACTGCTCGGCGTCCTCCGTCATTCTCAAGAGCGCGGCGTCAAAAGGAAATTTCCTGGAGCGGAAATGCTCGGTTCGCTTACGCGGGTAACTGTGAACTTTGGTTAGGCCCATAGTCATTTCTTGTCGTCCCTGGTTCCCGGTGGCTGCTTCCATTCGTTGCTCCCACCTGATTGCCGGACCGCCGCGCTTCCCACTGCCACGCATCCGTTTTCCGACGCTCTTGCCCGGTCGTCAGTGGCTTTCGTGCACCGGGAAAGCGAGCTGGCAAATCTGCCGCAGCTCCTCGTACGTGAAGTAGATCTCCTCTTCCTCTCCAGCTCGTTCCAGCTGACCCAAACCCGATTCGTCCGAAATCCGGCGCAGTTCGGTCTCGGGTATGCCCAACAAAAAAGAGGCTCTGGCTTGCGTCACAAATTTGGGAACATCGTTGCTCAAGTTTTCCATGGCCTCTCCCCTCTGCGCGCTTTCCAAATCCGGCATTGCGCGATCTTTCTCTCACCATCTTGCGAACGTGAGTTTGGTCCGCCTCCGTGTATGAGCAGTACGTTCTCGGGGTGAGAGAGGTGGGAGCCCAATGCACGGAGGCGGCCCGCTCTCGTAAGGCCAAGATAGCGGAATGGCGTGTTGCGACAATTCGGGGAATCCTTCATTTCAAAACCCGGTAATCACCTGAGGCTACTCAGGTAAACACCTGAGCGGCCAGCCAGCTTCGTTTTGCGCGCTCGAGCCGTGTGATGCCCTTCCTCCAAAGCCGCGATGTAGCGTGATAGACTCCGCCGGTGAATCTTGAGAACAAAATCGAGGTATTTGTCTAGGGCACGCGACTGAAAGGAAGCACCGTGAGCGGCAACTTAGTGGAGTCATTGGCGACCTTGTTTCTCCTTGCGATCCCCAGAGAAGTGACCTGGGCGTATTTTGCTGGTGGAATGGTGCTTGCAATCGGTCTGATCGTGATTTTTGTGCGCGGCGATTGGCAAAGAGCAAAGGGAATCGACAAGTTGCTTCTATTCGGGCCGCTCTTCTACGCGGCTCCGATCGCTGCGTTTGGTACCGAACATTTCACGCTAACGCAGGGTGTCGCGTCGATCATTCCAACGTGGATTCCGTGGCACTATTTTTGGGTTTACTTCGTGGGCGCTTGCTTTATCGCGGGTGCATTGAGCCTGGTGACCGGGATTCAGGCGCGCCTCGCCGCCGGTTTGCTTGCCTTGACGTTTTTCCTTTTCGTGGTGCTGATGCATGGCCCGGGTTGGGCGCAGGATCCGGGAAACCGATATGCGCTGGCGGTCGCGCTGCGGGAAACTTCCTTCAGCGGTGGCGCGCTGGCGCTGGCGGCCAGCCTCACCGGGCAGGGAAGAGAACGGGGAGCGCAAATCCTGGCAAAGATTGCGCGATACTTCGTTGCCATTCCCGTGCTGTTTTTCAGCCTGGAACAATTCCTGCACGGCGATCACGTTCCCGGTATTCCGCTGAAAATGGTGACTCCCGAATACGTGATCGGACATGCCGTTTGGACCTACCTGACGGCCGCGGTTTACTTGGTCGCGGGCATCCTGCTGCTTATGGGCAAGAAAACGCGCGTCGCCGCCACGTGGATGGGATTGACCGTTCTTTTCGTGGAGTTGGTGGTTTATGTGCCGATCGGTGTTGTGGAACGCGCCAGCCTTGGCACTGGCCTTAACTATGTGGCGGATACACTGATGTTTTGCGGCGCGGTTCTTCTACTCGCTGGCGCCATGCCGCGCGAAAACGGTCACCCTCAACGGCAGTAGGATCGCGCCCGGATTTGGACCTTCATTAGTATCCTTCTGTGATAGTGTCACCAGCGATAGCCGTGGAGGTTATGCCCATGTCTACCGGCCTGGTGCTTCGCCTGTTTGCCCGCGATGGCGCAGCGATTCGCTATGGTCTTAGTAACGCTGAGCCGGAGAGGTGGAGCAGATGACTGAGACGGATCCAATAAAACACGTCGTGCTTCTGATGATGGAGAATCATTCGTTCGACCAAATGCTCGGGTGTCTTCAGGAGATTTACCCGGACCTCGATGGTGTTGACATCAACGCGCCCGACCCGAGATTCAACCTGGATACCGCGGGGAACAAAGTACTGCAAATCCCAACCGACCAGCAGCAGGTGCCTCTCGACCCCAAGCATGAGACCGAGTTCGTTCTCGATCAGATGGCAAACGGCAATTCAGGCTTCGTCACGGATTTCGAAAAACATGTTCCAGGCAACACCGCCAAAGACCGCCAGTTTGTCATGGGCTACTATTTGCTCGATCGGCTGCCGGCGCTCCACGCTCTTGCTAGGAACTTTACCGTCTGCGATCACTGGTTTTCTTCCTTGCCGGGGCCGACCTGGCCGAACCGCTTCTTCGCGTTGTCGGGAACCTCCTCCGGACGGGTGGAGATGCCGCAAGGCCCCCTCCATCCCCATCTGAAGGAATTTTTTGTCCAGGATCAATTCACGATCTTTGACCGCTTGCGCAAGGCCGAAAAACCCTGGCGCATCTACTACTACGATTTTCCAAGCTCCCTCCTGCTCAATCGCCAGCGCCTGCCGGAAAATCTGTCCGGCTATTTCTTGATCGATAAGTTCTTTACCGATGCCCGCGACGAAAAGAGCTTCCCCGCGTTTGCCTTCATCGAGCCAAAATATTTTGGAGCCGATCAGAACGACGATCATCCCCCGCACAACATCTTCAAAGCCGAAAAACTGATTGCCGATGTCTACAACGCCATTCGATCGAATCCGGAACTCTGGGAATCCACGCTGCTGGTCGTGGTCTATGACGAACATGGAGGATTCTACGATCACGTCGTGCCTCCGGCGGCCGTGCCCCCGGATGAGCATCGCGAGGAATATACGTTCGACCGTTTGGGCGTGCGTGTCCCGGCGATTCTGGTGTCTCCCTGGGTCCGCGCCGGAGTGGAAAAGACGGTCTTCGACCACACCAGTCTCCTCAAATACCTGACGGATAAGAAGGATTGGAAACTGGGACCCCTCGGGCGCCGCACCGAAGTTGCGAAAAGCATCGCCGTCGCGTTGACCGAATCGAAGCCGCGTGAAGGCACCATCCCATTCATTCGAGTGCCTTACACGCAGTTGATGCCCGACCGGCCGGACCTCGAACAGGAAGACTTAAGCGCTCATCACGAAGCGCTTCATGTTTTTGCCGAATATCTCGCGGAAAAAGTGGATGTGACTGCCGCCAGGCTCCTTCAAGATCTCGCCAAGGGGGCGAGCATCTGGGTAAAAGCCAAGGCGGGAGTCGGAAGGCTGCTTCAGCGTATCGGTACTTCGTTTTCGAAAGAATTCGATCAAGAACAAAAACGAAGAGTCACGCTCGCGATGCAGGTGGCCAGGAGGCAACTTCGGCAGACGAATCGACCAAACGAGTAAGAAACTGCAACTGAGCACGGAATATGCGCGCCGCACGGGCCTCTTGTCAGCGAGTATGCTCTTATTTACTTGACGCGGATGTAAAGGATAGATAGGCTTCCGCTCAACTGAAAGCCATTTTCTCCGGCCACTCGTCCCGGGAGGCTTCCCACATGGAAAAGAACTACGAAGCAATTGTGATCGGCAGCGGTTTTGGCGGCGCCATCACCGGATGCCGTTTGGCCAAGAAATGGGACCGCGGCGGAGTTCTGATTCTGGAGCGCGGCAAGCGATATCCGATGGGGTCCTTCCCCCGGAAACCCCACGATTTTGCGCACAATTTCTGGGCGCTAGGTGAAGAGAAAGTGCGCCGTCCGCGTCACGTCCGCAGGCTCCTCGAACGCGGAGAAGAGTCGCATGGGATTTTCGATGTCCGTAATTACAAGCACATGGACGTGGTGATTGGAGCGGGACTCGGCGGGGGCTCTCTGATTTACGCCAACGTATTTATGATTCCGCCTGACGAGGTTTTTGACGACCGCTGGCCGGGCACCTGCAAGCGAGAAAAACTGCTTCCTTATTATGGCGTCGCAAAAGAAGTTCTTGGTTCAAGACCTATCCCCGTGAACGACGATCCGCGCCGCCAGATCATTCGACAGCGGCTTTTCGCGGATGTGGCCCGGAAAAACCGGCGTAATTCGGAGCTGGTGGATATCAACGTCTTCTTTGGCAACGATTTTCAGAACCCCCTGGCAATCGGCGAGCAGGAAAGAAATCGCTACGGCGCGCTGCAAACCTCCTGCATGTATTGCGCGGAGTGCGACATCGGCTGCAACTATCATGCGAAAAATACTTTGGACTTGAACTACCTTTTCGTCGCGGAACACCGGTATCAGGCGGCCGTCCGCACCGAACACCTGGTTTTGAAAATTGTGCCCGTCAATCGTTCGAAGGCCGACGAGCCCGGCGCCGACGGAACAGATGGCTACCGGGTTTATTTCCGCGACCTCTCGGGAGGTGAGAAGGCTGTTCAGACAGCGTTAGCCGAACGCGTTGTCCTCTCGGCTGGAACCCTCGGCTCAACGGAACTGCTTCTGCGTTGCAAAGAACATTTTCGGACCCTTCCGAAAATCAGCGACAAACTCGGCAACGGATTTTCAGGCAACGGCGATTTCATCAGCTTCCTTCTTGGCAGCAAGTTCCCCGCGGACCCGAACTACGGCCCGGTGATTACCCAGCGCACCGACTACAATCTTTTTAAGGATTTCGACCGCGAGAAAGCCTTCATGCTGCAGGACGCTTCCTACGGAAACGTCCTGGCCTGGTTTGTGGAGGGAGCCAAGCCCGGTTTCCTGCGCCTGGATTCACTGCGGCACCTCGTTCGCGACTTGTACACCCGCGTGACAACAGGAAAGTCTCTCGGCTCCTTGGGGTGGGCCCTCGACGACATCCTGGGCGGGGATGTTTCTTTCCGTACCTGCGTGCTGCTCTGCATGGGGCTCGACAAATCGAATGGCGTCATGACTCTGGATGGGAACCATCAACTCTCAATCAACTGGCCCTATAAAGACAGCATGTCTCTTTACCAAGCCATCCTGGAATCCTGCAAACAATTCTCCCGCACAGTGGAGGCTACAATCTTTTCGCCGCTTCCCACCTGGGATTGGCCGATCCGCAGCAATGTCACTGTGCATGCCCTCGGCGGTTGCACGTTGGCAAACGATTCTTCGAGAGGCGTGACCAGTGCTGACCCGGCAACGTTCGGGCAAGTCTTCGGATACAAAAACCTTTATGTCGCAGACGGCGCGATCGTCCCAACGGCGGTCGGCGCGAATCCCACCGCTACCATTTCCGCACTCTCCGAAATGGTCGCCCTGGGAATCACCGGAATAGTCCCGGATGCCGATCTGTAGACGCAGCTCGAACCTATTAGTGGAGGAGCGAGGGAGTGGCGGAGCAGCTGGATAAAAAATTGCGGTTGCGGACGACTGGATCTTGCATGTCTGCAGCGAAGAAACGCTTAAGCCGGATGGGAGCCCGTCGAGAGTCAAGCGCCATTCTGGAATGTAGCTGGGATCGGGGGTAGCTCCGTTGTAATTGTTCTTGAGCGGGTGACCTATACAAACACCCAGGCTCTTCCCGTGCGCGCCGCGCCCCTATTTTCTTGGCTCGATGATTCGCAGTGTATCGTTGACTCGCAGGCCCTGCGTCAGCTTCTGCTTGCGGCCGGAGGGCCAGTCAACATCCACTTGATCCACCTTCGTGGCGTCTCCCAAGCCAAAGTATAGCGGCAGAACGCTCTGAGCCAGATAGCCGGACTTGCCGTCGTCGTATTTCATATAAACCTGGTCGCCCGCATGGACCCGCACCGTTGCCCCAAGCCCGTTGCGATTCGAAGCGGTCCCCACAAGGGCAATCTTGATCCAGTGAATCTTCTTGCGCTGCGCCAGGTCGCTCATGAGCACCCGGGGCGGTGCATTCCATTCCCCAGTCACGATATCCAAATCGCCATCGTTGTCGATATCGAAGATCACCGACCCGCGGCTGGACATCGCGCTCATCACCGTGATTTTCCCGGTCCTCCCTGCACAGACCATCTTGTTCATCTGATTCAGGCCCCCTTGCGAACAATCCAGGTCGAAAAGCGGTGTGTGCGTTTGCCCGCCGCGATGCGGCTCGATCCCCAGAAGAAACTCGGCATCCAGAAATTTCTCGCCGCGGTTGTTCAACAACATCGAGTTGTTTCCGTAACGAAAGGGATATCCCATCCCTGAGGTGATGAAAACGTCGTCCCAGCCGTCGGCATTGATGTCCGCCACGCTAACGCCCCACGGCCAGTAATTCTCCACCCCCCTGGTGTCGGAGACTTCCTCGAACTTGCCGTCTCCAAGATTGTGATACAAGGCGTTGCCGAAAATGAAGCTGCCGCGCGGTCCACCTAGCCATTCGTCTCGCGTCTTGCCTCGTGATTTCAGTTTTTCTTCCTCTGGGCCGACGTCTTCCCACATGTCTGAATGCATGTCGGTCAGCAAGAGGTCCAATCGCCCGTCGTTATCGAAGTCGAAGAACTTAATGCCCATGCTTCCCCACGGCGTCCGCGGGAAATACTCTGCGGTTTTGTCCACGAATTTCTTGCCGCCTTGATTCTCGAAATACGATGCGTGCCCATGCATGTTCAGGAAAAAGACGCCGGGAAAACCATCTCCTTTGAGATCGGCAAAACCTGCATCGCCGCACCAGCCGTGCGGAGTCAGCCCCACCTCGGCGGTCACATCCTTAAATTTGTTGTGCCCCATATTCTTGTAGAGGACGGGATACTCATATCGTTCGGGGTCCAGATATCCGAAGAAGGCGGCATCCACCGTGCGATATTCCCCGTCGGGACCTTTTTCGTCGCTCGTATACTTGCCGACATTGCAGACCAGCAGGTCTGCCAGCCCGTCGTTGTCGTAATCGAAGAAAAACGCTCCCGAGGAGTGCGCGGAGAGGTTCAGCCCAGCTTCCTTGGTGATGTCCTTGAAGTGGCCGTGCCCGTCGTTCTTGAAAAGCGCGTTGCCTCCGCGAACGGTTGTCACGAACAGGTCCTGGCTGCCATCATTATCAATGTCGCCGAATGCCGCGCTGATGCTGATCCGCCCCGGCAGGCCTACACCCGCTTCCTGGGTGATGTTCTTGAACTTGCCGCCGCCAAGGTTCTTCCACAACTCGTTACCTCCCACCTCGTTCACGAAATAAATGTCGTAGAGCCCGTCGCCGTCCACGTCCGCCACTGCCAGGCCGTTGCCGTGATCGTACTGGCTGGGCTTCATGTCAATTCGCGTGTCCGCCACGCTGTGCTGAATGAACGTAATGCCACTCTCCTTCACGCTATCAGTGAATTGAAAGTCGTGAAATACGGTGAACTGGCCGGCAGTCTCGAGTTGGGCCTTCTTGCGGGCCGCCAGCGTGTCCACACCGATATCCGGATCCGGGTAACGCACCTCGACTGGCTTCGCCGGCTCACCCGACGGTGTTGCCACTGTCGAAGATCGCGCTGCATCCTGTGGCGGCGCCAGGCGGCTCACTTGTTGATTCGCCACGGAATTCGCCCCGGGTGTCGTCCCGCGCGGCATGCCATGCTCCATCTCTTCCGCCGCGGGAACTTTTTCCTGCGCCGACAGCTCCAGCGCAGACCCAGCCAGGAACGCAGCCTGTACAAACACCACTCCCGCAATCCACACAATTCTGTAGCTCGCCATGTCGCCTAGTTCCTCCTTGCAGAAAAACAACGCGCCACCTGTTTACCGGGCGAAGTACATCTCAGGCCGTACAGTTGGGCTACTGAGTCCGTTTGGCAACCTCAAAATCAATTCCTTAGCGGGTGAAGCCGTACGCAAAGACAAAACTTATGCCGGACCTTCAGGTCCGACCCACAAAAAACTCGGAGTTACCACATAAACTGCGCTGGGCCAGTAAGGAAAACGCCATGAGATTATATCGGAACGCCCGCAATTTGTTAGACGAGTTTCGTTTCAACCCACGCGCCCCGCGCGGGGCGCGACATTTTCGTCATTACACTCCAAAAACGGATTTCCCCTTTCACGCGGTAACCTGACATGTGCCCCTTGGCTCCCCAGAAGTCCGGTTCGGGGAAGTTCGGAGTCGCAGCGACTCCAATGACGGAGCAGGACCCTCTCGAGCCTACGGTTTTCGATATCCATTGGGATAAAACGGGATAAAAGAGTCGCGGGATTCAGCAAGTTGCGATGAAACGTGAGCGTCAACTTCTCCTCTTTATTCACCTTTTGTTCGCAAGTTCTCATCAATTTTCCACGACTGCCGTTACATTTTCGTGACAGCCCGCAGTGAACGGAGCACCTTGGCTCGATCGCGGGATCGTCGAGTTGCGCGGGACTGGACGCGAGCGCTCGCCAACGCTCCGGCGAGACCGGGTTCGCAGAGCAGATGCGAAGAGAGCACATTTCAACCTCCTACCAAAACACCGCGTACAATGCCGCAAGGGCACCGCAAACGATCAGCGTGCCTGCTAAGAATCCATTCGATACTTTGAACATGGAGGCATCCACGGCCAACGACGTTCCAGAGGGACTTTCGCCGCCCGGAGCGGCGGGCCTTTTCCCGAGCAGGCTGATGACTACCATCCCGATCACGCAGAAAATAAAGACGATTTCCATCCGATCCAAAAAAGGGATCTCGTAAACACCCGTAGCATTCGCCTTGGCAAAGCCTCTGGAGGCGAGTCCGGAAAGGTCCATGAAATTCGGAACGAATTTCAGCAAACAGGAGCATGCGAATCCACCGATGGTGGCAAAGAGCGCCGCATTTGAAGTCGTGCGTTTCCAGAAAAAGCCCAGGATGAACATCGCGAAGATTCCGGGACTCACAAAACCCGTGTATTCCTGGATGTACTGAAATCCGCCTTTCGCACCGATGCCCATCCTCGGAGCGAGGAATACCGCGACAGCCATTGCGACGACGATCGCGAATTTGCCTATCCAAACAATTTTCTTCTCGTCGACACCCGGGTGCAAATACGGCTTGTAGATATCGAGCGTGAAGATGGTGGAAATGCTGTTGGCTTTTCCGGCCAGGGAGGCGACGACTGCTGCGGTGAGTGCGGCGAACGCCAGGCCCTTTAGACCGGTTGGCAGCAGGTTTAGCAATACGGGATAGGCCTGGTCGGGTTGTACCTGACCACCCATAAGCAACTCGGTTTGAAAGCTTCCCTGCTGATACAACACATAACCGGCGATGCCCGGCAGCACTACGATTACGGGCATTAACAATTTCAGGAAGGCGGCGAACAGGAGACCGGCCCGCGCTGTGGGAAGGCTGGCCCCGAGCGCGCGCTGGGTGATGTATTGATTGCAACCCCAGTAGCTCAGATGCGAGATCCACATTCCCCCGATCAAGACCGTCAATCCCGGCAGATCCAAGTAGTTGGGATTGTCCCTTTTCAGGATCATGTGAAAATGATCGCCCGCGTGTTGCCTCAACAGATTGAATCCGTTCAAGACTCCGGTTGTTCCGAATTTTTCCGAAACCAAATTCAGGGCGAGGTAGGTCGTCACCAAGCCGCCGAGCACGAGAAAGAATACCTGAATCACATCCGTGTAACCGATGACCTTCATTCCGCCGAGGGTGATGATCACGGCAAAAATCGCCAGCGCATACATGCAAGTTCCGGGATCGATTCCGGAGATCCCGTGGACCGCTAGCCCGCCGAGGTAAAGAATGGAGGTAAGGTTCACCACCACGTAGAGCAATAACCAAAAGACGGCCATGATCATCGCCACTGTTCCGTTGTAGCGCTGCCGCAAAAACTGCGGCATGGTGTAGATCTTATTTTTCAGATACACCGGCATGAAGAACACCGCAACGATGAGGAGCGTAGCCGCCGCGAGCCATTCGTAGGTTGCGATGCCCAAACCCATCTTGAAACCGGAACCGCTCATGCCAATCATCTGTTCGGCGGAGATATTCGAAGCGATGAGGGAGGCGCCTATGGCCCACCAAGTCAGGGCGCCCTCGGCTAGAAAATAGTCCGTCGAGGAAACCGCGGCGGCCTTTTTTTTTGTGTAGATCCAATACCCGTAGCCGGCGACGGTCAGGAAATAGATGAGGAAGACGATGTAATCAGGAGAGTGGAGTGTATTCATAGGGTGAAGTGGGTCGCTCCTCAAGTCCAGCGGTTGAACATGGAATAAGACGACTGGTGGATCAACTGCGGCACGCGGATCATGGCTCAATCCAATGCTGCGAGAATAGCGTTCACGCCAATTTCGGCGATTTCGAGATCTTCCACGCCGGTAAGTCCACTGACCGCGACCGAGCCAACACATTGTTCTCGATAAAAAACGGGGGCTCCACCATCCCACCCGAGATATCGGATGTCGCCGTGATAATGAACGTCCCAACCCTCAGCGAGCGCGGAGCGCCCCAAAGCGCCACTGGGCTGACGGAGCCGCGATGATGTGAACACCTTGTTGGCCGCTATTCCAGCGGACGGCAGCGAGGCGCCGTCCATACGCAGAAGCGCGATCAACTCGCCATGTTTGTCACCGACGGCGATGGAGCCCACTTTTTTTCGCAGCCTGAGCTCGGCAACACAGGCCTCAATCGCGAGACGCGCTTCTGTCTCACCTAGTTCGAGATGTGATTGCATTTTACGTTGCCCCCACGCTGATGATCGTTGCAAGATATTGCCGGTTGCCATATGACCCGGCGAAGTTGCGTTGATGTTAATCCCTTTTGGTATTCACTCATTGTCCCGCGCCTTAGCAAGAAAAATCATCAGAGGTGCATCCGGCTAATCGGACCAGGGCGCCGGCTTGCGGTCCCACCGATGACGTTTCAACTCTCGAAGGAGATCCGGAGGGAGCGGCCCTTGGTCGCTCAAAGCGACGTTTTCGCGGACATGCTCCAATTTCCTCATGCCCACAATCGTCGTGCTCACCGCAGGATGAGAAAGCACGAAGCGGAGCGCCATCTGCGGCAGTGACATTCCTCGCGGCAGAATTTGTTTGAGTTTGTCCACGCGTTCCAAGGTGTTGGCGAGATTCTCGGGATTGAAGTACCGCGAGCGCCAGTCGCTGGCGGGAAACTTCGTGTCCCTGGTCATCTTCCCGCCGAGACTGCCTTCGTCGAGCGCCACCCTGACGATAACTCCAACGTTCAATTCCTGGCATGCGGGGAATAATTCGTCCTCGGGTGACTGATCGAAGATGCTGTAGATGACTTGCACGCAATCCACCAGGCCAGTCCGTATCGCCTTGATTCCGGTTTCCGGTTCCCAGCGGTTCAGGCTCAAGCCAAAAGAGCGAATGACTCCATCTTGCTTCAACTTCTGCACTGTGTTGCGGAAATCAGCCTCATCGGCCCAATGATCGGACCACACATGGAACTGAAGCAGGTCAATCGAATCAGTGCCGATATTTTTGCGAATAAGATCGGCGTACTTGAAAACGTGCTGCGGAGGAAAAACTTCACTGTACTTATATTTCGAAAGCGCGGGCCAACGCTCGTTCATCGGCGGAATTTTGGATGCGGCGTAAAGGGGTTTTTCCTGATTCAAGCCGATGATCTGCCCAAGCAGGCTATCGCTTTTGCCTTCCCCGTACGCCCAGGCGGAGTCGAAGAAATTGCAGCCGAGCTCCACCGCAAGTTGGAGCGCCGCCAGAGACTCGCTATCCTCCGACCCACTCCACCCGCCCATGCCCCATAATCCGTGCGCGATTTCACTAACTTCAAATCCCGTGCGCCCGAGCTTGCGATATCTCATTTGCCGTTCCTATAAAAGGATTCGTGTAAGTTGATTTGTAGACGCGATGCGCCAACATGTGCAGCGGCGCCTGCATCTCCGGTACTTGCCTGCAAACCCGGGGCGTTCGCAAATGCGCCTTCGCTGAGAATGCGCCGAACCTTCTTCGTTGGCATGGCGAGGACCGGCGTGCAAATGAATTGTCAAAGCTCGGCTACTTAGTAATGACGAAATCTGCACTCTCGCCCTCCGCTGAACTGGGGCCGATCCACACGGTGCCATGTGCCGGCTCCACTAGGTTTTGCATATCGATGTTCCAGAATGCAAGTTCATCGCGTCCCAAGGTGAATTCGACTCGTTGTGATTGTCCTGGTGAGAGAGTGAGCCTTCGAAATCCCTCCAGTTGTCTTACGGGAAGAGCGACGCTGGTTCCCCGAAGGCGGATGTAGAGTTCTACAATTTCATCTCCAGCGCGCGATCCGGTATTCCTTACCGTGGTGGACACATGCAGCGGTTGCTCGGTCTTCTGGTTGAGCGCGCCGGCACTCAACCGGGATGTGCTCAGTTCCAAAGGAGAGTAACTAAATTGGGTATAACTGAGTCCGAAACCAAACGGGAAGAGCGCCGAATTTTCCTCGTCTACGTAGCGCGAATGGTATTTTTCGTGGTTGTTGGCCGGTGGACGACTGAGATCGACGCCATCAGCAGGGCGGCCGGTGTTCAATGCGTCATAGTAGAGGGGTTCTTGGCCCACGCTGCGAGGCATCGAAACGGTAAGCTTCCCGCTGGGACTCACATCGCCAAAAAGTGTTCGTACGAGCGCCGGTCCCGCTTGTATTCCTGGAAACCAAGCTTGCAAAATCGCCGGTACGTGAGTCGCGGCCCAGTTGAGGGTCAGTGGCCGGCCACTGAAAACAATCAAGACCACGGGTTTCCCCACCATGGCCACTGCTTCCAAAAGCTGTTGCTGGTTTCCCGGCAGACCGAGATGGGCTCGGGAAGCTGCCTCGGCGGTCATCCACAAGGAGTTTTCTCCGAGAGCCATCAAGACAACGTCAGCCTGTTTGGCCGCCGCAATGGCTGCTGCAAAACCGTTATCTTCGGCGGTTAGAACCTCCGTGCCTTTGGCGTAGAGTACTCGCCCGCTCGATTGCTTCACGCGCGAGGTCAAGGCTGTCCGCAACGTCACTACGTCTGCCGCACTGCCCCTTGCGCGCCACGGGCCAAGCATATCGGATGCATTATCGGCTAGCGGGCCGATGAGGGCGATGGTGTGGACGTCCGGACCAAGCGGGAGAGGCGCCTTCCCTCCCGAGTTACCGTTCTTCAGAAGCACAAAGGAACGTTCCGCAACGGTGCGGGCGAACTCCACGTCGGCAGGATCGAGTTGAGGCTTGCTGCCGCTAGGTGGTTCGGGAGTATAGGGATGATCGAATAATCCGAGCGCGAATTTTATGCGGAGCATGCGGCGCGCAGCTTGATCCACGGCGGCTTCCGGCACGTCTCCTGACCGCACCAGTTCCGCCAAATACCGGGAGTACTCGTTGCTTTCAAGATCCACGTCGACGCCCGCGAGAATCGCTTTGCGCGCCGCTGTTCCGCCGTCCACGGCAATACCGTGAGCGATCGTTTCCCGCACTGATCCATAGTCGCTGATCACCACTCCCTCAAACCCCCACTCCTCGCGAAGGATATGCGTCAGCGTAAACCGGTTGGAGGTAGCGGGCACGCCGTTCAGGGTATTGAAGGCGCTCATGACCGACCCGCCGCCAGCTTCTACGGCAGCGTGGAAGGGTGGCAGATAGACTTGGCGCAACGTGCGTTCGGAGATTTCCACCGAGTTGTAATCTCGCCCCGCTTCGGCGGCTCCATAGCCAACGAAATGCTTCATACAGGCCAGCATGGATTCCGGATCGTCCAAGCGAGCGCCTTGATATCCGTGCACGTAAGCAATGGCCATGGCGGAGCCCAGGTATCGATCCTCTCCGGCTCCTTCCACAATGCGTCCCCAACGGGCATCACGCGCGATGTCAACCATGGGCGAATATGTCCAGCGGATGCCTTCTTTGGTGGCTTCCTTGGCAGCGATTCGTGAAGCCCTTTCCACCAGCGCGGGATCCCAAGTCGAGGCCATAGCCAGCGGTACAGGGAAAATGGTGCGGTATCCGTGAATTACGTCCAACGCGAAGACGAGTGGAATATGCAGCCGGGAGTTTTCGACGGTCAGCTTTTGCAAGGAATTGGTCTCGGCCGCTCCCGTAATGTTCTCGAAGGAGCCCACTCGGCCCTGGGCGGCCTGTTCGCGATAGTCGGCATGGGGCGAACCAGGGCCCGTGGAACTATCGGCGAAGTGAACGATTTGGCCGATCTTTTCTTCCAGGGTCATTTGGCCGAGCAATCGGCTGACGCGCTGCTCGATTGCAGGATCGTCCAACCGTGGCGGAGACTGCGCCCTGAGCAATCCGTAGGGCCACGCGGACGCAACAGTCAGAAGCAAAATACGAACCGAACGCATTTTGGAAGCCATTCGTCTGAGCCCTCTCCTCATCGGTCTGCCTCGATCAGGCAGACGCTGCGACACTGCAAGCATGTAAATCTCATCGCCCCTGCTGTACCACAGCCGTCCCAATAAGGGTCTGCCCATCGATTCCCCGGACTAGTCCCAATCAGGGCAGATGCTACTAACAAACCGGTATTCTAGCAATGCACTAAGTAATGCGACGCGGCGGAAGTCACAGAACTAGCGGTTAGTTGTTAGGACAACTGGTCACTGGGTGCTCGATGCGGAACGTGCGTGTGACGAACGAACTGTCCGTGAGCAAAGCCGTCGCCGGAAAATGGGAATCTTGCACGATGGGCACCAGTCCCACGGGTCGCACCTTTCCGTCCTTGCTCACTCTGCATTCAAATACGACGCTGCCACCACTGTCGATAATGAGCATCTTGAAAGGCGGGCTGAACTTGCGGTGTTCGCATGGCCTGATAAGGTCCATCATTTCATGAGCCAGTCCGCAGGCAATGTCCTGGTAGCTCACCGCCGCGATGGCTCGCAGGGATTTGTTTTTAATTGCTTCGGTGAGTCCGCTGCCAGCGTCCTTCATCTCTTAACACCACCCCACGTGACGCCATTTAGCGCTAACTGTCCCTGCGTTGTCAAGCGAACAATACCGGTATTCTAAGGTCTAGCGGGTTGGATAACCGGTATTCTTCGGCACTCTGGCGAGCAGGCCTGTTCGCTGCGCGGCAAGGTTCAAATGGGGTAGAATGTCCGCAATGAGACCGACCGGCCTGGTGCCGTTCTAAACGCGATTATTTAGAGTGCGTCAGGAGCGAAAGCCGATGAAAATCCAAAAGAAGAAGGGGGAGAGCAAAGGGCACTCTCCCGTAACCTTGAAAATGATAGCCGAGCGCGTGGGCCTCACTAAGGGGACCTGTTCCGCTGTCCTGAACAAATCCGATGCATCCCGATCCGTTCCCCAGCACACTCAAGACCGAATCCTCTCGGTCGCTCGCGAGCTGAATTACCGGCCCAGCTTCTATGCCCGCAACTTGGGCGTAAAGCGTACATATATGATCGGCGTAGTTATCCAGGAGATCGGTGATTTTTACAGTTCGCCGATCATCAGCGGTATCGAACGATACCTCCGAGAGAAGAACTTCTTCTTTCTGACGGTTGCTCACCGCGACGACCCAAGGCTCCTCGAAACGTATTCAAACATTCTGCTGGACCGCGGCGTCGAAGGATTCATTACGGTGGACACCCTTATTGATCGTCCGTTGCCGCTGCCGGCAATTACTATCCCCGGGCACCGCCGCGTCGAAGGTGTCACGAATATTGTGTTAGATCACCGCAAAGGAGCACGGTTGGCGCTGAATCATCTCATCGAGCTGGGTCACAAAGAAATTGCCTTCATGAAGGGAGCTGACGCCAGTCCAGATTCGGAGGACCGCTGGAAGGCCATCTGCGAGGTTGCGGAGGAACTCGGCATCCGCATGAGGGCGGAACTTATTGTTCAACTCGCAGGCCGCGATGCCACGCCACAGCTGGGTTATCCCTTCGCTGTCGAGCTGCTGGCCCGTAGACGGCCGTTCACAGCACTGTTTGCGTACAACGATATTTCCGCGATCGGTTCCATCCTCGCGTTCCAAGAAGCCGGTTTGCGAGTTCCTGAAGACATTTCTGTGGTGGGCTTCGACGATATAAGAACTGCCGTCTATAACAACCCGAGTCTCACGACCGTGCGCCAACCGCTCCAAAAGATGGGGGAGATCGCGGCGCGCACTTTGTTGAACCGTATCGAAGAGCACACAGACTGGATACCCGAAATCGCCATTGATCCCGAATTCGTCGTGCGCAATTCAACCGCTAGGGCGCTCGCTGTACCTTTGGCCACTCGCAGCGCTGCAGAGGATGCCCCGATAAGCTTTCCGATCGAAGCCGGACGGTAACGAACGCCAAGCCACCGGAAAACAAATGGCCCCTCGTTAGATAATGGTCCAGCCGGACGCCGAATTGATCGGAGTTGCGGACGAAGGCCTGTGTGCCCAGAAATCCGAACGTGCCATGATTCGCGGGGGGATAGAACTGCAGCAGATTAGGGCAATTCAGGCCTGTCAGCGGTTATCCCCGCTTGCTGGCAGGATTCGAGATTCTGGGGAGAATAAGAGCTGAATGAAACAGTGGCAATAGTGCGAAAGAATTAGATTATAGATTTCAAGCTTCTGGCATCGAGCCTTGACTTATTGCAGGGCACCTTTGAAAGAATCCACTTCCTTGTTTTCCCGGCGAGCACGTGCTTCACCTGCGGGCAATGGGTTTGAACGTCTTCCACGGAGATGAGAACGAAATTCTTGTTTCGTGCCCTCTTGAAAATCCTTCACTCCGTGGGACAAGCCGCGCCCGTCCTGGTTTCCGTCAGGCGGATTTCGGAAACCGACAGATCCAGGCTGTCGGAGGTTTCCAAACTGGCGATGGTCGGGGTCTTCTTTAGGTCCTGCGCGGAAAAGCATGACAGCGGCACATCCAGATGAGCGTAACTGCCGACGGGAAGGGCCTTCAGTTCAGCGGTCACGGGCACTGCAGCAGCACCGACGCCCAGCCGTACCTCGGTGGCCGGAGCCGCATTGACTCGCACGGTGAGGCTGAGCATCATCGCGCCATTGGCCTCACGGCTGATGTCGCTTGGTTTGTCCCCGCTTAGCTGCAGCCATGCTTTCGATTTGCCGTTCCACACGGCGTGCAACGCGCCGTCGGCCTGCGATTCCAGCATCAGGCCCGCCGATCCGGAGAGTGTGATGCGCGTGCCGGCATAGTCCATCTGCGACGCGTTGCTGTCACCGATGGAGAGCTTGTAGCCGTTCCACGTCGTACCCTTGGCGTAGTAGACGTTCTTCTCGCCGTATTTGGTCGTGCTAGCCACTTCGGGCAAGGCGGGCGTCTGCGCAGGCGCGGCGTAACTCAACCCGAAACCATAGGCGAACTGCGGATCATACGTCGCATCCCCGACATTCAACGGTGTCTGATCGGGGCGTTTGGGCCAAGAGAAACTGAGCTTGCCGGTAAAGTCGTTTTTGCCGGTCAGCACGTCAGCGACGCCTTCG
>Ga0210403_10001433_pt1 | contig 22610 bp, 22 predicted proteins | sample IncBWC19MmetaG_FD_150863 | JGI IMG/M metagenome (GOLD analysis project Ga0210403, IMG submission 150863) | Forest soil microbial communities from Barre Woods Harvard Forest LTER site, Petersham, Massachusetts, United States - Inc-BW-C-19-M | ecosystem: Environmental > Terrestrial > Soil >... | reverse complement strand
CGTCATCGACCACCTCGGGGTCATGCTCGCAAACGTCCGCGGCGCCACCGGTAGAGAGATCCTGGCATCGCTCCGGACGGCACGGCAGCAAGTCAACAATCTCAACGTGCTGCTCGTGGACCATCCGGACGGCCCAATCACCCATGCCCTCAGCGACCGGCAGCACCCTCTATACCGAGCGGGAGAGCGCCTGCGGGTGCTCCGCCCCACCCCTGCCCGCATTGTTGAGGACCTAGCGATCACAAAGCCGCTCGTCAAGACGCCGATCGCGTTGCTCCGCGCCGCGGCCGAGCTCGCCGCCGGCGTGCCAGCCCTCACGTGGCAAGCGATAGCCATGGCACCCGGCGATGGTGAGAACCCGGCGCGCGCGCTTTCCGGCTGGGAAGCCCTGCGACGGGCAACGGCGATCTCGGTTCGACGCGAGTGGGATCTACTACGCCGCGTCCATCCAGCCGCACAAACCGTCGTCGGCGCTATCAGCCTGGGGCTCAAGCCACACAACGCTCCGGCCGCCAGCAAGACAGTCGACGACGCGCTCAACCGGCTGCGCGATGTAGGCATCGCCTGGCAGCCAGCACAGCGCACGTGGGCAATCGCCGACCCCCTCCTCGCCGCCTACGCCCGCGAACACGCCCAGCCCTGGGCGCTCCGCCGGCGATCCTTCGCCCGAACGCGCGCAAGCCGCCCAGCTTCCGCCGCTTAGCTTAGAAAGTTCTTCGCATGGCGCGACACAATGACGTCGGCCTACCGCTGCCCAAGCAGGGATGCAGCCCGAGTCTCCTCGAGGAAAGACGGCCCCTGAGACCTACCTGCGCGAGTTTCAGGCACTTAACCCACTTAAGTGCCTGAACATCCACGGCGTCCAGTGGCACCTCTGGCGGTCGGTACGGTCCAAAGGAGCCTGTTTGCAGGGCATTCGTCCGCGCAGGCATTCGATGACCTCATGCATGCAGCGCAAGCGATCATCCGAAGCACAAAGCCCCTGCAAATCGTCAACTTCAGGCCGATGGCTCGGGTTCAGCGCGTCGGGGCCCCGAGCCACAAAAGCCCTGCAAACGGGCTACTTATGGAGCCAACCGGGATCGAACCGGTGACCTCCTGCTTGCAAAGCAGGCGCTCTCCCAGCTGAGCTATGGCCCCTGGGATCCCGATTCTAGGGGACTCCCAACATTCCGATGTCGATGCGCAAGTACGGCTCGTCATGTTTCGCTGAGCACCAGAACGCGGAGAACGCTCTCGCCACGCAGATGCTTGCGCCCCGTCCGCCGGCGCTGCCGTAGCGCTTTGCGCCCGTCCGCGCCGGCGCCCCACGCCCGCGCACTGCTACTCGAAGGAGAGGCGCTCCTGTCCGGGCACTTCCTCGGCCGCGTGCCGGCGCTCTGAGTGGCCCGGCATCTCCCATTCGAGCGGATCCTCCTCGGCCGCTGGGCCTGCGTTGGGCGCGGGCGTGTGCTCGTCTCCCTCGAGCACCGCTTGCATGTCCAGTTCAGCAGTCTCCTGCCCCGCGCTCGAGAAGTCCGCGAGACGGCGCTCGCCGCCCTCGGCGATCTCCGAAATGGGAGTTACCGGCGGGGTTGGGTCGGCCACAGCGCCGGGGTCCGCCTCGGCGCTGTGGTCTCCGGCCAATGGGTCCGCCTGAGAGTGGGCGTCCGTGGGCTGCTCAGCGGCGAATACGGGCTCGAGCGCGGAGCGTTCCTGATGAGCGATCTCACCCGGGTCGGCGCCCCGCCGGCGCTTGAGCTCCAGGTGTTCGCGAATGGCGTCGTCTAGCAATCCCATTACGCATGCAAACCATACTGCGCTCGCCCCCACGCCCCGATCCCACTACACTGCGGGGACCGTCAGCGTGGCCGCTACGCCGCGTCCGCGGGGCTATAGCTCAGCTGGGAGAGCGCCTGGATCGCACCCAGGAGGTCGGGGGTTCGAGTCCCCCTAGCTCCATTTCTAAAGGTCCTGCACGTGGGCTGGTTTTCGCGGTGTGGAGATCGGACCGGCTAGTAGCGCTGAACAGGTCGCTGATCGTGTTCATCGGGCTCGCCTCCGCCCGACAGGCCTGAACCTCATGCAGAGCCTTTTCGCCGCGGCGTTCCAAGTCCTTCGCCGCTTGCTGTGAGAACGTTGAGTTCGAGCTGCCTGCTCGTCTCGCCCTGGCTGTATACGGCGTAGGCGATGACTACAAAGACGATCAGCGCCGCGCCAGCCTTGTAGGCATGCTCTGCGTGCAGGATGTCAAGTTCCCAAGCGGCGAACAGCGCGAGCGTGAAGACGCCGGAGAGAAATGCCGCGAGCCTGTCGCTGTTGAGCCGGTCCAGGTAGGGCTGCTTGACCTTTTCATCGAGCGTCGATGAGTACTTGCTGGACCGGATGGCCCGTCCGACGGTGGCGATGACGAGGGAGCACAGCAGGCACCAGGCGGCGAGCAGCGCGAACCAGTCGGTGGGTATCCATTCGCCGTGGGCGTCGACCCCGATGCCGGGCCGGTAGATCAGCATGAGCTCACATAGGGACAGGGCCATCGGGAAGGCGATGTCGCGAAAGCCGGGCCTGGCGTTGAGCAGCGCTGAGCCTGCCGTCGCACCGTAGTAGGTGAGGATCGCACCTGCGAACGCGACGATCCATATCGCAAGGCGTCCGGCTGACCAATGCTGGAGCGTTATTTCCAGCAGTGCGAGACCTCCGGCGGCGAGCGTCACGCCCTTCATGACGTTGTAAAGGTCGAGGTAGTGGGACGGACTGCGGTCCTTCAGGCGTGCCAAGACCTCGTCGGCCGTAAGTAAACTGGCCGCGTTTCCGGCCGTGTGGCGATCGTTGGAACTCACGATCGCACCGTATCGGCAGCGGGCTCTCGCTCGTCATCCGGTGTGGATCGTGACCCCGGCCGCTGGCGCGTTATTCGTTCAGGCGCTCCCCCGCCAGAAGTACCCGAACCCGCGAATCATCGCCGACAATCCCCACGCATCCGCAAGAGATCGCCGCGCCCGCCGTGCATTTGCGCAGCACTAGACGGACCAGAGGGCTTGGGTCGGTGAGAGACGGGCGGCCTGCAGCGCCGGGATGAGCCCAGCGACTGCGCCGATGATGAGGGATGCTGCGATGCCGCCGGCCCAGGCCTCGGTGGGGATGACGGTGGCCCAACCTCTGGTGTGGGCGTAGACGGCCGTGGATGCGGCGCCGAGGGCGACCCCGACCGCTCCGCCGAGCAGTCCGAGCAGGAGGGCTTCGGAGAGGAACTGGGTGCGGATGTGTCCGCGGGTCGCGCCGAGCGCCCGTCTGAGGCCGATCTCAGAGCGGCGCTCCAGGACGCTGATGATCATGATGTTCGCGACGCCCACCGCGCCTACGAGGAGGGCGACGGCGCCGAGGCCGAGGAACAGGCCGTTGAGCGCGCTCTTGGCGTCGGCCTGGGCGACCAGCGCGGAGGACGGCTGGCTGACGTTGACCCCGCTGGGGCTCTCCGGGTTGGCGGTGGCGGCCAGGAGCTCGTCGACCGCGTTGACCCGGTCGTTCTGCGCTCGCAGGTAGATGGTGGAGGGATGCCCGTCAAAGCCCAGGTACCTCTCCGCCGCGGGGTAGCCCACCAGGACGGAGGAGTCGATGGCGGAGGCGAGCACGGCCGGCCTGAGGATGCCGGCGAGGTAGAACCATTGCCCGCCCACCCAGATGCGCTGGCCGGGATAGATGCGGTCGATCCCGAGCAGCTGAGCGGCGCTGGCACCGAGTACGGCGACGGGCTCTTGCGCGGTGGCCGCGTTGAGGTAGTGGCCCTGCGCAACCGTGGTGGCGATGATCGGGAGGAGGTCAAGGGATGCGGCTTGGACGACCATGCCCTTGGTCTCGACTGCGGGGATGTAGGGGCTGCGGAAGGCGTTGGCGGTGCTGACCGCCCCCGTGCTCTGCACCTGTTCCACGCCGCTGATGCGACCGATCATGCCCGGCGCGGTGGTCGGCAGCTCGGCGGTCCCGCCGGTGAGGCTCTGCCCGTTGCTGACGGTGAGCAGGTTCGTGCCAAGCCTGTTGATCTCGGCCAGCAGACCGGCCTGGGAGGAGGCGGAAAGGCCGAGCACGGCGACGATGGCCGCCACGCCGATTGCGATACCGAGCGCGGACAGCCCGGCCCGCAGCTTCCGGGTGCGCACGCCCACGCTCGACAGCCGGGCCAGGTCGGCCAGCTGCAACCGTCTCCGGGCCGGGTTGGCGGTGACGGTCATGACGGCTCCTCGCGGCCGCTGTCGGCGACGATGCGGCCGTCGAGTATCTCGACCTTGCGCGACATGCGCTCGGCGATGGCGTGGTCGTGGGTGATGACCACGATCGTCGAGCCGGCCTGGTGGAGCTGGTCGATCAGGGCCAGGATGGATTGCCCGGTCGCCTGGTCGAGGTTTCCGGTCGGCTCGTCGGCGAGCATGATGGCGGGCCGGCCGACCAGCGCTCGGGCGATCGCCACCCGTTGGCGTTGCCCGCCCGAGAGCTGGGTGGGACGCGCGTGAAGGCGCTCTGCCAGCCCGACCAGCTCCAGGGCGTCGAGGGCACGCCGGCGGCGCTGCTCGAGGGGGATGCCGGCATAGAGGAGCCCGTCGGCCACGTTGTCCAGCGCGGTGGAGTGCTCGGCCAGGAAGAACTGCTGGAAGATGAACCCGATCCGGGTGGCCCGCAGGTAGGCAACGTCCTCGTCCGCCATCGTCGCCACGTCCAGCCCGGTGATCCGCACGCGACCGCTGGTGGGCCGGTCGAGGGTTCCCATCAGCTGCAGCAGCGTGGTCTTGCCCGACCCCGACGGGCCGACGATGCCGACCAGCTCTCCCGCGCCGATGGTGAGGCTCACCTCCCGCAGTGCCTGCACGGGCGGCTCGCCGGGATAGCTCTTGGACACGTCCTCCACGTCGAGCACCGGAGGGCCCGCACCGTCGCCGGCGGGCGCGTTCCCGGCCGCGACCGTGTTGTTGGCAGGTGTGGGAGACGGGGTCGGCGTCATGTCGTCGGCACCACCACTTCCTCGCCGGCGGCCAGACCCGGGCCGGTGACCTGCACCAGCCCGGCGTCGTCGTCGAACAGTCCGAGTGAAACCGGCACGAGATGGTTGCTCGCGCCGGCGCCGGCGACCTCGACGGCGTAGCCACCGCCGGACCGGGCCAGCAGCGCGGTCACCGGCACCACCAGCGCGTCGGGCACGCTGGCGGTGGTGATGCCGACCTGGACCGGAGCCTGATCCCACGTGCCCGTGGCGGCTGGGTGAGACGGGGTGACGCCCACGGTGATCGTCGGCGTGCTGCTCCCCGAGCCGTTTGACGAGCAGGTGTCAGTTCCCGGCGCGGCGGAGCTCGACCCCGGCCCGCCCGCCGCCGAGCTTGCCGGGCAGGTGGCCACCGCCCCCACCGAGGAGACGACACCTGGAGTGGTGTGGTTGTTGGGCAGGGTGATGCTCACCTTGTCGCCGACCGCCATGCTGGTCTGCTGGGCGGCGTCCAACGACACCCGCACCTGGCGGATTGTCGAGGTGCCGTGCAGCACAGTCTCGCCGGGCTGGGCGCTACCCCCGAGCTGCGCCGACACGCTCGTCACGCGCACGGCGGTTGGTTGGAACACAGCGTCACCGAGAGTCAGCGTGCCGTTCTGGGTGACCCCAAGGGCGCCCTGCAGCCTCATCACGGCTGCGGTAGTGGCCGGCCCGAAGAAGGCGGACGTCGGGCTGAGCTGAGCTCGTGTGCCATAGCCGAGTGCGACCAGATCCGCGTTGAGCTCGCCCACGTCGGGGCCGCTCGCACCTGCCGAGACGGTCCGATAGGCGGGTGTGGAGCCATACAGCAACACCACCGGGCGATCGTTGGCTCGGTAGAGCACCTGCCCCTGCGTGATCACCCGCCCGGCCGCGGGCAGCATCGTGTATGTCCCTTCGGCCCGGTTGATCACGGAGTACGGCGAGCCGTCCGATCGCGCTCGGTAGGTCAGGGTCCCTGGCTGGGAGACAGTCGCCGAGAGCGTCATCCTCTGCACGTTCGCGGTGTTCACCGGCGACTGCTGTGCACCCGCGGCTTGTTGCTTGGCATCGGACATGACGACCACGCCGCCGATGGCGGCCAGGGCAGCCACGACGGCCGCTGCGGCCAGCACCCAGGTCTTCCGCCTCACCGCTGGGCCGCCATTGCCGCTGTGCCGAGAGCGCTGCACTTCTGCATCGCGGCGTTGAGAATGCTCATGCCACTGCTCGTCGCGGCGGATGGGATTCGATTCGTGTCGACGAGGGGCTGACCGTTGGCGGGGTCCGGAAAGTCCGTCACGCCGTTGGCGCGGATGCACTGGGCGAACCTGAGCGCGGCGCTCATCTGCTGGGGGCTCCGCCTGCTGCCCATGAACCCCGCCGGCTCCAGGTCCTTACACGCGCTGATGGCCTGCTTGAACGCCGGGGCGTTCGGGTCCAGCGACGAGCCGTTCACTATTCCGTCGATGGTGAGATTGCCCGACGCGCCCGGGTCGGGGAACGCGCTGACCCCGTTGCTGCGCATGCACTCGGCGAACCTCACCGCCTTCTGAGCACGGGTCGCGCTGCTGTTGCCGCCGCTGCTGCCGATGCCGGCAGGCGCGTTGTTGCCGCTGCCGCTGCCTGCGGGTGCGTTCGAGCCGCACGCGCTGATCAACGCGACTATGGCGATCAGGGCAAGGGCGGCCAGCGGCCGCTGCCTTCTATTCATGTGTTCTCCTGTGGGTAGTGAGTGCGTTGACATCAGTTCTGCGCCGAGCGCGACCGGTGGCGGCTCGCCGGGGCGACCGACTCGACCAGCTGCGTGGCGGCCTCGCCCGCGGCGGCGAGGATCGTCGACGTGTCGCTGCCTTGGCCCTGCCCCATCACAACGCCGACCGCGGTCAACTCCTGCCCGCCCATCGTCACGTGAGTGAAGAACGCCAGGCACCCGCCGGCGGCGGAGTCAGACCCGGTCTTGCCGGCGTAGCCATCGGCGATCAGGGGATTGAAGTTGGTGAGCGTGCCGGCGACCGGCAGCGTCACGCTGGCCATGGAGACGATCTGGCGGAACACCGGGAAGCGCATCGCCCGCCGGAAGACGCGCAGCTGGTCGGCCGCGGTGGAGACGGTGCTCGGATCGAACCCGCTGGGATCGGTGTAGATCGTGTGCTCCATCCCGAGCGCGCCCGCCTCGGCGTTCATCTCGGCGATGAAGCTCGTCTCGCTGCCCGCCACCGTGGTGGCGAGCATCCGGGCGATGTTGTTGCCGGAGGGGATAAGCAGCGCCTCCAGCAGCTGGCGCTCGGTCAGCTGCTCGCCGGCCTGCACCGCCACGACCGACTGGCCCTGGGCCTCGGCGTGCGCCTGGCTCTCGCTGGCGGTGATCGTGAACCCGTCCTGTGCCCCGCTCAGCGGGTAGTGCTCGAGGGTCAGGTAAGCGGTCATCACCTTCGCCAAGCTGGCGATCGGCGCCGGCTGCTCGCGCGGGCTCGCCGCCGGCAGGCCGTCGCCGAGCACCAATGCCGCCTGACCGCGCAGCGGCCACCTGACCGGCGGCAGGTAGGTGCGTACCTGTTGTGCATGTGATCCCTGCCGTCGAGCAGGTGCCCTGTCGTTTGGCTGCTGGCGGGGAGCCGCGAACGCCGTGACAGCGAGCAGCAGGGCGAGTAGCGAGCCGAGCAGGACGCGGCGCCGGCGCGCGCCGTACACGGTCGATCGGGTACGCCGGGCTGCTGTGCGTGCTGGTTCGTCGTAGGTCACGCCTCCAGTCAACGCAGCACGACGTTGCCAGCACGTATGTCGTTTTCGATATGCCCGCGATATGTGCCGGCACTAGCATCGGGAGGCATGCGCGTGTTGCTCGTCGAGGACGAGCCCTACATGGCCGAAGCGATCCGCGATGGCCTGCGCCTGGAGGCGATCGCGGCAGACATCGCCGCCGACGGCGACACCGCTCTGGAACTGCTGAGCGTCAACGCTTACGACATCGCCGTCCTCGACCGCGACATCCCCGGCCCCTCTGGTGATGAGATCGCCAAACGCATCGTCGCCTCCGCCAGCGGCATGCCGATCCTCATGCTCACCGCCGCCGACCGGCTGGACGACAAGGCCTCCGGGTTCGGACTCGGCGCCGACGACTACCTCACGAAGCCCTTCGAGCTCCAGGAGCTCGTGCTCCGTCTCAGAGCACTCGACCGCAGGCGCGCGCACAACAGGCCACCCGTGCGAGAGATCGCAGGCCTGCGCCTGGATCCGTTCCGCCGCGAGGTCTACCGCGACGGCCGCTACGTTGCGCTGACCCGCAAGCAGTTCGCAGTGCTCGAAGTTCTCGTGGCTGCCGAAGGCGGTGTCGTCAGCGCCGAGGAGCTGCTGCAACGGGCGTGGGATGAGAACGCCGACCCGTTCACCAATGCCGTGCGCATCACGGTCTCGGCACTGCGCAAACGCCTCGGCGAACCCTGGTTCATCGCCACCGTGGCCGGCGCCGGGTACCGCATCGACACTCACCCGGACGGCAGGCCTGGAGGAGGCGATCGTGAATAGAGCTTCCGGCCTCCGGATGCCCCGCCTCTCACTCGCCAGGCTCACCCCACGTCGGATGCTCCACCTGCCCTCGCGGACCGTGCGCCTGCGCCTGACGCTGCTCTACAGCGGCCTGTTTCTCGTGTCGGGGACTGTGCTGCTCGCGATCACCTACGTCCTCGTCCGCAGAGCCTCCGGTCCCGACCTCGTCGTCGCCGGGGGGAACCCGAACGGGCCGACCGGCCCACGCGCACTCAAGGACGCGCTGGCGAACCCGGACATCGCCCGCTACGTGCGCCATGTCGCCGAACAGCAATACGCTCGGGCTCTCAGCCTGCACGCCGAAGATCTCCACCAGCTGCTCGTCCGGTCCGGGATCGCGCTGGCGATAATGACCGTCGTCTCGATCGTGCTCGGCTGGCTGGTCGCGGGCCGGGTCCTGCGTCCGCTGCGGGCGATGACGGCGAGCACCCGGCAGATCTCCGAGCGCAACCTGCATGAGCGCCTAGCGCTCTCGGGACCCCACGACGAGCTGAAGGATCTCGCCGACACCATCGACGGTCTCCTCGCGCGGCTCGAGGCGCACGTCGCCGAACAGCAGAGATTCGCCGCCAATGCCTCCCACGAGCTGCGCACGCCGTTGGCGATCACGCAGACGCTGCTCGAGGTGGCTCGCAACCATCCGAGCCGCCACAACGGTGAGCTCATCGACCGCCTCCACGCCGTCAACACCCGAGCGATCGACCTCACCGAGGCATTGCTCCTGCTCAGCCGCGCCGACCAGCGCTCCTTCACCCGAGAGGAGGTCGACTTGTCCCTCGTGGCGGAAGAAGCCACCGAAACGCTTTTCCCTTTCGCAGAAGAGCGCGGCGTCGCGATAGAGACCTCCGTCGAGGTGACGCCCACCATCGGCTCGCGCGCCCTCCTGTTGCAGTTGAGCACGAACCTCGTTCACAATGCGATCGTCCACAACCTGCCTGACCAGGGCACCGTCTGGGTCTCGACCAGCGCTCGCCCCGACGGGGTGGAGCTCACGGTCGAGAACACTGGCGAGACGCTCACGCCGCAGATGGTCTCCACGCTTGCCGAGCCATTTCTTCGCGGCGACGAACGCGTCCACCTCGACCGCGCAGGTGTCGGCCTCGGGTTGGCAATCGTCGAGAGCATCACCCAAGCACACGACGGCACACTCGCCCTTACCCCCCGATCCGCCGGCGGGCTCCGCGTCACGGTGCGAATCCCCGCGGTGCCGCCGCCTCGATAAGTCAGCGGACGTACTCCCATCGCCGACACGGCCCGCTGCGATCGCAATAGGGCTCGTTCGATGACTGGCCACACCGGCAGATGGCGGCACGGGTCTCCTTGTTCCCATCGAGTTCGAGGTCGCCTTCGAGCAGCAACGGTCCGTCCCGCGGCAGCCGGATCCGTGTCGGGACACAAGGTTGCTCGGGCTCGCCCTCTCGCAGCGTGTAGTGCAGCGCGCCCGTGGGGCATCGCCGGATCACGGCCGCGATCGCCTCGGCATCGGCGGCGTCAGGAGCGATCCACGGACGCTTTGCCGTGTCGAACACAGCCGGCATGCCACGCACGCACTCGGCGGCGTGAAGGCATCGCGCCGTGTCGTAGGTGACCTCGATGTGCTCACCCTCGTACCGCCTCACAAGCCGAACTGCTCCTTGTAGGTGTCGGGCACCAGCGCGTCGAACTCCCGATGACGTTCGATGAATGCTTTGACGAATGGACAGAACGGCAGCACCGTGAGATCTCGTGCGCGGGCGTCTTCCAGCGCAAACCGGATCAGCCGATCGCCGAGTCCGCGACCCTGGAGGGCCGCGTCGATCTCGGTGTGGATGAACGCGATCAGGCCGGGGCGTGTGCGATAGGCAGTGAAGCCAGCCAAATTGCCGTCAATCGACAGCTCGTAGCGATCACGCTCAGGCGCATCAGCCACCTCGATGCGCTCCGCCACAGCCATGACCCGAACATTAGAACGCGGGAGACAAATCACGAGATACGGCGTGCAAGCTGTGTGCGTGACTTCACGTCGAGCTTGCGGAACGCCTTGCGGAGATGGTACTCGACGGTGCTTGGGCTGATGAACAGCTGAGCGGCGATTTCTCGATTGGTGTGGCCGTTCGCCGCAAGGCGCGCAATCTGCGTCTCCTGCGGCGTGAGTTGGTCGAGCGTGTCCACGGTCCGTTTGCGGGCGCGCTCGCCGGTCGCCAGCAGCTCGCGTTCGGCGCGGCGCGCAAACGCCTCGGTGCCCATGCTCGTGAAAGCCTCGAGCGCGGCGCGCAAATGCTCGCGGGCGTCGAGGCGGCGCCGTTCGCGTCGCAGCCACTCCCCGTAAAGAAGGTGAGTCCGGGCGAGCTCGAGTTGCACACGGGGACCAGAGAGGTGCGCGATCGACTCGCCGTACAGACGTTCGGCGACCTCGCCCTCGCTCAACAGCGCGCGCACACGCGCCTCGATTCCTGCCGCCCACTCGGAGCTGATCACGCCGGTGCGCTCCGATAGCCACTCCAGCGCGGACTCGAGCAGCGCTCGGTCACCTGTCCTGGATGCCGCTTCGGCCAGCTCTGGTACCAAATACGCTCCGTATCCGATCGGATCGGGCTGGAACGCCTGCCACGCCGCATCGCGCGCGGCGTCGTGGCGGCCGAGGCCGTTGTAGAGCACGGATCTCGCGTAGTTGTTGGATGTCCATTGCCGAGCGCCCGCCTCCTCCGCGGTGGCTTCGATCAGCTCAGATGCTTGCGCCTCCTGGCCACGCCAGGCAGCGAGAATCATCGGGGCGTTCACGAGCGCTGGATTGCCGGTGGCCCCAGCAATCAAGCGGGCTTCGTCGATCATGAGGGTGGCCGCAGTCAGGTCCCCGGCGAGCATGTGGCTCCTGGCCAGGAAGCTGAGCGCGAACTGCAGGTGTACCAGTGCGCCCGCTGCGCGGGTGACCTGCACCTGGCGAGCGGCGAGGCTATGCAGGGCCTCGTCGTCCCACATCTCCAGTGCAACGATGTTGCTGTCTCTACTGCTCGAGCCTGAGAGCCGCCGGCCGACATCCTCGTTGGAGGCGTCCTCGAGCAGGAGCTCCAGAGCCCGAGCGAGTGTCGGTGCCGCGGCCGCGTATCCCTCGGTCAAGCGGATCGCGAACGCGTCGAGCAGCACGTCAACCGTCCGAGGAGGGGCGCTGCCGGCCCGCGCGGCCCGCGCGGCCTGCGCGACCGCCGGCGCGCCGCCCACGACTTCAACGTCGTTGGACATCGCGCCCGCGAGGGCCTCGAGGTAGGTCTCGCGGGCCAACTCGGGGTCGAGTGGCTCGAGGCGTCTCGCCGCGCGCAGAAACAGGCGGCCGGCATCGCCGCCGCGCCGCTCCTCCAACGCGATCTGGCCGCGCAATAGCTCCACACGCGCTCGCCCGACGCCGTCGAGCAGCCCAGCATCGATGCTTGCCAATAGTCCCAGCGCAGCCTGTGGAGCGCCGGCATCGCGCTTGGCGCCGGCGGCCGCGAGAAGTCGCTGAGCACGGTTCGTGGGCTCGGGTGTGAGCTCGGCGGCACGCTCGAGGAATGCCGCGACGGCCGCCGCTCCGCCGCGCGCCCGCGCCCGTCCAGCGGAGCGCTCGAGCTCTGCGGCGACGTCCTCATCAGGCACTGATGCCGCGTGCGCTCGGTGCCAAGCGCGGCGATCCGGATCGACCTGCGGATCGGTTGCTTCCGCCAGGGCTCGGTGGACAGCGCGGCGCTCCTTCAGCCCGGCTGCCCGATAGACAGCCGAGCGAACCAGTGGATGACGGAAAACCACTTGGACGCCAAGCTCCAACAGACCTTCCGCTTCGACGGTCTCCGCAATGGACTCGGGGATTCGGAGTTGCTGAGCTGCCCGCCACATGACGGCCGGGTCGCCCGTCGGATCGGCCGCCGCGATGAGCAGCAGCCGACGCGCATCGCCCGGAAGCCTGGCCAGGCGCCGCGTGAAGCTCTCCTCGATACTCGTGGACAGGGGCACCGCCGGCAGCCCGAACCCGCCTGCGAGCTGTATCGGCGTCATCCCTCGCGGCAGCTCCAACAGAGCGAGCGGGTTGCCATGTGTCTCGCGAACGATCCGATCAAGCACGTGCTCGTCCACCGGAGCCGGCAAGACCGACTCCAAGAGCGTTCGCGCATCACGACGCCCCAACGGCTCCACGCGAAGCTCCGGCAATCCCGCGAGCGTGTCGCCGAGCTCGCGAGCCGCGAACACGAGCGCGATCTTCTCTGCCAGCAGGCGGCGGGCCACGAACGCGAGCGCGCGCGCTGAGGCACGATCGAGCCACTGCGCGTCATCGACGACACACAAGAGCGGCTGCTCCTCCGAAGCCTCAGACAGCAGGCCGAGGGCCGCGAGTCCGACTAGGAAGGGGCTGGGAGGCGCTCCCGCGCTGAGTCCGAACGCGACGGCGAGGGCGTCGCCCTGGGGCATCGGGAGGCGCTCCTTGAGCTCGAGGATCGGTGAGCACAGCTGCTGAAGCGCGGAATACGGAAGCTCCATCTCCCCCTCAACACCGCCTGTCTGGACGATCTGAAACTCTCGCCGGGTCTCGCCTGCGTACTCGAGCAGCGCGGTCTTTCCGACGCCCGGCTCGCCATGCACCACCAAGACCCCGCCATGCCCATAGCGCGCAGCCTCCAGTAGCCGGTCGAGCGCCTCGCGCTGGCGCTCTCGACCGAGTAGTTCCCCGCTCGGCGACCAGACTGGTGAGGACGCTCCGCTCATCTCGGGCCCAATCATTACCGAGCACGACACTGGGGGCATGGACTAAGGAATTCGGGGATTCGATCGCCTGGCAGTAGTGCCACGATACGTATCGTGGAGAGCACGACCATAGGAGCGCTCGATGAGCACGAGGGCCTCAACGCGTCGTGAGCCGAGTCGATGGGCGGTCCTGGCCCTGCTCAGCGTCGCGCAGCTGATGGTGGTGCTGGACGCGACGATCGTGACCATCGCGATTCCTTCGGCCCAGGCGGCGCTGCATTTCTCGACCGAGAGCCGGCAGTGGATCGTCACTGCCTACGCGCTGGCGTTCGGCAGCCTCCTGCTGTTGGGTGGCAAGCTCGGTGATCTGTTCGGGCGCAAGTGGACCCTGATCGCCGGCCTGGTGGGGTTCTCGATCGCCTCGGCGATCGGCGGGCTGGCCCAGTCCTTCGGCGTGCTCGTGGCGGCCCGAACGCTGCAGGGGGGATTCGGCGCGCTGCTCGCCCCGTCGGCGCTGGGGTTGCTGACGGTGACCTTCGCAGGGTCTCCTGACCGGCCCACAGCGTTCGGGATCTTCGGTGCGATCGCCGGCGGCGGCGCCTCACTCGGGTTGATACTCGGCGGTGCCCTCACGCAAGTCTTGTCCTGGCGCTGGTGCCTGTACGTCAACCTCGTGATCGCCGTGCCTACGACGATCGTGGCGTTGCGCCTGCTGGTCAATCACATCGCGCCCGAGCGCGATCCGATCGACATACCCGGGGTTCTCACCTCAGCGCTGGGCCTGTTCGCACTGGTCTACGGGTTCTCCAACGCCGAGACCCACTCCTGGAGCGCCACAGCCACGATCGTGGCGCTCTTCGCCAGCCCCGTGCTCCTGACCGCTTTCGTGCTGGTCGAGCGCCGAGCCAAGCATCCGTTGCTGCCCTTGCACATCATCTGGGACCGGGGGCGTGGCGGCGCGTACACGACGATCGCGCTGGCCGGCGCGGGCGTATTCGCCGTATTTCTATTTCTCACCTACTTCCTGCAGCAACAGCTCGGCCTGTCCCCGCTCACCACCGGACTGGCGTTCCTCCCCCTGACCGGCGTTCTGGTGGTCACCTCGACCACGGTGCAGACACGCGTGATCCAACACATCGGGGTAAAGCCGCTGGTACTCGCCGGCACGACCCTCGGGGCGATCGCGATGTTCCTTTTCACGCGCCTGACGCCCGGCTCGAGCTACGCCGGCGATGTCCTTCCCGGCCTGCTCGTCCTCGGCGTCGGGATGGGATGCATCTTCGCGCCGGCGTTCTCGACAGCGACCCTGGGCGTGGAGGGACGCGAGGCCGGGGTCGCCTCAGCAATGGTCAACACCTCCCAGCAGGTCGGCGGCTCGGTCGGCACCTCCCTGCTGAGCACGATCTTCGCCAGCGCCCTCGCCAGCTACGCGGCCGGTCACCTGCACACCACCGGCCTACCTGACGCCGCCGCAGTTCACGGCTACACCACGGCGTTCTGGTGGTCGGTCGCAATCTTCGCCCTCGCCTTCCTTCTGGCGATCGTGATCCTGCCCGGCCGCGCTACGCCTCGCGTACCCACCCTCAAGGCCGCGCTCGCCCGCCACGCGATCGGCAACTGCCACCACTCCGATGCTGCGGATGGCGCCCGGGACGTGCTTGACGCCACCACGGGTCCGCGACCCCTAAGAACTGGAGCGAGTCGATGACTGAGGCAACGAGAAGGCAGCGCAGCGCAATCGTGTTTGGAGCGCGGAACCTGGGGCATGCGGTCATAGAGCTGCTCGTGGCGGAGGGCTGGGCGGTGGCGGGCGTGGCCCGCTCGCAGGCCACGCTCGACGGGGTCACCGAGGCTGGGGGCCTCGCGCTACAGGCAGACGTCACCGATCCGGCGAGCGTGCACGCCGCGCTCACCGAGGTCGCGATGGCGTATGGCGGTGTGGACCTCGCGTTGAATGCGGCCTCGGCTTACGGCGGCGACCGCAGCGGGCCTTTTGGCGGGGGCCCGATTGTCGAGGCCGACTTCGGCGGGTTTGACTCCTGGGCTGCAGCTCCGGCTCGAGCCGCGTTCTCGTTCTTGTCGGCCAGCGGGCGGTTCGCCGTCGAGCAGGGTGGGCCGGCAACGCTGGTGCAGGTCACGGGCGGGTCGGCGCGGCGCGCCATGCCAGGCCGCGGGCTGTGGTCGGCGGGAGCATTTGGTGTGCGAGCCATCACCAACGCCGCCGCGCTCGAGCTCCGCCCTGTTGGTGTTCACGTGGCGCTGCTGATCGTCGACGCCGGCATCCAGCCGCTCAGCGGAGCCCCTCGTGGTGGAATCGCGCCCGAGGCGCTTGCCGACCCACGCCGAATCGCCGAGGCAGTCCTCTTCCTCGCCAACCAGGGTGCGCGCGCGGCGACACATGAGCTCCAGCTCACCCCGCTCGCTGAGGCCTGGACTCCCTAACCCTGGCTGAGGACGACACTCGGGTCGCGGACTAAGGAATTCAAGGATTCGATGGCGCGCTCGTCGCTGCACGATCGTGTCCATGAACACACCGGACACGACAACTGAGGCACACGCAAACACCCGCCCGAGCACTGCTGAGGACCTGCCGGACTACGCGCCGATCCCGCGGCCGGCGCTGGGACCCGCACTCAACGAGCTGGGCTACTACGTCGGACGTGTCGAGCGGAACCTCTACTGGGTCACTGACGGCACCTACCAGTCAGCGTTCCTCACCACAAAGGACGGCGTGGTCCTCCTGGACGCGCCGCCCACCATCGGTCACAACATCCAGCGCGCGGTGGACGAGATCGCCTTCGCCAACGGCGTCAGCAATAAGGTCACCCATCTCGTCTACTCCCACCATCACGCCGACCACGCCGGAGCGTCATCGCTGTTCGACGGGAATGTCGCGCGCATCGGGCACGAGGAGACCCGGAAGCTGCTGTTGCGGGATGACGACCCCGCAAGGCCTGCACCGGAGGAGACGTTCCAGGATCGGCGCACCATCGAGATCGGGGGGGAGCGTATCGAGCTGTGCTGGCATGGCTCGAATCACTCGCCCGACAACATCTTCATCCACCTACCGGACCACGACGCACTCATGCTCGTTGACATCGTCAACCCGGGGTGGGCACCGGTATACCTGAGTAACCTCACCGAGGACGTTCCCGGTTATCTCGAGGCCCCCGCCACGGCCCTCTCCTACCCCTGGAAGCATTTCATCGCGGGCCACATGGGCAGGCTCGGCACGCGCGACGACATCGCCGTGCACCAGCGGTACATGGCCGACATCGCCGCCAGCGCCCGCACCGCGCTGGACACCGTCGACCCGACGTCGTACTTCATCAAGTACGGCGAGAACACCTGGGCCGCAGTCAGGGGCTACCTCGACGCGGTCGCCGCCACCGCCGCAATACCCGTGATCGAGAAGTACACCGGCGTGCTGGCCGCGGCCGACGTGTTTACCGCGAGCACAACGTTCCACGTCATGCAGTCACTACGTCTCGACCTGGGGTACGGCTCACAGATTCACCCGTGAGCCCTCCATCCCAAGGAGGCAGCAGGCAATGAGCACCTTTGACACACGGGTACTACCCACCGGCACATGGCAGGTCGACAAGGTCCATTCGAGCATCGGGTTCGCGCGCGCCGGGACTCTGTGAGAGCATTTGATCGTGGCTACCGGGGATAGCCAATGGCACACGATCCTCACCGAAGGGCACCGTTCGCTGCTCGTCAGCCGGCGCATCTGGAGGCACGTGCCCTCGGCCCCGCGCTGCAAGGTCTGCGCCAACCCCTTCGGTGGCATCGGGGGACGCCTCGCGGGGATGGCGGGATGGAAGCCTTCGCGCAAGAACCCCAACCTCTGCACTCGCTGTTGCGACGCCATGCCCCCCGGCGGTGCAGAGGTCGACGTCGCGGTGCTGTTCGCAGACATCCGCGGCTCCACCGCATTGGGCGAGCACGCGCAAACCAGCGACTACGCCGAGCTGCTCAATCGCTTCTACGCCACCGCCACCGACGTGCTGCTGCGCCACGACGCGTTGATCGACAAGCTCATCGGCGATGAGGCCATGGCGTTGTTCATCCCCGGCGTCGCCGGAGCGGACTACCGCCGCAAGGCCGTCTCAGCCGCGATCGAGCTGCTGCATGCGGTGGGCTACGGCTCGGCCGAAGGTCCGTGGCTTGCGGTTGGAATCGGCATCAACGCAGGGCCCGCCTACGTCGGCAACGTAGGCTCCGCGGTCGTCGATTTCACCGCCTTGGGCGATCCCATCAACGTCGCCGCGAGATTGCAGGCCAGCGCCGCCGGCGGACAGCTCGTCGTGGCCGAGGATCTCCACGTGGACCTTCCTGCTCTGCTGCCTCACGCCCGCCGCGACGATGTGGAAGTGCGCGGGAGAGAGGCATCGGTGCCAGTTCTCATCGCTCAGCCCTGAGCGGAGCTGGGAGTGCCCTCGCCATGCGCGTCCGCTCTGCCCTGCGCAAGCGCGTCGCCCTCCTCGTGTGCTCCCGTTGGCGCACGGCCGGGCTCGACCGCAGCGAGCACGACGGCGAGCGCGCAGCCGACGAGCGCGGCTGCCACCCAGAAGGCGAGGTGGTAGCCCGAGGTCAACGCGGACGCGGTTGGATGCCCGCTTGCTTTCAGCGCGTTGCTGCGTGAGGTCGAGAGCGTTGCGAGCACCGCCAAGCCAAGCGCGCCGCCCACCTGCGCGGTGGTGTTCACGAGACCCGAGGCCAGACCAGCGTCCTGCTGCGTCGCGCCAGACATCGCGAGGTTCATCAGCGCGGGGAACGCGGTGCCCGCGCCGAGACCCAGCAGCAGCATCGACGGCGCCACCTGCGTTGCGTAGCTCGCGTGCACCGGCGCGAGCGCGAACACCACGAGGCCCGCCAGCACGAGCGTGAGGCCCGCGAGCAGCGCGCGCCGTGCGCCGAGCGCCATAAAGATGCGCTCGGAGTAGCGGATCGAGAGCGTGCCCATGGCGATCGTCACGGGCAGGAACGCAAGGCCGATTTCAAGCGCGTCGTAGCCGAGCACGCGCCGCAGATACAGCGCGCCGAGGAAGAACATCGCGAACATCCCCGCCACCGACAGGATCTGGATCGCGTTCGCTGCCGCCACCGGCCGCGAGCGGAAGATCCGAAGTGGCATCAGGGGGCTCGCGGCGCGTGTCTCGCGAACGAGGAACGCCACCAGCAGCGCGATCGAGCCGGCCCCGAACAGCAGCGTGGTCGCCGAGCCCCAGCCGTGTTTCGCCGCAGGGCCCACGATCGTGTACACGCCGAGCATCAGCGCGCTCGTGATCAGCACCGCGCCCGGGACGTCCGCGCCCTCGCGCAGGCCGATGCCCGGCTCGTCGGGCACGAGGCGTCGCGCGGCTAGTGCCGTCGCGATCCCGATGGGCAGGTTCACGAAGAAGATCCAGTGCCAGTTGATCGACTGCGTGAGCACGCCGCCCGCGAGCAGGCCCACAGAGCCGCCCGCCGAGGCCACGAACGCGAACACGCCGATCGCCTTGGCCTGCTCGCGAGCGTCGGTGAACATCGTCACGATCATGCCGAGGATCACCGCGGAGGTCATTGCACCGCCCACGCCCTGGAGGAAACGCGCGGCCACGAGCCACCACGCCGCTCCAGCGAAGCCGCACAGAAGCGAGGAGCTCGTGAACAGCGCCACGCCCGCGAGGAAGATGCGCCGGCGGCCGATCAGATCGCCCAGGCGTCCAGCCAGCAGCAGTAGTCCACCGAACGCGATCAGGTAGGCGTTCACCACCCACGCGAGGCTCGAGGTCGAGAAGCGCAGGTCTTCCTGGATCGACGGCAGCGCCACGTTCACGATGGTCACATCGAGCACGATCATCAGCATCCCCAGGCACAGCACGTAGAGCGCCAGCCAGCGAGAGCGGTCGCTCCCGCCGTCCACCGCGCCGCGCTCCACCGCGTGGGGGACCGCCTGCGTCGTCTCGGTCATGTGGGCCGCAGTGCTCATACCGACGCGGCCCCCTGCGCAAGCGCCTCGCCGAGCTTGCCGAGCAGCTCGTTTGTTCCGTGCTCGCGCAACTCCGGCGTGTCCTCCCCGTCGAGGAACACGCCCTGCTCGGTGTAGCGCAGGTGCGTTCCCTCGCCGTCTGCGAGCAGCTCGACGGTCGTCACTGAGACCGACAGCCGTACCTCGTCGCGGCGCATGTTGTAGGTGTAGACGATTCGCTCGTCCGCAACGATGTCCTCGTAGAGAGCGTCGTAGGAGTAGACGCCGCTCTCCACCGCCACCTGGAAGCGCTCGCGACCGCCCTCGCGAAAGTCGAGCACGTGCTCCTGCTCGCCGCCCGGACCGAACCACTGGCCCTTTGCGTCCACGTCCGCCCACGCCGCGAACACGCGCGCAGGGGATGCCGGATAGTTGCGCTCGATCACAAACGTCGAGTGTGTGGCGGACCTGTTGCTCATGTCGATCTCCCTTTCGAGTTCGTCTTCTTTGACCGCGCAGGCGGCGTGGACTCATCGGTCTCAGCGGCTAGAAACGTGCCGAGCCGGTCGAGTCGCCCCTCCCACGTCGTGCGACGCTCCCTGATCCAGCGCTCGGCCGTGCTCAGCGCTAGCGGCTCCAGCTCGCACGTACGCACGCGCCCGGTCTTGTGAGAGCGCACCACGCCGCTCGCCTCGAGCACATGCAGGTGCTGTACCACCGCCGGCAGAGATATCGCCAGCGGCCGTGCGAGCTCGCTCACCGACGCCGGCCCGTCGAGCAGGCGGTCGATCATCGCCCGCCTGTTTGCATCCGAGAGCGCGTGGAAGACCACGTCTATCGGCGGCTGCTCGGGCGTGTGTCGCGCGGATGAATACTGAAGCATCCACTTAAGTATCGCACATCCGCCAGGGACGAGCCCAGGAACCACAAACGCTGACGCGCCACGGCGCGAGCTGGCGCGCTTGCTCAAGCGCAGCGTAGCTCCCCGCGCAGGCTTCGAGGCCCGCGGGCGTGGGCCTAAGACGGGCAATTAGAAACGCAGGGCGCTCTTTAGTCAGCGGTGACCTGCGCCGATACGGCAGCGGGCATGGGCCGCGTCCTCCAAAACATCAGATCCCACCTTCGCCACGGCAATACGTGCAGCCAGAGCGGCTTTACGGTCGTCGAGTTGCTCGTCGCGATGGCCTCGGGACTGGTCGTCGTCGCAGGGCTGCTCGCCTTCATCATCGTCTCGCTCGACATGCAGAACGCCATTACCAGTCGAACGGCCTCTACAACGCAGGGCGAGCTCGGCGCGACGCAGTTCGAGCGCGATCTGCGTGAGGCCCAGAACATTCCGGTCGCGGCGAGCGCTGCCAATCCCTTCGGGAACCTCACGCCACTGATCATCACCTATTCAGAAGGTGCGTCGGCGGGCTTCACCGCGAGCTTCCACATCCCAAGCATCACGCAGGGCGGCGGCGCCGCCTCGGCGCCATCAGCGGGGCAAGCCGTGACGTGGACATGCACAGCGGCGAGCGCCCACATGCCCGGCAGTTGCACCCGCACGGTGGGCGGTGTGACGAGGATGGAGATTCCCAACCTGCTCGCGGCCACGATCACTCCGCAGAGCGCAACAGGCCACCCGCTCCCCACGGCGACGCTGGTCGAAGGCGTGCCCACGCCGCCCGGGTCGCCGTCGGAATTTCCGTCCTATGTTGCGGTGAGCTTTCAGCTCGAGGTCATCAGCCAGAACGACGCCGCCCGCAGCCAGGTGCTCCGCGGTGTAGCCAATCCGATTGTGATCCAGGCGGGCGTAGACATCAGGAGCTACTCGTGACCGGCCCGCGCGCACCCGGCGGCGGGCAGGCAGGTTTCACGATCGTCGAGGTCGTGATGTCGATGCTGGTCGGGCTGATGATCGTCACGGCGGCCTCGACGCTGTTTGCTACCGGCGTCCACAGTTCGCTGGCAGCGGAGCGTCAGGCGCAGATGGCCACTGCCGCACAGCAGCAGATAGAGGCCATTCGCCAAGACGTGGTGCGATCGGGGTTCGCTTCGCTCGCGATGAAGACCCTACCGGCGAAGGCCGGGCCAGACACCGATCCCAGCAATCCGACTGACTTCATCACTGCCGGCGGAACCAATTTCGAGATCGAGGAGAACTACGACGCGCCCGGCGCACTCGCGGAGGGAACACCGGCGGCTGGCGAGGCGATGATCGCCTCTGCGAGCGGTGCGGTCACCGCCATACAGAGCAACGTGCCAATCGCACCGGCAAGCTCGAACGGACCGGCGGTGACTGGAACGGTCTACACGTTCGTCACTCAGGTCACCGACGTGTGCAACGTCACGCTGCCCACCAACCCGGGCACGCTCTGCAGCGGCGCCGGGGCCACGTCGGCCGTCAATGAGGATGCTCGCCGTGTGGTGGTGGCGATCAAGCTCGATCAAGTCGGCGGTACCCGCGACAACGGGCCGAACGCGCCCCAGTATCTGACGACGATCATCACCAACCCCACCCCGAGCAACCAGGTCAACTCTGCTGCAGGTCTTCGTATCGGGTTGAACGTCTCGTGAGCTCTCGAGGCGAACATCAGGCCGCCGTCCGGCCCAGGCACAGAGCGGCGGACGAGAGCGGTATGACGATGATCGTTACGCTGGCGCTCCTCGTGGTCGCGCTCGGCATGGCGACGGCAGGGCTGCAGAGCACGCTTGACGGGCGCGCGCACACCACGCGCGACCTGCGTAGCGAGCGAGCGCTGCAGGCGGCCGACGCGGGCCTGGCGACGGGCATTTACCGCCTCAACGAGATGAACTTGGCGAGCACCAACTTCACTGGTGGCCTCGCCGGCCTGGCGAGCTTCGCCGACTGCCTTGTGCCGCTGTCCATCGGAGGTGGCGGGACGGTAACGTCTTTCGGGCTCGTCCCAGAGGTCAGCGTGGCCACCGGCGCCTGTCCGACATATGCCGGTAGCGGGCTCAGCAATGCGCTCAGCGACACCACGCAGGTTGGAGATCACGCCTTCTACCAGGTCGCGCTCGTACCGAATGCGACCGCGCTGGGGCCGAACATCGTTTTCAAGAACCCCAAGGTGGTGGCGGTCGGGGTGGAGGACGCCGGCAACTCGAGTACGTGCACCGCCAAGATCAGCCCGGCGCCGTCGCCGCACGCGACGTCTGGTTGCGTTGTGCGTCGTGTTGAGGCCACGTTGAACACGGTCGACCCCTTCCAGGCGATCGAGGCCAATGGAAACATCACGTTACAGTCGTTTGCCGCCACGGTGGTCAACGGCGATATGCGCACGAATGGGTCGTTTAGCCAAAGCGGGCTCACCTACACACAGACCAACCTCTTCAACGGCTCGCTGGCCGGCAACGTGACCTATGGCACAACCAAGAGCTTCGGCGCACTGCTGCCGCTGGTGACGACGACAAAGCAGGACGAATCGGTCAGCCGCGGGG
>Ga0210403_10001432_pt1 | contig 22626 bp, 19 predicted proteins | sample IncBWC19MmetaG_FD_150863 | JGI IMG/M metagenome (GOLD analysis project Ga0210403, IMG submission 150863) | Forest soil microbial communities from Barre Woods Harvard Forest LTER site, Petersham, Massachusetts, United States - Inc-BW-C-19-M | ecosystem: Environmental > Terrestrial > Soil >... | reverse complement strand
GGTGTTAGCAACCAGCAAGTGCAAATCCACCCGGTCCTTGAGCTCATGACACAGATTCTTGACTACGGTTTCCATACCACCGCAATACGGGTCGTAAAATTTGCCGACCTGGAGGATCTTCACATTTTCTCATGTTGCGCTCTGGTGTTCAGCCAGCACCTTTTCGTACACTTCGGCTGTTTGATCTGCGCATTTCGTCCATGTGAATCGTCTTGCCTGCATGAAGCCGGCCCTGCGTTGCTGCTGCAACCCGGCAGAACGCGTTTTGTTGGCTTCAACGATCTCAAGGGCCTGCCGGCCAAAAGCCTGAATGTCATCTACACCACAGTATCGGGCAGCCTCCCTGGCTACTTCTCTCACGGGTGGAATGTCGCTGGCGATCACCGGAAGGCCGCAGGCCATCGCCTCCAACACCGGCATTCCAAAGCCTTCCCGTTCCGAAGGGAACAGAAACAACGTAGATTTGCGATAGACCGCTGCCAATAATCTGTCAGTAAGAAATGGGAGCTCTAGAATATAGCGATCCACCCTCAACTGCTTGGCAAGTACTTGCTGGTCGTGGGTCAAAGGGCCGCCAACTCGCACCAGCACAGCCGTGGGAACAGCTTTCCTTATTTCTGCGAACACGCGCAGCAGCACAGAGATTCGTTTCCTGGGAATGGTGCTGCCTACATGAAGAATCTTAACTGCGTCCGGCCTCGGGCCCAGCAGTTGCTCGGCCGCGGCGTCGGCGGCCGGACTTGCCTCCGCGGAGAAGACCGGAGCAACGCCGTAGTGTGCAACGCTGACTCGATCGGGTCGCACCCATCCCCGCGCCAGTAACTCGTTGGCGGTTGCGGAGCTGTTACAGGTGATCCAGGCGGCGCGCTTCAAGCCGTCAAGAATGCGCATCGTGATACGCCGCAGAAGGCGCGAATGCAGGCCATGATCCGGCTGGGTCAAACAGCGAAAAGCTTCCAGATCGTGGCAGTAAACGACAGTTCGCTCTGGAGGCAGATGATGGATGAGATGGGCGTAACTATGGTCCACAATGTGAAACAAATCGAAATGTCTTTGCCACTGCGAGAGCCAGTGAGGATACTTCACATACCGGTTGAGCGCCCGCTCGGCATCATTGACGGCCTTGAGTGGCCCATGCACAAATTGCGTGAAGTGTCTCTGGTAGGAAGGGCGTAACCGCTCGGCCTGAAGTCTGGATGAGTAATCTTCCTGGAATCTCTGCAAAAGCATGTCAGCTACAAGGTTCATGCTCGGCCAATATTCTTGCAACAGGTCGCAAACGACACCAATACGGGGTACGTGCTTACCGGTCGCCGTGCCCAAAGCAGCGTGCTGTAGATCGATCACTTCGCTCATATGGCACTCTCCGTCCGGCGCCCGGCCAATGGCTTGCAAACGAACCATGCCTGGCTGCTGGCATAGCCTCGGGACCATCCTGCAGGTGAGAACTTGACCTGTTCGACAGCAAAGTGCTGCTCAATGAGGGGCTTGAGCGCCCGCCAATTGAATCCTTTGTGCCCGTGGAACTGCCCCGAGCGCAACCGGGTGTCAGTAAAATAGACAGGGCGCTCAATCGTAGTGTGGTCGTCTGCCATGAGCATTTTCAGAAATTCCCGCCACGTGTATTTTTCGAAGTATTTGTAATCTCCCAGGCTTCGCCAGGCGGCCGCTCGCCGCAGCAATTGCTTGGCGAGCAGCGTAGGCCCTATCTCCACGGGGACGCTGATGATCACGGCGCCGCCGGGACTGACCAAGCGCCTTAGATCGGACAAGACTTTGTTTGCGGTGTCGGGCAGGCAGTGCTCCAAAACTTCCATGCACATCACCAATGCGTACATTCCTGTTTGTTCTGCTCCAGCCACGTCATCCGTGGACACGAAAGAAAGATTCGAAATCCCCGAAAACCGGTGAGAACACTCGATGACCTGTTTCAAGTCTGGATCTGCGCCCACAGATCGCTCAAATAAATGGCTTACTAACGCCAGAAATGTCCCGTCGCCGAAACCATAGTCAAGCAACATTCCGCGGGCGCGTTGCCTGACCAGTTTGTAGCCGAACTGAAAGCGGCGCGTGTGACTCCAGGAAATGAAATGGCTCTTGCAAAGAATCTGGTTCTTTGCATAGCTTCCCCTGCTGATGAGTTCCCGATACTGTTCGTAATGCCCTAATGTTTTCACTTCTGCCTTCGGTGTATCTGTAGAGATTCCCTGAAAGAGAACCGGAAAGAGGACCGTTCAACTGCTCGTTTGGAAACGGTCATGCTTGCACTCTGAGTTCTTTTAAGACATGCTCGATAGCAAATCGGCTGCTGTATAGCGAGACAGATCGATGCAGCAATTCCGCCCTTTTATCGGGGCTACATAACAGCTCATCCACGGCCAGGACAAATGCGTCAGGAGAATGGTCCTGTGCCAGCGCCACGGCGCCGCTTTCACGCCACAGTGGTTCCGACAAGGCCCCTTGGTTGGTAACAATAGGAACCCCCAGGGCCAAGGCCGCCATACTGCTACTGCGCCGGGTGGTGATGCCGTCTGGGTAGGGTTGCAGCACAAGATCACAAGCCGACAGACGGGCATTCACTTCGCCTGCAGAGGTCCCGTCAAGGGCAACTACTTGGTCGCGTATTAGGGGTTCAAGCTTGACCAAATCCTCACGAAACTTCCGGCTACCCCGGCCCAGCAACAGTACCCGACGGTTCGGGTCCTTTGCCAGCAATCTTGGGATAACGCACTGCAGCATGTTGCGGCTGTGAGTTCCGTAGGTGCCAAAATGTCCGATAAGAATTTCCTCAGGCATTGCAGGACCTTTCCGCAATGGACGAACAACCCGTAGGTCGGTTTCTCCATTGACGTTGCTCGGAACAGGCAGCCACATAATCGGCTTATCGGCAGCAGCAAATGGCCGTAGGAAGCGCTCCCAGGCGGCGGTGCTGATGAAGATCCGCTCCGCTGATTGCACCGTGACGGCCGCCATCAGCCGCGTCACCAATCCAAGCACGATTTGACGAAAGGGCTGCGGCCAGTGCAATGGAAACACTACCTCATGGAACATCACCCACACGGGCGCGCGCCGGCGCGTCCAGAGCCAGAGGCAGAAAGGCAGATTCATCGCCTTCCAACCAAACGCGTGAGGCAGATACTGGACGAGAATACGATACGGCCGCGGCAGGGAATCTAGTTCAGCGCCCAGGCTCGCTAGGCCGGAGACTCCAAACCCGGCCCGAAGGCGATGCACAAAAACGCCGGGATCGTCCTGGGTCTCACCAGAGCCAACCGTCGTCCAGATGTGGACCCCGTCTCCAGCAGCGGCCAGCGCCCGTGCGACCATCCGTGTATAGTCGCTGACACCGCCGGGCTGCGGCGGGTACTCACCTGTGATGATGGCCCATCTCATGGGTGGCGCCGGCGCGATTTAATTTCGTCCACAGGAATCTCGATGTCGCCGTTGACAGGTGTAGTTCCCCAGCGGTTTGCTTCGGGCGGCAGCGAAGAATCAGGCAACCGCGGTTCCAGAAGCGGACAAGTATGGCCTATTGAGCAAGTAAATTCTTTCGCGCCAAAGCTTTCGCTGGTCATTTGTGAGTAATACACTCCATGCCACCCCAATATATGCTGCTGCAGCCGCCAGCATTGTCGAACCTAGTTCGATCCATCCGTGCGGAGAGTGCCAGCGCGCCAGGAACCAAAGGCCCAATCCATACGGAATAGCGAGCGCGATAGGGCGGGTCAGGGCTTCGAGGAGTCTTGGGGTGGAAATATCGAAGGTCTTGCGCAGCTCCAGCGGTAACAACCACAACGTAACTGCCACAAAACCAATAAATGTGCCAACCAACGGACCCACGGGCCCCCATTGCCGTGTAAGCAGCACGCTGGCTGCGAAGTTGAGCAAGGTCTGGACCATGAGCGGAAAGACGACCCTCCGGACCTGCCCCGTTCCCGTAAACATCCATATCCACAGGGACATTACACTCTGCAGGAAAGCGTCCAATACCGCGAAAAGCGTCATGATTTCGCCGCCGTAACGGGTCCCGCCTACCCACAGAGAAACAAATTGACGGTTGAACACGAAAATTGGCACGAGACCGGCAACACCCAGAATGCAAGTGAGATTGGTCAGCTCTATGACCCTGCGCCCAAACGTATTTCGTTCGCCTCGGGCGTGCAACTCCGCCAGGCCGGCCCAACTGGCATTTCCGATCCCTTGCAACTGGGCCTGCACCAGCATGGCAAGCCTCTGCGTCAGGATCAAAGGCACAACCGTCACTGGCCCGAGCATGGCAGCCACGACAATATTGTCGGTGAGCAGGCTAATGCGCCCGCACATATTCAAGGCATATGTTGGCGTGTTCAGCTTCCAAAGCTCTTGGTTGGCAGCGCGATCATATTGACGGTTGAGGGCGAGGCCCAACACTCCGGGATACCGCTTCAGTCCATCCCATGTTAGGGCTGCGTTGAAAACCAAGCCCCCCGCTACAATGCCCATGAACTGTCCAGTGATGCCGTAGCCTTTCCACGCCAGCCAAAGACAGAAAGTAGTGATCAGCAAAGATTGGACCAGCAGTAATAAGCTAATCCAGTAACTGCGCTGGCCGGCGTCTGTGGCGGCCCGAAAGGGCGAGGCCAAAGGAAGCCATAACAGGTTTGCCAGGCCGATCAAACAACCCAATCTCAAATCAGCAGCATATTGGGGCCTTACCGGGACCAGATGAGTAATAAATATGGTCAACATGAATCCTGCCAGTAGCATGGCTGAACCAATACCCAAATAAAGGCGAATTCCCGCGCCTAGCAGACCGCGGACCTTTTGTTGGTCTCTACTACCGATGGCGCGAGCTAACAACGGCATGAGGGATCCGGCCACGCCCAATTCCAGTAACCCGAAATAGCCGTACCAGTCCGATACCGCGCGAAATGCTCCGAAGCGTTCCTCTCCCAGCCATCGCAACAACAATGGTGTTGCGGCAAAACCGGCCAGCAAGGTCATTGCCGTGAGGAAAACGAATGTCAAATAATTCCTAGTGGCGAAGCGTGTTCTGCCCACAGGTGCTCCACGGGTGCTGTTTTTAGACAAATCGCGCTACATACTGTCCAGAGAGTCAAGGCACATGTACGATCTGGCCATCCACAGTCGGCAGACCATGCGCGCATTACTTACAAGGCATTCTGCTCATGAAATTCATATTGCCTGTGCGCGTCCAACGGAGGACCGATTTCAAGTCCCACCCCATGGCAATTTCAGGTGCAAGATCATTGATGTGAAAAATCACATTCGCCCTCTCGACATCGGCAAGGCTCCGCACATCGTGGCATTCAAGAGCAGATGGGCCGACCATCCATCCACGATATCCAAACTGAGACAGAAATTCCCACGTCTGTTCTGGAAGGTAGCCGGCGCGGAGGGCGAGCGGGCGGTTTATCTCCAGGAGGATAGTTGGCTTGTGTTGTCGCAGAAGCTCCGTCATTCCACGAAGAGCAAACAGCTCCGCTCCTTCAATGTCCATTTTGATCACGTCGATCCGCTGAATCCGGTGCTCAGCCGCATGTTCATCCAGGCTGATCGCGCTTGCTTTGACCACAGCGCCTGAGTCCGGCAACGTTATGGTGTAGGCCCCCGCATTATTTCCTGCGTCCTTCTGTGAAATTCCGAGGCTTACTTCGGTCCGTACCTGCCACAGAGCAGCACGAAAAAGCGAGACATTTGCAAGTTGATTTGCCAGGACGTTGTGTTCGAGATTTGCAAAGGTCGCAGGCACAGGCTCAAAGGAGTGAACATGCCCTCGCGGCCCCACGGCCGTCGACGCCAACAGGGTATATTGGCCCACGTTCGCGCCCGCATCGACCACGCACATTCCCGGTTTAACGAGCTGGGTGAAGAGATATGACTCAACCGGCTCGTATAGACCGAGAAAATAGATCTGGCGCTGGACCTCATCGCCTAGATCACAATACACTTGGCAGCCGTTGACCAGTTCTGCGGTCAACGGCCGAGAAGCCAGATGCTTGCCCCACCGTTCAACCGCCTGGTAATACCATCCAGGGGCCTTACCTGTACGGTTCCAGGTGCGCGCCAACATCCGTGCAGTTCTTTGCGCTAGGTTTGAGCCGGTGACAGACACGACTCACGCTCTCGCCGCCACTTCGCGGTAAACACGAAGTGTTTTTTCTGCCGTTGTCTTCCATGAAAATTCACGGACACGCGCTTGGGCCTTCTTTTGAAGGAAAACCCGGTTCTCTGGATAGCGAGTGAGGGCCCTAAGTAGCGTCACCAGCTCAAACGTCGTATCGAGCCCAAATGTCTGGCCTCCGGTCCCCAGAATTTCAGGCAAGCTGCTTGCGCGAGCAGCCAGCACGGCGCATCCCATGGCCATCGCCTCGCAAATCTGCATTCCGAACCCCTCATATTCGCTCGGATAGACGAAACAGAGCGCCTCCGCGTAAAGCGCCGGAAGGTCGCAGTCGGGGACCCACCCGAGCAAATGCACACGCGGCCCCACTCCGAGTGCATGGGCCTTCTGGGCGAGGATGGCGATCTGATCGCGCGTCCCGCCTGCCAGTACCAGATGAACATCGTGAAGCCCGGCATGAGCGAATGCCGCGAGTAGAAAGAGGATGTTCTTTCGCTGCTCCCATCCGCCTACATAGAATATGTAAGGACAGCCGATTTCATACTTGGCGCAAATTCGTTTACGGTCCGCCAGGCAAACAGGCCGCTCGAAGTTCGGATCTGCCGCTTCGTAAATCACCGAAATTCTGTGCGGCGGAATTCTTAGCTGCTGGATGAGGTCTTGGCGGGCGTGTTCACTGACCGTGATGATTTGCTCCGCCTTGGCGCGCGCAATCCACAGGAGTAAATTCATTTTGAGGGAGTTGAGGCGCAGCCTCTTGAGGGCCGGGATCCGCCGGCCATAATAAATCTGGTCAATGGCATCGTGCAGCGTGAGGACCCGGGGGCAAGGGCTCCTAAATGGCAGCCCGAAGTGAAACGGACAATGCAGTACATCCACTCCAGCAACGGCACATTCTTTAGGCAGCCAAATCTGCTCCCAATGGAAGTAATTCATGGGCGGCGAAACCCTAATCTCACAATTGTGGGGCGACAGCTTGGCCAAGTGGCTTTCATGAATTGCCTGATCGGAAAACAAAACCACTTCAACTTTAAGCGAAAGTAATTCGCGGACCAGGTTCACTGTGTACCGGTTCCAGCCGCGCAGCGCCGGCGCATACAGCAGCCGGGCATTGAACCCAACTCGCATCTTCGGCACGAGGCTGGTCCCGTTGCAGGCAGGCGAGAGTGCTTGAGGCAACGAGGCGCTCATACAGATTAGGCTATTCCGCTCTTTTCATAAGACAAATGCCGCAATGACTGTTGCGTATCTCGTAGAGGGTACTCATGCGCTTGCTTCAGCCAAATCACTCGCCGCCAGACTGGGCGGTGATGCCAGTTGGCGCCCGATCCTCATCATGCGGCGTTCCAGCAAGTAATAACTGAGACTGGCGCATGTGAACGTCGCAACGATATTGAGTGGCAGCCGCTGCAAGTAGCCAACCGGTGAAGAAAGGATATCCGGGTCGGGAATCATGAACAATTGCTGCCATAGATACAAACTATAAGAAATGCGTCCGATCCAAAGCATCGGCCAGGATTCCAAGAGCCTTCCCAGTCGCCACCAGGGGTGCAGCAGCGTTCCGGCCAGCAGCAAAGGAAGAATGATCGACTGCCACATGAGCGAAAAATGCGGTTTCGCTGCTACGCACGCCACGTAAAGAGCGGCCAGGCTGGACCACACAACCGGTGAGATCCAACGACGGAGGCGTTCCCGCCAAAGAGGTTGATGGAGCAAAAGGGCCATCCAACAGCCCCAAAGTAGAGCGTCAAGGCGAATGTCTGTACGTAAGTAGAAACTAATGCCCGGCAGTTGATGGGAAATGAACCCGTGGCGAAATTCGAGAGCGCGCCAGAGAGCTACAGCCACGGCCATTGCCACCGCCAGGATGCAGCTGCGCTTCGAACCAAGGAAAAAGAGCAGGCCGGGCCAGAGCAAGTAAAAATGTTCCTCTACGGCAAGCGACCAGAAATGGGTCGTGCACCAACTACCGGCGATGTAGTTGCGAAAGAAAAACGCGCAACCAAGCAAATCTTGGCCATGCAGTGCAATCAGGCCCAGGCCGGAGATAAGCGCCACCGCCGCCAGATATAGAATATAGGGCGGCAGGATCCTGAAAGCGCGCCGAATGTAGAAGCTCTTCAAGCTAATTCGGCCCCACCTCTGTTCCTCCTCCAGCAGTCGTGTGCAAATGAGGAGACCGCTGATGGCGAAGAACACGTCTACTCCCAGTCCTCCATACTGGGTGAGAGCGTTAAGCATAAGATGTGGGTGTGACCCGCCTTCGGCGAAGACTGCTCTGCTGCCGTGGCCGATGATGACCCCAAAACAGGCAACCGCGCGCCATCCATCGAGAGTCGGGAGGTAATCCTGAGCGGAGGCCGCTGGTCCGGGGAAAGACTTACCCTCTCGCGCCATCTGCGGCTCTTCGGACGACTCAGGCCCGGAATCGGCATATCGCCCGTGGAGAAGCAACTGGGAGATCGCTTTTTGTTTCAGGATACTGGCCATTACAACATATTTTGGGCGTACTTACTCATATCGATTAGGCTACTTCGGTCATTGATAAAACCGGGACTAACAGACACCACACTACATTCCTGCGCAACTCGCAGATGATGCTTGTGTGCTTGCTTCAGTCAAATCGTCCGCCGCCAGATTGGGCGATAACGTCAATCGGCGACCGGTCCTGATCATGCGACGTTCCAGCAAATAATAACTGAGACTGGCGCAAGCAAACGCCGCCACAATGTTCAACGGTAGCCGCTGCAGGTGGCCAAGCGGCGAAGGAACGATGGCCGGACCGGGAACCAGGAACAACTGCTGCCATAGATACAAACCATAAGAAATGCGGCCGATCCAAAGCATCGGCCAGGACTCCAACAGCCTTCCCAGTCGCCACCCGGGGTGCAGCACTGTCCCAGCCAGCAGCAAAGGGATAATCATCGATTGCCACATCATCGAAAACCGCGGTTTCACTGCTACACACACCAAGTAAAGAACCGCTAGACCAAACCACACAGGCGGCGAGATCCAGCGGTTGAGCCGTTCCCGCCAAAGAGGCTGATGGAACACGAGAGCCATCCAGCAGCCCCAAAGTAGAGCGTCAAGGCGAATATCCGTACGTAAAAAGAAACTAGTGCCGGGCAATTGATGTGAAATGAATCCGTGACGAAATTCAACAGCGCGCCAGACCGCTACGGACACGGCCATTACCACTACCAGGATGCGGCTACGCTTCGAACCAAATAGAAAGAGCAGGCCTGGCCAGAGTAGGTAAAAATGCTCCTCCACGGCAAGCGACCAGAAATGAGTCGTGTACCAACTACCAACAATGTAATTGCGAAAGAAAAAAGCGCACCCAAGCAGGTCTTGGCCATGCAGCACAAACAGACCCAGACCTGAGATGATCGCCACAGAGGTGAGATATAGAGCATAGGGCGGCAGGATCCTGAAGGCGCGCCGAACGTAAAAGTCCTTCAAGCTAATGCGGCCCCGGCTCTGCTCCTCCTGCAACAGGCGTGTGCAAATAAGAAAGCCACTGATAGCGAAGAACAGATCTACACCCAGGGCGAAATAGCTGCTGAGGCCATATAGCCGTGCGTTAGGATGTGACCCGCCTGCGCCAACAATCGCTGCGACAGCATGACAAACGATAACACCACCAATGGCTACCGCACGCCATCCATCAAGTGTTGGAAGATAATCTGACACGAAAGGTTCTTCTCCGCGAGTGGATTTACTTTCCTGCGCCGTCGGCGGCCCCGCGCGAAGGCATCAAGGTCAGAATTGGGAACGCCGCTTTTGAGAAGACGGCTGGGAGTTTATATTTTGTTTTGAGAGAGAGGTCGTTGCCGCGAATTCTAGGCGCCCTGTTCCTCTGTCTTATTGGCGGCGACAGTTCTCGAAGGGACGGCTCCCAAGCGGGAAACGCGTGGGTTTGTGAAAAGCATCTCTGCGTAGACTGCCTCCAACGCATCGAGCGTACATCCGGGACTGCAATAGTTTTCCACGAGTTCCCGGGCGGCAGCGCATTGATGCTCGCGTGTTGCACTGTTCCGCAGCAGGCTGATTGTGCGCTCAATGAGTCCCAAGTCGTCTTCAGCGATGCCGGCGTGAACACCATCCCGCGCGGGAAGGCCCTCGACACCGGTACTGGTAGTCACTACCGGAGTACCCCAAGCAAACGCCTCCAGGACCTTGACTTTCATGCCGCTGGCCCATTGGGCCGGGTAGAGCAAGACATCGGTATTACGAAAATAGGGCAGAATTTCGGGCACATTTTCGATGATAGTCACACCGTTCAGTTGGTGTTCGAGGAGATCACGGCGCAACGAGAGTGCTTTGCGTCCGGCCAACTGCAGGCGCGCATCCGGACATGCCTCCTGGATAGCGGGCCACAGGCGGGTCACGAGACGCATGCCGGCCGCCCATGTGGGACGCCAGTCAAAAGAACCAATCAGCGAAACGACCGGCGGGTGCGGGCGCCGGGCCGGCGGCACAAACTCATAGAGAGACGTATCCATGCCTAATGGAACGGTATGGATTGTAGCGCTAGGGCTTATCTTATGTACGCACTCTGTGAGAAACGGAGTCAAGGTGCGGATTCTGGAAAAGCGCCGCAACAAGACCCGTTCCCCTTGCAGCGCCAGACGGCGCGCAACCCGTGCTCTTATCGGTCCGCCGCTGGCCATATCTATACCGTGTAGATTGAGGACACTCACGAGCGCTCGCTGGGTGTGCCCCAAACCTAACCACCCGCTCCACAGTTGTTCCAGATGCAAGATGTCAAAGTCTTTACTCAATTCGGCTTGGAGATCACGCCGCAACTCCGGAGAAAACATATAGGAGTAAGGCCGTCTCAGTGTCTCCCATTTTGCGGCCAAGCCTGCTCTTACGGGATGGGCATAGCATCGCAGGTCATAGGCGGGAGAGGGAAAGACCCTTTTTGCTTCTTCGATGTCGGAGGTCTTGCTGCAAGTTGCGAAGGCAGTCACGTAATGCCCCCGTTCAACCAGGCCTTTCACCAACACATAGAACCAGCGGGCAGCGGCATTGCCAAACGGCAACGGTGGCTCGACCATTGCGATAACGATCCGTCTAGACTGCATGCGCCGCGCAGTCCGTTGCCATAGATCTTGCCGGCTGTTTCCGGGCAAACTTCTTCTTGAGCCGCAAGAACGGCTTTTCAATCAATAGATAAGAGCTGAGTGCGGCTAAGGAACTTGCGAGCAGATCGAACGGAAAGGAATGCAAGATTCCCCAGGGGCGATCTCGCAGCCATAGGAATATCTGCTGCCACAAATACAAGGAGTAGGATATCTTGCCCAGAAACCGCAGTCCGGGATTCGTGAGCATCGTAAATCGGGTTCCGATGACTGCCCGATACAGGATCCAGACAGCGCCAAGCATTTGGAGTGTAATGTAAAGCGGCGGGCAAGCTGTATCGCCAATGTCTGTCCACACGATCAGCAGGAGCCAAATCACAGGCGCCGGGATAATTGTGAAGATCTTCGGGATTCGTGAAGGGCCGTGGATCATCCAGAGCGCCAGGCAGCAGCCGATCAGAATCGAATCAAAACGGAAATACGGACGCAGGTAGTAGATGCCCCCAGGGTAGTTGAACAGGCGCAGATGGATCGCCACGCCCCGCCAGATACACATGCCGGCCGTTGTTAGCGCGGCGATCCACAAGAGTTTCTCCCAGCGGACCAGTTTTGCGATCGGCGGCCAGATCGTGTAAAACTGCTCCTCCAGCGAGAGAGACCATAGATGCGCAAGTGCTTCGCTCCGGCCAAAGATATTTCGCAGATAAAGTGTGCAAGCGAGAAATTCATACGGCTGCACTTTTTCGATGTAACCGGTGAAGCTGAGGCAGGCAACTGTAACCAGGAAGACGAATAATGCGGGAATCAGGCGCAGAATCCTTCGAATATAGAAACGCGAGAGGTCCACATCTCCGCTTGAGTTCTTTTCCCGGCAGAGCAGAGTTGTGATCAGATAGCCGCTCAAAACGAAAAAGAGCAATACTCCCAGGCGTGCAAGATCTGCGAATTGATGAAGAGGCGAGAAACCGGGAATGGACTGGTAAGCGGCATGCCCAACCAGGACAAAGAAAATGGCCAGGCCGCGCAGTCCGTCGAGTTGCGGAACATGAAATTGAATGCCGGATACTGGTCCAGCGCTGTCGCCCAGTTCTTTTTGTGCGACGGCCCTGCGATATTCCGTTGTCTGGAAGATTGCCACGGACATAGGCTTGATTGACATACGCTTGATTAAGGTTTCCGGAATGCGATCAACACGATCTACTCATTACGCCATAATTTCGTTGCGTTCAGTTTTTCTCAAGGAAGGCATGGTGAACTCCACAAAATCCGACGCCATGTCTTTCCACGTGCGCTGGCGCAAAGTGGAGCCAAAGGCTTCACTGCGGCTGCGGTAAGCGGCCGTTTGGGCCCGCCACATTCGCAAGCGCTGGACCAAATCCGGTATCGATGGCGGATCGTTAAGAAGCAAATCTGAAAGGGCGGTGGGATAACGCTCGGCAACTCCGGCAGAGCGAGTCACCAAGACTGGGATTCCACAACATAAGGCTTCGTGGGCGCTGAGCCCGTAGGGCTCGTAGAAGGCAGGGTGAACAAGCACATCAGTGGCGTGAAGAATCTCTGCTATGTTCTTGGTAAAACCGGGCATGCGGATTCGCTTGCTCAATCCGAGCCGTTCAGCCTCGGACTGCCAGCGGGCCGCATCGGATCCTCCACCGACGGCAACCAGATCTACGTCCCAGGAAGCGTCAGAACATAGTTGCTGCCACGCGGCGAACAGAATATCGAACCCCTTTCTTCCATCGTATCCAAAGGAGCCGACGAAGCTGGCGGTCAGCACGTTGGCGGGCCACCCGAGCCGCGCCCGCGCCATGAGCTTTTCCGCGGGTGTGGCCGGGTGGAACACCCGAGTATCGGTGCCAAAATAGATCGTACGTACACGGCCAGGCGAAATGTCGAGGTTCTCAATCACCTTGACGCGCGTCTGTTCAGAATTTGCGACCATGACCCTGGCCATTCGGAGCGAACGGCTTTCGGCGCGCAGGTCAGCGCTGCGGCATGGCCACTGGCGGATATGGGCCAGCCACGACGACTGTTCAACCCGGCCCTCCCATGCCGCGTGGACTAGATGAATCCAGTTAATATCCGGCCATGCGCAATTGCCCCCGTTGACGATCGTAAATCCTCCTCGCGCCTGAATGGACCGGGCGGCGGCCCTACCGTGCCGCGCCAACAAGGGCGCGGCCAATGCGTAGCTGTTGAGCGGTTTGTGTACCCGGCTCCAAACGACATTGGGATGGCTGGCTAATGGCTCGGCGACATGGTAAGCAACCAGGTGGACTTGGACATCGGTCTCTTCCGCCAGATACCAAGCCAACTCGTAGTTGGCGCGGTCCATTCCGCCCCAAGTTGTGAAATCGCCGCTTACTAGAAGGACTGTCATGCTGCGGGACCGTAAGCGGCGCCATATAAGACCCCAGAAACAAACCAGTACTGCAGGCCCACTTGGGTCGTAAATGGCGTAAACCCGAATATTAACCCTAGAGTAGTCGCGCTCAGCGCCACAATCGCGGCGGCGGAAAAACGCAGGTCAGAAGAGCGGGCAAATCTGGCAATCTTGAGTTGGTCTTTGGTAGTGGAAACCAGGGCGATGAGATAGCATAATAATAAGATCAGGCCCCCATCCAGAATCCACGAAGTGGGCTGAATTTCGGCCCAAATGGGCGGAGACTCCACATTCGTCTCATCTCCGAAATAATAGCGAATCATCCCCCAGCGGCCCAGCCCTGCACCTAACGGATACTGGAATAAATAGGTGCTGAAGGCATAGTCCAAGGCTCCACCCCGGGCCGAGTAATAGACTGAAATCGGATCGTCTGTGAGCAGAGTAGAGAAACGTTCCGGTACGGCCTCACCTCCCAGTATCAGTGCAAGAGAAAATGATCCGATCGCCACGGAAGTACCTATCGCCAGGGCCAAAATCACCTTAAAACGTTGTCTCTGTATGGCGAGCACGGCTATATAAACCAAGAAGGAACCGGCTGCGACAAGGAGGCTGGTCCGGACGTGGCTCAATAGGATCGCAGCCACCCCAAGAACGGCGCTGAGCGCGCACAGGGCCTTGGTCAAAGGCTTGAAAGGGCCGAACATGAGAACCAGGCCAAGAGTAGCGGCAATGGCGGCTGGTCCGGCCACTCCACCCGGATTATCGGACAAGCCTGGCGGGCGCACGATGCGCCGTCCATCGGGGCCAACATACGTTAGACTCTTTTCGTGCGAAGCATCGCTTGTGATGACTGAAGACAGTTGGGAGGGCATCCAATGGCCGGGATCGTAGACCTGCAGAACTCCCACGCTGGAATTTAACGCCGAACAAGCCAGCAGTATGAGCAACAACCGTTGAACGCGCTTTGGGGTGTATTGAACGTGCGGCACCCAGAAAATCGGCGCCAGTACTGAGAGATAGAGCATGACCTGTGCTGTCCCGGCCACAAATGTGTTGGTGGAGGGATGAAAGACCATTAGAGCTAAATAGGCTATGCAAATGGTCAGATATCTTTCCGCGGGATGGCGTCTCCCTGGTTCTCGGCTCCTCCAATACCAGACAAGAGCGCCCAGGCTGACTGCAAAGGCAGAGATGCGAAGCAGTGTGCGTATGGGTTGTATGCCGGGCAAACACAGCAATGCCGGAAGCGCGGTCTGGCTGATCAGGAACCACTCTGGAAAACCCCAGACGCTCGCCCGCGTCTGCCAATCCCGCAGACGAATCCGGTCTGGCCGGGACACTTGGGGCCACGGTTTGGCGGCCAGGCATTGCCTATCACTGAGTGATGGAGGAACAAACATTGAATTCCAATCCCGGAGCGCTCCATAGCGTGTGCGGCCAGGCGTCTAGCCTGTCTCCTTGGTTAAAAGGCTTGAGAAAACGATCGGCATAAATCATCCGGCCGTATGCGGCTTCCTTGACGGCCCTGGGAGAGTGGTCGATGGACCAGCCGGTATAGGTTGCCTCCACAAGCCGCTGGATCGCATCCTCCACTTTTTTGCCGCGTTCTTCCAAAAGGGAAGGGTGAAGTTCAAGCAGGATGGCGGTATAGCGAGCTTGTTGAAGCCCAGCTTGCATTCCGGCAAGCACCAGGTCTTCCGCTCCCTCGACATCGATCTTGACCAAATCGACTTTGTCGAGACCGCATTCGTGGAGCAACGAATCGAGGGTCTCGGTCTGCGCCTGAAATCGGACTCCCGAGGTTGGGGCCGAATCAACCAGGCGTGTAACGCCAAAATTGCCGTCTTCTTCACTATAACCGGCGATGATACATGTGCCCTGGCGGTCCGCAGCGGCGACTTGCTTTACCGTGACATTGTCCAATGAGTTGCGGGAAATATTGCTTTGCAAGGCAGCGAACGTGCGAGGGTCTGGCTCCAGAGCGATGACACGGCCGGTCCTACCCACGATGTGAGAACCAAGCAATGAAAAGTAGCCCCAGTTGGCGCCAACATCCACAAACGTCATCCCCGGACGAAGCACCTTCTGTAGGATCAGCGTTTCTAACGGTTCGTATGAGCCCGTGAAGCACACCTCGCGTGAAATAGTGTCGCGAAGGTCACACATGAACAGGGAGCCGCCGAGTGCTGCCGGCATCCTCATAAAGAATGTGGGGGGCGGACGCCGGCACACCCAGTTCATCGCGCGATAGCGGCCCAACGGAAGGAGCGGGATGACGGTGGAAGCCAGCTCTACCCAGAGCGGCGCCCGGCCTATGTTTGCCATGGGCCTATCATTTCCGCCGGTTCCGCCAGTCTCTTTCCGATCAGCAGCAGATTATCGGAGCAAGACCTTGGAAATGACTTGACCAGCAATTGCGGGTAGTGCCGGCCGGTAAATACGATGCGGCCTTGCCGGCTATACTCGACCGCAACCTCCTGTAAGCCGCATTCTGCAGCCATTCGTCGAAGGTCGACTTCCAGCAGCGCCGTTAGATGCGCGGGATAGTGTACTTCTTGAAATGCGTTGAATTGGTGCTTGAAGGCCAACGTAAGCAGGCTCAGGAGGCTTAGTTGATTGGGGGTCGTGACCAGGAGCCAGCCTCCGCGCTTGGTCAGACGGAGCAACTCCCGGAAAAATGCCCGTGGGTTTTCCAGGTGCTCAATGGTTTCAACTGCGGCGACCACGTCGCCGATGCCACACGGCAAGGGCATCCGGTCACAATGAAGGTCGTGACGATGGAAGTCTATTCCCTGAGGTAGGTCCTCATAGCGCACGGCATCGACACCGATATACTCGTCAAAATGCCTTCCAAGATATTGCCAAAGCTGACCGCAGCCACAACCGATATCAAGAAAAGCTCCGCCTCTGACGCCGCGTGCCGATAGCGCACGGGCCACCATTTCGTAAATTGCAGGACTGCTGATGCCGAGACTCATCCGCGACCGCGTTTCCAGGTCAGGCATAGTGGCGATCAAAGGCAGCCTCGCTTTCCCGGCCAATGACGGAACTCAAGACGCGCTCAAAGGCTTTCATCTGTTGTTCTGGAGCGCAGAGGTCGTGGGCGCGTGCTGGCGCTTGTCTGGCCAGTATTTTGCGCAACCCCCGGTCAAGCAGCAATCTCCGCAAGGCGGCAGCGAGCGCTTCGGCATCACCGGCTCGAACCAAGATACCGCAAGAGTCGTCCACAATTTCGAGTGCGCCGCCCATGGCCGAAGTGATGACGGGCAACCCGGCGCCCAACGCCTCCACCAAGCTGATTCCGAAAGGCTCGGGACTGAGATTAGGCTGGCAAAAAATGTCAGAAGCAGCCAGCAACCTTGCTATATCCACCCGTTCACCGGCGAAGCGAACGCGGTCAGCAATCCCGAGCCTCAATGCCTTCTCCTTTAAGTCATCACAGTACCGCTCTTCCTGTGGACGCTGTGCGCCACCCACAATCCAGATGATCCAATCGTGATTTCTCCCCAGTCTGGCCGAGGCTTCCAGAAGGAGAGTATGCCCTTTCCATGTCTCCATGCGGCTTACCTGGATAATCACGATCGCATCCGCGGCGGTTTGCAACTCTACCCGGACCGCGGTTCGATGTTGAACGCCAAATAGGTTGGGCGCCATCACCGGGAAATATAGGACCTCACTCCGTATCCCTGGATACATCTTCACAAGGCCCTCCCGCGTATAACGGCTGTTGCAAATGACATAATCCGGGACCACGCGCTTCGCCCAGACTTCCAGCCAGTGTCGCCCTGCCACAGCGTCATGGAGATAGAAGACGTGCGGAATGCGCGCACGCTGCACTACAGATCCGAAAATTGCTTGCGGCCAGGCCGAATGGCATACCACCGCGTCGTAGTCCTCTAGCCGCAGCAGTTCTGCCAAGACGTTGCGGGCGCGCTTCACTGTCCATGGATATCTCGTTTGTACCCGGCCAAGCCAGTGGATCTTGGCGCTATGCGCTGCCAGTTCCTCGCTGAGCCGCCCGCCAAAGCAGAGGGCAAATTCCGATTCCATTCCCGGACACAGATAACCCAGCTTGGCCAGAGTGACAAGATAAGTCTCGATTCCTCCAAATAGGTTCCCGCTGTGAACATGTAGCGCGCGAATTTTTCTCATGCCGCCAGCTTCTTGTAAATCGGTATCAAGTCCGCGGCCAGACGTTGTCGATTGAAGTGAGAGCTGGCATGTTTGAGGGCCGCATCAGCCAGCTTGTGGCGGAGCGCCTCGTTCTCAGCCAACCTGGTGATGGCGGCCGCCAAAGAATAGGGATCGCCCGGAACGTGCGTTAATGCGTCCACTTCCGGCGTGACGATTTCCGCCGGCCCACCAGCCATGCTTGTGATGACCGCCCGGCGGCAGGCCATGGCCTCAACGATGACTCGCCCGAACGGTTCGGGCTCGGTGCTGGCGTGTACCACGATATCGAGCGAACGTATGGCGGCCGCAGTGTCGGAGACATGCCCGGTAAAACCGGTCCGCTTGGAAATTCCCAAACTCGCGGCCATCGAGTGCAGCTCTTCCAGGGAACGCTGTTTGCTGGCGGTCTGATAGATCCTTCCACCGACGATGTAGCCGCGAACGTTCAGCTTCGCGGGCAGGAGCGCCAGAGCGCGCAGGAATGTGTCATGTCCTTTCCAGAAAGCCATCGTAGCGATGAGTCCCACGCGGACGACAGGCACAGATTGCGGCAATCCTGATAGCGCGTCCAGGTCGAGAGCCGGTCCCACGGGACAGAATTGATTGAGATCGATCGCATTGTGTACCGTCTGAACGCCGACGCGGCTGCGGAGCGCCTTGCGAAAATCGTCCGCCACAGCGTCAGAGTTCGCTATGGCGAACATGCTACCGTTGGCAACATAGCTCAGGAGATGGGCGATGACCGGGCGCCCGCTTACAAAGTCACGCACGTGCCAAAGGACCGGCTTGACGCCGCGGGCCAGAGCGCCTAAAACGTGCATTTTGAATCCATTGGTATGCAATACGTCCGGAGCAAACGTCCTGATGACTCGCGCAAGATTCCGTTCATAACGCCAGGCCAGCGGGGCTGAGGAAACCAGTTTTGCGCAAAGTGGAAATGAGATCCGTGGCGCTGAGGCATCGCCGAGCTGAGCAATAGCGGGTGGAAATGGGGCCACATGCGTCTCTATCCCTAACTCCGTTGCCCGGGCGGCCAACGGGCCATCGTCACTGGCCACCAATCCCAGCTTCCACTCTCCGCGCTCCGCTTGCAGGCTTGCCATCACGTCCAGCAAACTAAGCTCGGCGCCGCCCAATTGGCCGCCAGGGTTTAGAAATAGGATTCTCATGATGCGAGCCGAAGCTTATGGCGCACGACATAGTCTCGCAGCACAACGAGAGCTAATATCTGGAGCGCGCTAATGGTTCGGTCTGCTTGCACAAAACGCATCCAAAGGCCGGATACGGCTTCCGGATTCACCCCAATCTCCCGCCAGACTTTCTGGTCGTGGACTGCATCCAGGGCCAGTTGTGCGAGAGCGCCGGAGGGAGGTTGGAGCCAACTTCGCCAGGGAAAAGTAAAACCCTGCTTGGGATGCTGCCACACGTGGGACGGTAGCCTTGGACCGACCGCATCCAGCAATAGCGGTTTAGGGCGGCCGTTCATGCGCTTCCATGAGCTAGGCGCGGCTAAGACTGCCTGTACCAATTCGTGGTCAAGAAACGGCAGCCGGCACTCAATAGGCGAAGCCATGCTGAACACATCGGCATCCCGCAGAAGCATGTGGCGCATGTAGATTTCGATTTCGAACATGCTGGTGGCAGTGAACGCGTCCAGGCCCTTCATCCGGCCATAGATATGTTGCAGCATGGCCACCGGCATGCCGTTGGCGGAATCGCTGCCGTCAGGCAGGCTTTGCAGCTCGCGGCGCTCCGCGGAGAGAAATAACTCACGGTGGAGTAGATACGTCTGCAGCAAATCTGCTGGGCGTTGCAGGAGTTCATGCAGCTTGACACTGGCACGGCCATAGCCACGCAACGCGGCTGCAACAGGACGTGTCCATCCGAACCATTGCCGCACGCGCAGCGCGCGGGGCACGTCATGGAAACTGGCGTACCCGCCAAAAAGCTCGTCACCACCCAAGCCGGAAAGGGCAACGGTCAATCCCAATTTACGCGCGGCGTGGCTCACAATGAACGTATTGGTTCCATCCACAGTAGGCTGATCTGTGGCTTCCAGCACCGATGGAAATGATCCCAACAGCTCTGTTCCACTCAATCGCACGGTGTTGTTTTCGCAGTGAAAAGCTGAAGCGGTCGCCGATGCGGCCCCGGTTTCGTCAAAGTTTTTAATATCGAAGCCAACCGTGATTGTGCGCATGGCGCTATCGCTTTGCTCACAAGCGATCGCCAGTAGAGCAGCCGAATCAATGCCTCCGCTCAGAAAAAGCCCCAGCGGCACATCGCTGACCAGGTGTTGGCGCACAGTACGGCGGGCAATGGATGAAATATCTTCCACGGCTTCATTGCGATTGCGATACCTGGACTGTTCCCCATGGTGCAGGTCCCAATATTTGCGGGTCTTCTGCACGCGGCCGGTCTCCAGGTCAAGCGTAAGGCACGCTCCCGGCTCTAAGATCTTTATCCCTGAAACTATGGCGTCGCCGCCCTGCACCGCACCCTGGGCAAAGTAGCTCTCCATGGCGGTCCGATTGATCCGTGGGGGTACAAACTCGGATCCAAGCGCCAAGAGTGCGCGTATCTCACTGGCAAACGCTAGCCCTCCGCGTGACAGTTCGCATATATAAAGTGGTTTGATGCCCATGCGATCACGGCATAGATAGGCGGCGCGGCGGTCGCCATCTATCAGGCAAAACGCGAACATGCCGTGCAAGCGGTGGATGCATTCTTCACCCCATGCGCGATAAGCGTTGAGTATGATCTCAGTATCAGAGCTGCCTCTAGAACGCCAGCCGAGCCCCGCCAGCTCCGGCTGTAAGTCCCGGAAATTGAAGATTTGACCGTTGAATACGACCCAATTGCGTTGCGATCCATCGGGTGGATGATCACTCATTGGCTGGTGGCCAGTGTCCGTCAGGTCAAGAATGGCAAGCCGGCTGTGGACCACGACGGCGGACGGATGGGGGACCTCGACACCCTCATCATCGCGCCCGCGATGCCGGAGTGCCTTCAGCATACACTGCCCTGCGGCCCGCAAGTCCGTGTGAACTCCGATTAGTCCTGCAATTCCGCACATAGGGGGATCAACAATCGGGAAGCAGACAACAGAACGTCAGTCATGGCCCTCGAGCGCCGGCCGCATCCCGTGGCCATCCCGCGAAGCGGGCCGGACGGCGCCAGATACTCTGGGGCGGGAGATTTGTGCGCAAGCAATCGCAATAGCAGTCAGGGAAGCGAATCGCCGGGGGAAAGGCCAGTCTTCAATCGAGCGATATGATGTCTGCCGGGTCAATTTCAACAGCGATGGAACGCATAATCGCATCGACCGACAGTACGACCCTATAGCTGTTCACCTTGCGAATTAAAATGCCTTCCATATTGGAAAGCGGGCCAGAACGAATCCGTACCTTGCGGCCTATTTTTAAATATGCACAAGGCTCTGCATCCAGCCGGTGAAGGCCCTCGCGCAGGGATTCAATTTCAGCGTCGAGCAGGGGTTCGGGGGCGCCACGCGCGCCGACGAGCCGGACAACGCTGCTAATCTGGAGCACCTTGAGATACCCGGCTGCGGGAATGTGGACGAAAATATAACCGGGAAAGAGTGGCAGATCCAGCTCTTTTCGCCTGTCTTTCCAGCGATGTACCGCCTTGTAGAGCGGTAGAAATGATTCAACATTCCGTAAGAATAATTGCCGATACACGCACTTCTCATGGCGTGGACAAGTTTGAACTACATACCAGCGCGTGTCGAGATGAGAAGACATCGGGTCACACTCTTCAGGAGCTGCTGTTGAATATATGGGCATACTCATAACTCTAGACAAAGCTTCGCCATCGTCACTTACAGGCTTAAGTAAATGCTCCTGCAATGTAAATTTAGATATGGCGCGTTTGGAGACCCAGAAGATTTCTAATAAGGCCGATGACAATGGCGCTTACTGTTCTTGGCATGCGACGCTTGGTCTTAGTGGGCCGCATCTCGGCCTCAATTAACAACTTTTGAGATTGCCGGATTGCGGATGCGCGTGAAGAGTTTTTGCTAGAAAGCATTGTCACACGCAAGCGTGTTGCCGCACAGCTGGTTTGCAACAGTAAACGATGACCCATAGATTCCAGAACCACCTGGGGTGCAACGTGATGATGACAAACATAATGCACAAGAATTTTATATGAGTCAAGATATATTTACTTCTTAATTTACTATAATAATAGATAGCATCGCTACAGTGTCTATGGGTACATAGCATTAGAAATATTAAATATAGAACAAGATAAAATGGCCGGTCTCTTATAGAGTTCTTAACGGCCATCGCACCGCATAGATCAATCGGAAAGGCTGAGAGCAAAGAGTCATATTTTTATATTTACATTCTAGTGATATCTTGTAATGATTGGCATGGCAAGAGTGGATGCTAGTCCGTGCGGCCCAGGCCATGTTGCATAACAGAGCGAAAGTGAGCGTAGCTGGATATGCGAAAGATTGTTTCTCAATTCCTACTATTGACAACAATTTGTCTCAATGCCTGCGCCCAGAAGAATGAAATAGCCGGGGGCTGGAGTCAAAGTCACGCCCACTGTGGGGAATAGCATCTCCCTAGGCGGCACTACCCAGGTGCGGAGGGTGTTTGCGTTCGAAGCCAACTATGCGCGCGAGCTGAAGCGCCTGCGGTTATTCACGCTCCAATTGGAGCTTCCGTTCGTCGCCACGCCGACCGCGAAGATCGCGTCATCAAATTTCCTGGTAGCTTCGCGCTATAGCTCTTTATATCTGACTCCGTCGTTTCGTCTGATGCTTACTCCTGGTTCCGGGGTCACTCCGTGGCTCTCGCTCGGCGGGGGCATCGTCCGCTACACTCCCG